>ERZ890510.794-NODE-794-length-23097-cov-7.085496_pt1 | contig 23097 bp, 21 predicted proteins | sample MGYA00521265_ERZ890510 | MGnify/ENA primary metagenome ERZ890510 (study PRJEB32303, sample SAMEA104408624) | aquatic metagenome | biome: Brackish water; feature: Chemocline; material: water | place: Baltic Sea | collected 2014-10-26T21:54:00 | depth 110 m ...
CGGCCCGACGATGCCGCGCAGCGCCTCGAGCAGCGCGCCTTCGGCATCGTCCTCGGTTTCCGTCACCGCCGCGCCATGCAGCGAGAGACAGACGGCATCGAGCTTGCCGGCTTTCTTCGCCGCATCCACGATCATGTCGCGGATGGTCTCCCAGCACTCCTTCGTGAGCTTGCCCGACGGGGTGGCATTGGCGGCCCCGGCCCACACCGGCTCCCATCCATACTTCTTCACCGCGTCGATATAGCCGCCAACCTCGTTCCTGGTGCCGATAAAGCGCGGCACCATCGCCTCGCCCTCGATCAGCCAGCGCTTGCGATAATCCTCCAGCGTGGTGTGCAGTTTGCTGAAGGTGTTGGTCTCGTGCATGAACTGCGCGATCAGGACCCGGTACGCCATCGCTCTACTCCTACGCTCAGATTTTCGCCGTCTTCAGCCACTCGGCCTGGCCGTCCTCACCCTCGACGCCCATGGTCTCGAGGAACCGGCTGACCATCATGTAGTAGCCGATGGTGAGGGTGAGCTCGACCAGCGCGCCCGGGGTCATGATCGCCTGGACGGCCTTCAGCGTCTTGTCCGACGCCTTCACGTTGCGCACCACGTCGTCGGTGTAGCGCAGCACGGCCTTCTCGTTGTCGGTGAAGACCGGCGCCTCGATGGTGGCATCGCGAAGTGCCGCGATCTTCTCCTCGGCGACGCCGACGTCGCGGCCGATGCGCTCGTGCTGGAAGACCTCGTAGGCGGCCCGGCTCAACCGCCCGACGCGGATGATCGCCAGCTCGCGCAGGACGGGATCGAGTTCGCAGCGATAAAGCAGCGCATTGCCCATCCGCAGGAATCCCTTCGCACCCTGCTCCGAGTTCGCCAGCATGCGGTAGATGTTGAGCATCGGCTTCAGCTTGCCGAGCAGTTCGGCATGCTTGCCGGTGGCGGTTTCGACTTCGTAGTACGGAATGCGCGGCATGAATTCTCCCCTTCAAGCCGGCAAACCTGAAGGCAAGCCATCTGGCGGTCAACGCCGGCAGATCGCCGCGTCAGATAATGCCGCGGTGCACCAGCGGATTCAGCCAGCGGCCCCACGGTCCGGTAAGGACAATCGGCCGCTCGACCACGATCAGCGCGATGCAGGGATCGCCGGCGTCGGCAATGGGCTCGTGTCTCTGGTCGCCCGGCCCGACGGCGAAATCACCGACCGTGTAGCGGCCGGTCGCATCGGTATAGCCGCCCTGCAGGCAGACGGTGTATTCGTAGCCGGGGTGCTTGTGTTCCGGCAGACCATGCCCCGGCTCCAGCCGCAGCAGCGACACGCGGTAGGCGTCGCCCGGTACGTCGAGGCGGATTTCGTCGAATTTGCCCAGAATCCGCCGCCATCCCATGCCGGGCCGGAGATGTGGCAACAGCGGCGGTGGCGCCCATTCGAACCCCGGCTGCAGCACGGCGGGCACGGCCCGCGGCTCGACTGCGACCTGATCCAGCCGGGCCATCGCCTGATCCAGGGCGGCATCGTCGAGCGAGGCTTCGGCTTCGTCCTCGATCAGCGCGCCGCCGACGGCGTTCAACCGGTCGACTGCGCGCCGGGCGGCCGGATCGAGCGCCACATGCAACGCCACGGCCAGTGCCGGTGCCGGCGACAGCGCACCGGCGGCATAGTCCAGCAGCAATTCTTCAGGGGCCGGATGGCGGCTCATGTCTCGTCCTTTTCCAACGCTTCCCGCAGCCGCCCGAGCGCCAGGCGAATCCGAGATTTGACCGTCCCCAGGGGCAACTTCAGCTCATCGGCGATGACGGTATGCGTCTTGTCCTCGAAAAACGCCTTCTGGATCACCACGAGCTGATCGGTCGACAGGCCGGTCAGGAGTTCCTTCACCTTCGTATACGTCTGGCCTGCGAGGATGGATTTGTCGGCATCCTCGCTTTCAGGGGCATGGACCAGCAGCCAGTCCTCGGTGTCGATCGGCCTTTGCCCCCGGCGCAGCAAGTCGATGCGCTTGTTGCGGGCGATGGTGTAGATCCACGTCGCGGCCGAGGCCCGGCTACGGTCGAAACTGGCGGCTTTCCGCCACACCATGATCAGGGCCTCCTGGGCTACCTCCTGGGCTGCCTCCGCATCCGTCCCGCCGCGCATGATGAAGCCTTTCACCCGGGGGGCGAAATGGCGGAACAGGCTGGCGAAAGCCGCCCGATCCTGGCGGGACGCGATGGCTTCGATCAGATCGGCGGCTTCGTCGGCAGACAGCATGGAGGCAGTCTACCCCGGGCGGCCCTGCGCGCCGAGGTCCCAGAAGATGCCGGTCATCAGACGCAGCCCGTCGCGCGCGACCGGTGCCAGCAGGTGCTCGTTGGGCGCATGTTGGGAACAGGCGGCATAGGAGTGCGGCACCCAGACGGTCGGAAGGCCGAGAATATCCGTAAAGACCTCGTTGGGCAGAGAGCCGCCGAGGTTGGGCAGCATGTTGGGCTTCTGGCCGGCCGTCTTCTCGATCGAGGCCGCGGCGAACCTGGCCCACGGATTGTCGGGATCCAGCCGGGTCGCGTTCATGATCACGTCGCGCGCCGCCTCGAGCTCGATCTGGCCAAAACCGTGCTTGTCGAGGTGACGGCGCAGCGCCGGCAGGATGTCGTGCGGATCGGTGCCGACCACGAAGCGAAGCTGGCAGTAGGCGATGGCGCTCGGCGGGATGGCGTTGACCGGCCGGTCGGGATTGCCGGTCCTGAAGGCCAGAACCTCGAAGCTGTTCCAGCCGAACACCCGCTCGACCGGCGTCAGCGATTTCTCGCCCCAGTCCTCGTTGATCTCCGGTGCGCCCTCGCCGGCATCGACATGGGCATCGGCCAGCGCGGCACGGATCGAATTGGTGAGCGTCGTCGGCCGCCATTCCGGCACTTTGATCTGGCCGCGCTCGTCGGTGATGGTGGCGAGCGCATGGGCCATGATGATGCCGGGGTTGGCCAAAAGCCCGCCCCAGTTGCCCGAATGATGCCCGCCCTCGCGCATCGTGAGCTTGAGGTTGAAGTTCATCGTGCCGCGCGTGCCGCCGAAGATGGTCGGCCGGCGATGGTCGAGCCGCGGGCCGTCCGAGCCGATCAGCGCATCGGCCTTCAGCGCCGCCTTGTTGGCTTTGCAGAAATCGGCGAGACCGGGCGAGCCGGTCTCCTCGCCGGTTTCGATCAGGATCGTCGAGTTGAAGCCGAGCGACCCGCGCTCCTGCAGCACACAGGCAAGGGCTGCGATATTGATGGTGTGCTGGCCCTTGTTGTCGGCGGTGCCGCGGCCATACATGCGGTCGCCCTCGATCACGATCTTCCACGGCGAGAGCCCTGCCCGCCACTGCTCCTCCTGGCCGCGGATCACGTCACCATGGCCATAGGTCAGTACGGTCGGCTTGGCCGGATCTTCCACCCGCCGGGCGATCAGGAACGGGCCGTACTCGGCGCGCGGGTTGGGCTGCACCTCGCAGGTATAGCCGAGCTTCGATAGCGACTCGGTCATTTCGCCCGAGACATACTCCTGCAGGGCGGGCATCGAGTCGGTCTCCTGGCTGGTGGTGGCAATGGCCACCCGCCGCTGCAACTCCTCCAGGAAGCCGCCGTCGTCGAAATACTTCTCCGCCCGCCCAATGGCGCCGTCGCGTGTGCCGGTCATGTCTTTTCCTTGGTGATCGGGCCGCCAAGATAGCAAACTACCGGCTCAAGGGAGGACACAATGCTGACATCGGGCCGCGTCGTTTTCACCGACATGGAGGAAGTCCACTACGGCAAGCCGGCGGCGCAATCGATCGCCGAGCTGGTGAAGGCGCAGGGTGCGGCGCGCGTGCTCCTGATGGTGAGCGGCACGCTCAACCGGAAGACCGACGAGGTCGAGAAGGTCCGTCTGGCGCTGGGCAACAAATGCGTCGGCACCTTCGACAGCATGCCAGCCCATTCGCCGCGCTCGGCGATCGTCGCCGCGACTGCCCAGGCCCGCGAGGCCCGCGCCGACCTGATCGTCACCCTGGGCGGCGGCTCGATCACCGACGGTGCCAAGGCCGTCCAGCTCTGCCTCGCCAACGACATCACGACCGTCGAGGCGATGGACCGGATCCGCGCCACCGACGTGAAGCCGCCGACGGTGCGCCAGATTTCCATTCCCACGACGCTCTCGGCCGGTGAATTTTCAGGTATCGCCGGCGTCACCAACGAGGCGACCAGGGTGAAGGAGCTGTTCCGCCATCCGCTCACCATCCCGCAGGCCGTCATCCTCGATCCCGAGGTGACGCGCCACACGCCGATGTGGCTGTTCCTCTCGACCGGCATCCGCGCCGTCGATCATTGCGTTGAAAGCGTGTGCTCCAACGAATCGACGGAATTCACCAACGCCTCCGGCCTGCATGGCCTGTCGCTGCTGGCACGCGGCCTGCCGCGCGTGAAGACCGACCCGGCCGATATGAAAGCCAGGCTCGACTGCCAGCTCGGCTCGTGGCTTTCGATGGGCGGGCTCGCCGCCGGCGTGCCGATGGGGGCCAGCCACGGCATCGGCTATGTGCTGGGCGCCGTCTTCGACGTGCCGCACGGCCATACCTCGTGCATCATGCTGCCCTCGGTCATGCGCTGGAACAAATCGGCCAATGCCGAGAGCCAGGCGTTGATCGCCAACGCCATGGGTCATCCCGGCAAGGATGCCGGCGACGTGCTCGACGCCTTCATCCGTGGGCTGGACATGCCGCGCAGCCTCGGCGAGGTGAAGATCGGCCGCGAGCATTTCGACCGCATCGCCACCCAGGCGATGGGCACCCCCTGGATCCCGCGCAACCCGCGCCCCATCCCGACCCCGGCCGAGGTGAAGGAAATCCTCGAGATGGCGGCCTAGAGTCGCCCCTTCCGCTTGGCCACCGATTCGGCCAGCAGACAGAGGATTTCCCACATCAAGGTGACGCCGACCAGGGCGGTGTTGCCGCTCATGTCGAAGGGCGGCGAGACTTCGACGACGTCGCCGCCGACCAGGTCGAGGCCGCGCAGGCCGCGCAGCATGCGCTGCGCTTCGTGCGGCGTATAACCGCCGATCTCGGGCGTGCCGGTGCCTGGCGCAAAGGCGGGATCGAGGCCGTCGACGTCGAAGCTGACATAGGTCGGGCCGCCGCCCACAACGCGGCGGGCCTCGGCAATCACCTTCTCGACGCCGAGATCGAAATACTCCTCGATGGTGATCACCCGCATGCCCTGATCGACCGCCCACTGGTTGTCGTCGCGCTTGTACATCGAGCCGCGGATGCCGATCTGCACCACGCGCCGGGGATCGAGCAGCCCCTCTTCCACAGCGCGGCGGAACGGCGTGCCATGGGTGTACTTGTAGCCGCCGAAATAGGTATCCCAGGTGTCGCTGTGGGCATCGAAATGCACCATACCGAGCGGCCGCGCCCGGTCGGCGATGGCGCGCATGATCGGCAACGTCACCAGATGATCGCCGCCGGCCGACAGCGGGACGGTGCCGGCGGCATGGATTTTCGCGAAGTGCTTTTCGATCCGCTCCAGCGAGTCGTCGACGCTGGCGGGATTGACCGGCGCATCGCCAAGATCGCCGCACTTCGCGAGGTCATAGGGCGCCACGCCCGTCACATGGTGGATGCGGCGCATCATGGTGGAGAGATCGCGCATCTGGCGCGGACCGTGGCGGGCACCGGGGCGGTTGGTCGTGCCGCCGTCCCACGGCACGCCGACCATACCGATCTCGACTTCCGCCGGGTCGCGGAACAACGGCATGCGCATGAAGGTGGCAACGTCGCCAAAACGCGGGACGACCGTGCCGGAGACCGGTTGTGGGAAGTCCTTCGGGTCGGTCATTTCGCCTGCAACAGCGCCTTGCGCGCCGTCACGAATTCCTCGACGGCCGCCACGAAGCGCTCGCCTTCGGCGTCGCCGATCATGATGTTCAGTGCCACGAAGCCGCGCCGCGCGATCCAGATGCCGGCCGCCATCATGTCGAAGAAGAACAGCTCCTTGGCGTCCTGGCTGCCGGCGGCGATGTCGGCCGCGGTCCTGATCGGCCGGGACGTCGCATGCGCCGTCATCATCGAACCGACGCCGGAGAACTGGAACGCCACCTTGTCGTTCGCGCAGATCGCGTTCAGCCGCTGGCGGATCTTCTCGCCGCGGGCGTTCAGCTCGGCCGCAGCGGCAGGTGTATAGACCTCGCCGTAGCCCGCGACGCCCGCCGCCATGGTGAGCGCATTGTTGTTGAAGGTGCCGGCGTGCGGCAGCGAATCGGCCTTGGTCGGGTCGAACAGTTCCATGATGTCGCGCCGGCCGCCGAAGGCACCAAACGACATGCCGCCGCCGATGTACTTGCCGAGCGTCGTCATGTCGGGAATGACGCCATGCTTTTCCTGCAGGCCGCCGGGAGAGAGTCGCGAGGTCATGACTTCGTCGAAAATCATCGTGATGCCCCGTGCCTTGGTCTCCTCGCGCACCATCTTGAGGAACCCGACGTCGCCCGGCAGGCAGCCGTGGCTGCCCTGCATCGGCTCCAGAAGCACGGCGAACAATTCCTCGCCATGCTTGGCCAGCAGCGCCCGCGTGCCTTCCACGTCGTTATAGGGCGCCACGACATATTCGTAGGGCACGTTCACCGGGCTGCCGCCACTCACGAAATAGAGTACGCCGCCGTGATAGCCGCCGTGAAACACCATGACCTTGGTGGCCCCGCTCCGGCCCTTGCGCTGCGCGAAGACACGCGCACCGGCCAGCGCCATGACATTGCCCTCGGTGCCGGAGTTGGTGAAACGCACCAGGTCGATCGACGGCATGCGGTCGGCGATCAGCTTGGCGAGCCTGGCCTCGTTTTCGTTGCGGCCGCCGTAGTTCCAGCCATGGTTCAGCGCCTTGTCGATCGCGGCACGGATCACCGGATGGGAGTGGCCGTAGATACCGGCGGTGTATTCGCCGAGCACGTCAATGTATTCGTGGCCGTCGACGTCCCACAGGCGGCAGCCTTCGCCGCGTACGACAGTGAGCGGGAACGGCGAATTGTGCAGCGTCGTGCGGGTGTTGCCACCCGGCATCGCCTCGCACGCCTCGCGGTGGCGGTCGAGGCTTTTGGGATTGCTGTCGGCATAGGCCTGACGCGCTTCGGCGAGCGCGGACTGCAGATCCGAATTGACCAGGGCTTGATCGGGCACGTCACTCTCCCTCGCGTTGCGGCGAGAGTATCACACCACGTTCAGCTCCCGGATAGGCCGCCCTGCGGATATACGGTCATAACCGAAGGGACTGAGATCGAGCGTGCGATAGCCGCCGTGCACGATCAGTTCGGCAACGGCGCGGCCGACCGCGGGCGATTGCTGGATGCCGTGACCGGAGAAGCCGGTGGCGAAGATCAGGTTCTCCCTCTCGGGGTGTCTGCCGACAATGCCGTTCTGGTCGAAGGTGTTGTATTCGTAGTAGCCCGCCCACGAATTCACCACCTTGGCCGCCTCGAAGGCCGGCACCCGCGCCGCCAGCGCCGGCCAGACCATGTCGTCCCATTCAGCGTGCTGGACTTCCAGCGGCGGCTCGGGCGGATCGTTGCCGGCCGCGGGCGTCGTGCCGGCGAGATAGAAGCGGCCGTCGGGCCGGAACCACACGCCCGAGGGATCGATGGTGAGCGGCGTGAGGCCGGGCGGCCCTCTTCCTTGCGATGGACGCACATCGAGCACGAACACCGAGCGCCGCCGGGGTTCGACCGGCAGCGCAATTTCGGCCCGCGCCGCAAGTTGTCCCGACCACGGGCCTGCCGCCAGCACGACTGTGCCGGCCTTGATCCTTCGCCCGGAGCGCAGCGTGACGGCATGAGGCGCCAGTTCCGTCGCCTCGTCCGCGATATAGGCCGCACCCAGTTCCCGTGCCTTGCGCCGAAATCCCTGCATCAACGCCGGCCCGTCGAACCAGCCTTCGTTGGCGGTGCCGTGCGAAGCGAGCGCGATGTCTGTGGTCGATATCCAGGCAAAACGTGCCGCGAGTGCCGCAGGATCGAGCAATTCGACCGCGCAGCCTTCGCCTTTCTGGATCGAGTTGTTGGCGCGCAGCACGGCCGCACCGGCGGCGCTCGCCAGGAAAAGATAGCCCGGCTCCTTCAGCCCGAGATCGACACCCAGCAGCTCGGGCGCGCGGCGCAGGAAGTCGATGCCGTATCGCGAGAGGTGAATGTTGAGCGGCGTCGAGAACTGCTGTCGGATCGAGCTCGCCGACAGGGCCGACGAGGCCCGTGCATAGGTCGGATCGCGCTCCACCACCGCAACGGTACCGAAGAAATTGGGATCGCTCTTGAGGTGATAGGCGACAGAAGATCCCATCGCACCGCCGCCCACCACGACGACGTCGAACCCACCGGTTGGAACCTCACGGGCCATGGGCTACGCTATGCTCCAGAAACTGCGCGGGCGCGCGTACCATGTCAGCGGCCGGCGGATAAGAGTGGGGGGTAAATGGACACTCTCGCGCGTGCCGTCAATGCAATCGACTGGATCAACCGATGTGTCGGACGGGTTGTGGCCTGGCTCACGCTGGCCACGGTGCTGATCTGCGCCGCCGTCGTCCTTTTGCGCTACTCGGCCGGAATGGGCTTCGTGTGGATGCAGGAACTCTACATCTGGACTCACGCCATGACCTTCCTGCTCGCGGCTGGCTTCGCCTATCTTCTCAATGCCCATGTAAGAGTCGACATTTTCTACGCCAAGATGGGACCACGCGGCAAAGCCTGGGTCGATCTTTTCGGCGTGATCTTCCTGCTGATGCCCTGGCTCGTCCTGCTCGGATGGACGTCCTGGACCTACGTCACCTACTCCTGGCAGACCGGCGAAATCTCGGTCCAGAACAACGGCATGCCGGCGATGTACGTTCTCAAGTCAGCAATACTCGGCTTCGTCGGCCTGTTGGGGTTACAGGGGCTGGCGTGGGCCGGGCGCAGCATACTGGTGCTGGGCGGCCGCGAACCTCCACCTCACGAAACCCTGGCCGGACCGCTGGGCTGAGGCGATCACGATGTCCACAGTCCTGATCGGCGAGATCCTCGCCATTGCCCTCTTCTTTGTCGCCACATTCGGCGTCCTCCTCGGCTTTCCCATTGCCTTCAGTCTGGCGGGCTTCTCACTCTTCTTCGCCGCACTGGGTTGGGCGCTAGGCGCCTTCGACCCCATCATCCTCACCAGCCTGCCGTCGCGCTATTTCGGCCTGATGACCAACGAGGTATTGGTGGCGGTACCGCTGTTCATTTTCATGGGCGCGATCCTCGAACGCTCGAAAATCGCCGAAGCACTGCTCGAAACCATGGGCCAGATGTTCGGCACGATGCGCGGCGGGTTGGCGATCTCGGTGGTGATCGTGGGCGCCCTGCTGGCGGCATCGACCGGCGTGGTTGGCGCCACCGTCGTCACCATGGGGCTTCTCAGCCTGCCGGCAATGATGCGTGCCGGCTACGACCCCAAGCTTGCGACCGGCGTCATCTGCGCCTCGGGGACGCTCGGCCAGATCATTCCACCCTCGGTGATCCTGATCTTCGTCGGCGACCTGCTGATGGGCGCCAACCAGCTCGCGGCACAGAAGACGGGCAAGCCGCTGGAGCCGGTGTCGGTCGGCGATCTCTTTGCCGGCGCCTTCCTGCCGGGCATCGGCCTCGTCGCACTCTACATCCTCTACATTCTCTTCCTCGCCGTCGTGCGCCCGTCGAGTTGCCCGGCTTTGGTGATGGATGCCGCGGAACGCGCCTCGCTCGGCCGCCGCTTCGTACGCGCCCTGATCCCGCCCCTGCTGCTGATCGTGGCGGTGCTGGGGTCGATTCTGAGCGGTATCGCCACGCCGACCGAAGCGGCCTCGATCGGCGCCATCGGTTCGATGGTGTTGGCCGGGTTCAATCGCGCCTTCTCCTGGGACATGCTGCTGGGCGCCATGCGCAACACAGCCGTGATCAGCGCCCTCGTGTTCGGCATCGTGCTCGGTGTGTCGGTGTTCTCGCTGGCATTTCGCGGGCTGGGCGGCGAACACCTGGTCGAGCAGATGCTGGTCGATGTACCGGGCGGCGCCTTCGGCGCCGTACTGTCGGTGATGATGGTGATGTTCGTGTTGGGCTTCTTCATGGACACCATCGAGATCGTCCTGATCGTGGTGCCCATCACGGCGCCGGTCATCATCGCCATGGGAATCAGCCCGATCTGGCTAGGGGTGATGATCGGCGTCAATCTCCAGACCGCCTTCCTCACGCCGCCGGTCGGCTTTGCGCTGTTCTACATGCGCGCCGTGGCACCAGCCTCGATCACGACGGGTGACATCTATCGCGGCATCATCCCGTTCGTCGGCCTGCAGCTGGTTGCCATCGCCCTCCTCTGGCTGGTCCCGCAGACCGCGACCTGGCTGCCCAAGATCGTCTTCCCCGAACCGGTCGCCATCGTCGGCGAACCATCGTCCAGATCGGTATTCGACGACATCATGCAGGGTAAACCTACCGGCGCGCCTGCTTCCTCTGGCTCACCGCTCGACCAGCTTCTCAAGCAGCCGCCGACCGGCGCCCCGACCAGCGACCCGGTCCTCGATCGGTTGATGAAAGGGAACTAGCCCGCCCGGCATACAAAAGGGCCGGCGCTGCCGCCGGCCCCTCGTCGATGTCGCTATGCTTCGCAGATCTCAGGTGAACTGGAACCCGATCAGTCGCGCATTCAGGTATTCCTGCAGACCGATGCGGGTCCACGCCATCTGCTCGCGCTGGAACTTGTAGTACGAGTCCAACGTCTTCTTTGTAATTGCGTCGCCCGAATCGCGCATTTCCTTCATCAGTTCGCCAACGGCCTTGCCGTAGGACTTGATGAATTCGTCCGGAAGCTTCTTGAGCTGCACATTGTGCTGCTTGATCAGAACCTCGAGCGCACCGGCGTTGCTGGCGTCGTTCTCGGCCGTAAGCTGGCTGTGCTCGTCGCCGCAGCCCCAGGCGAAGATCTGCTGGACATCCTTGGGTAGGGCTTCGAACTTGGCCTTGTTGACGGTGATCTCGTTCAGCGTCGCCGGCTCGTGCATGCCGGGCCAGTAGTAGTACTTCGCGACCTTGTAGAAGCCGGCGGCGAGATCCTGCCAAGGGCCGACCCACTCGGTGGCGTCGATGGCGCCGGACTGAAGGGCGCCGAAGATTTCGCCGACCGGCAGGTTGACGATGGTGGCGCCCAGCTTGCGCAACGCCTCACCGCCGAGGCCCGGAATACGCATCTTGAGGCCCTTGAAGTCGGCCGAAGACTTGATCTCCTTGTTGAACCATCCGGCCATCTGCACGCTGGTCGAACCGGCGTGGAATCCTTTTAGGCCGAACTGCCCATAGATCTCGTCCCACAACGCCTGCCCGCCGCCGTAGCGCAGCCACGCCACCGACTCGGCATTGGTCATGCCGAAGGGCACGGTGGTGAATACGCTCAGGATCTTGGACTTGTTCTGCCAGTAGTAGGGCGTCGAATGCATGCAATCGGCAGTGCCGCGCTGCACGGCGTCGAACGCCTCGAATGCCGGCACCAGTTCGCCGGCGGCAAACACCTTGATGGTGAGCCGTCCGCCGGTGGCTGCTTCGATTTTCTCCGCGAAGCGGACCGCCGCAACGCCGCCGCCCGGAAACAGTTTTGGCCAGCTCGTGACCATGCGCCATTCCTGCTTTCCCTGGGCAATTGCAGGGGCGGCCATCGTCGTCACCGCCGCGGTGGCAGCCACACCGCCCACTGCCGCCTTCGTAAACTTGCGTCGCTTGATGTTGGTCATCGTTTGCGTCTCCCTATTGTGAAGTCACCAATTCACGCGGAGCATTACGCTACACTTGATCCCCGTTCCGATTCGCTCATCTGGGTCGAATAGCCGATGCTACAGACGGCATCGCTGCTTTGTCAAAGTCGCGCGTGATGATGCATGGCGGCTCAGGCAGCCGGCACGCGAACCCAGCCTTCCATCAGGCGACGGGCCGAGCGGCTCATCATCACCTTGCTTACCGTCCATTGGCCGCCTTGCTCGCGCGCCTCGGCGCCGACACTCAGCGTTCCCGAGGGATGGCCGAAGCGCACGCGGCCGTCGGCGCCAACCGGCGCCACGCGCGACACGATCGTATCGGGTATCGCCGCTGCCGCCGCGATGGCGACGGCACCGGTACCGGTCATGGCGTGGTGAAGCACTCCCATGGAAAAGATCCGCGCCAGAAGGTCGATAGAAGCCGACTCGACGTGCGCGCCATCGGACGCCGTATAGGGCGCAGGTGCAGCGACGAACGCGAGCTTCGGTGTGTGCGGGCGCGTCGCCGTCGCTTCCTCAGGCGTGGCAACGAGCCCCATGGCGACCGCGCCCAGCGCGCGGACAGCCTCGGCGCGCTGCAACATCGCCTTGTCGGTGTTGATGTCACCCTGGAGCTCCGTGCCCTTGAGGCCGAGCCCGGCGGCGTCGACGAAGATCGTCGGGTTGCCGGCATTGATCAGCGTCGCCTCGAGCCGGCCGACACCGGGCACGTCAAGCGTGTCGATACGGCGGCCAGTGGGAAACATCGCACCGCCGGCGCCATCACTCTCTTCATCTGCACCGGGGTCGAGAAACTCGACCTTCACCTCGGCGGCCGGAAAAGCCACACCGTCCAGCTCGAAGCCGCCCAGCTCCTGCACCTCGCCGGCCCGCATCTCGACATGGTTGACGATCTTCTTGGCGATGTTGGCCTGCCAGATGTTCACTGTGGCGATGCCGTCGGCCGGCGCGTCGAGCAACCCCATGCTGAGCGCAAACGGTCCGACCGCGGCGCTGAGGTTGCCGCAATTGCCCGACCAGTCGATCACCGGCGCATCGATCGCTACCTGGCCGAACCGGTAGTCGACGTCATAGCCCGCGCGCTCCGACTTCGAAATGATCACGACCTTACTGGTGCTGGAAGTGGCGCCACCCATGCCGTCGGTGTGCTTGCCGTAGCGGTCCGGGCTGCCGATCACGCGCATCAGCAGCCGGTCGCGCGCCACCGGATCGGACGGCAGGTCGTGGGCGAGAAAGAACACGCCCTTGCTGGTGCCGCCGCGCATGTAGACGGCAGGGATGCGGAGCTGCTTCATGTACCCTTCCCGTTCGCTTCCTCCCGGTTCCGCTGCCACGGCCAGCGCCCGCTTACCTCCACTTCCAGCGCGAAGCTGAGCAGCGTGCGGATCGCCACGATGACCGCGAGCACGCCCAGATTCTGTAATGTCGGCTCGACGGCCACCGTGCCGATGATGTCGGCAATCACCAGGAACTCGAGGCCAAGCAGGATGGCGCGACCGAGGTCGGCACGCAGTTTCTGATAGGCGTCCTCGAACGTCACGCGTCGGGCCATCCGGACCACAAATGCAGCGCAGGCAAACGCGGCGCCGGCAATCAGGACGAAAACACCCACCAGTTCGACGATCTGGCCAGCGTGGACCGCGAATTGGTCGATCTTCATGGTTCCTCCTCGCCGGCTACCGACGGCGCCAGGCCTGCAGGCGTCCGAGCAGAAAGCGATCCGCCAACAGATGCATTGTCTTCACGATCGCGGAGGTTATCACGATGACGACACAGAGCGCGGCGGCGGCGGCCGTGGCACCGGTCTCCTCGATGTTCACTGCGGCAACTGACGCGAGCTTGGTGTCGGATGCGTAAAGAAAGATCACCGACGATACCGTCGTCATGGCATTGACGAAAAGATAGATCGCGATGTCGAGGATCGCCGGCAGGCAGATCGGCGCGGTCACCCGGCTGAAGGTTTTCCAGATCGGCACCTTGAGCGAGGCCGAGACCGATTCGAACTCGGGATCGATCTGCTTCAGCGCCGTGGTCGCCGTGAGGTGGCCGACCGTATAGAAGTGCGCCACCGTGTTGATCACCAGGATCGCCATCGTGGCGTAGAGGAAATTGAGCGGGTTGTTGGGCGCGTTGAAGAAGAAGATGTAGCCCAACCCGAGAACGATGCCGGGAACGGCCATCGGCAGGAAGGCAAGCAGCTGAACGACGCCGCGCACGATGCCGAAGCCCCTGGTCTTCTCGTTCAGCCAGGCGCCGACGAACATCAGCGCCGTGCCGACGATCGCCGCGCCCACCGCCATGCGCAGCGAATTGAAGTAGGACTCCCAGCCGTTGGCATCGAAGTTGGAGAAATAGTAGTTCCCCAGCGTGAGGCTGAGGTTGTAGGGCCAGTACTTGATCAGCGAGCCCCAGATCGCCATGCCGAGGATGGTGAGGATGCCGGCAGCGATAGTGGCGCAGAACACCGTGAAGAAAAGGTCGCGGCCGGCCTTGGGCTTGGGAATCAGGGGCACGGCGCGCGAGGTCAGCAGCGCCACCTGCTTGCGCTGCACCATCCGGTCGATGACGAAGGCCAGCGCTGCCGGTGCCAGCAGCACCATGCCGACCACCGCACCCATCGAGAAGTTCTGCTGGCCGATCACCTGCTTGTAGACGTCGGTCGCCAGCACGTTGAAATTGCCGCCGATTACCTTGGCGATGCCGAAATCGGTAATCACCAGAGTGAACACCACCAGCGCGGCGCTGATCAGGCCGTATTTCGCGCCCGGCAAGGTGACCGTGAAGAAGACCCGTGGCTTCGAAGCGCCCAGCGCATCGGCCGCCTCGTAGAGCCGGGCATCGGCGGTGGCCAGCGCGGTGACCAGGATCATGGTGGCATGGGGAAAGCAGTAGAAGACCTGGGCGATCACGATCCCGTCGAAGCCGTAGATCGAGCTGCCGCCGAGCAGCACCTTGAAGAAGCCCTGGTTGCCGAACAGGTAGACCAGCGCCAGGCCAGGCAGCAGCGACGGCGCGAAGATCGGGATCAGCGAGATACCCTGGAACAGCCACCTGGCCGGCAGCACCGCGCGCGTCAGCGCGTAGGCGTAGAGGAAGGCCACCGGCACCACGATCGCCGTGCTTACCGCCGCGACATGGAAGCTGTTCAATGCCGAATTGAACATCGCCGGGGTCGAGAAATACGACACATAATTGGCCAGCCCGACGTAGCGGCCGTCGCCGTCCTCGAAGCCCTTGGCGAGCAGCGCCCACAGCGGCAGTCCGACGATCAGAAGCAGTACCCCCGCCAGGACGACGAGGCCGCCACGCATGATCAGGTCATCGCGCGACAGGCCCATGCGTCGGCTCGTCCGTGGCGTGGGCGCCGCAAGGCTCACGCGGCGTAGATCCTGACCCGATCGGGCGGCAGCGCGACGTCGAGCCGGCTGCCGATGGCCACGCCGAGATCGCGGATCAGGTTGCTCGAAAAATCCGCCACCAGGGTGACGTCGCCGGCACCGCCCACCTTGAGCGTGGCCCGGCAGAAGGCGCCGACGAAATCAAGCTCGGTCACCTCGACCGCCACGCGATTGGCGACGTCGGCCGGCAGGTCGCGCACCCGGACGTCCTCCGGCCGGATGCTGAGGCGCACTTTCGTCCCGACCGCCAGGCCTTCCTGGCGCGGGCAGGCAAAGGCAAGGTTCGCGACCTTCACCTTGTCCGGCGCTTCCAGCGTTCCGTCGAGGAAGTTCATCGAGCCCACGAAGTCGGCGACGAACGCCGTCGCCGGTCCGCGATAAATATCCTGCGGCGCGCCCACCTGCTCGATGGCGCCGTGGTTCATCACCACGATGCGGTCGGCCATGGTGAGCGCCTCCTCCTGGTCGTGCGTCACCATGATGGTGGTGACGCCAAGGGTTCGCTGCAGCGCCTTGATCTCGTGGCGCAACCGCAGGCGCACGCGGGCGTCGAGCGCCGACAGCGGCTCGTCGAGCAGCAGCAGCCCGGGCGATGTCGCGAGCGCACGGGCCAGGGCCACCCGCTGCTGCTGGCCGCCCGAGAGCTGGGCGGGATATTTCGATCCCGAATCGGGCAGGCCGACCAGGGCCAGCAGTTCGGTCACGCGCGCACCGATCGCCGCCCGGCCCTGGCGGCGACTCACCAGCCCATAGCCGACGTTGTCGGTGACCGTCAGGTTGGGAAACAGTGCATAGGACTGGAAGACGATGCCGAAGTCGCGCTGCGCCGGCGGCAGCGCCGATACGTCACGCCCCTTCTGGCGGATCGTGCCCGAACTCTGCGGATCGAGGCCGGCGATGGCGCGCAGCAACGTCGTCTTGCCGCACCCCGAGGGACCGAGGAAGCACACGAACTCGCCCTCGGCAACATCGAGCGAGATATTGCCGAGGGCCGTGAAGTCGCCGAACCGCTTGGAGAGGTCGCGGACTTCGAGGTAGCTCGTCACGTCGCGCGAATCACTTCGGCGCGGATCATTGCTTCTTGGGCGCTGACTTGGAGTCGTAGCGCTTGGTCCACTCCGCCAGGATGCGCGTGCGGTTCTTGGACATCCACTCGACGTCCATCTTGGCCATCAGCTTCTCGCCGTCGGCCGGGTAGTTGGCCGGCATCGACTTCACCGCCGGGTTGGCGACGATGGCGTAGTACTTGCCGTAGAGCTCGTTGGCCTTGAGCGAGGCCGACCAGTCGGCGAGCTTCTTGGCCGCCGCGAGGTTCTTGGTGCCCTTGACGATGGCGGTGACTTCCATCTCCCAGCCGAGGCCTTCCTTGGGCACGATCAGGTCGATCGGCGCGCCCTTGGTCTTCTCCGAGGCGCCGCGCATGTCGAAGCCGATGCCCATCAGGCGCTCGCCCTTGGCCGCCTGCACACAGGGCGCCGAGCCCGAGTGGAGGTACTGCGCCACATTCTGGTGCAGCGCGTCCATGAACTTCCAGCCGGCATCCTCGCCCATAATGGTGAGCCAGCCCGCGACGGTGAGATAGCCGGTGCCCGACGAGGCCGGGTTCGGCATCACGATCGAGTCCTTGTATTCGGGCTTGGTGAGGTCGGCCCAGCTCGTCGGCTTGGCCTTCTTGCCCTTGGCGGCCTCGGCGGTGTTGAAGCACAGCACCGCGAGGTAGGCGTCCATGCCGACCCAGGTCTCGGGGTTCTTGCCGCTCTTGAAGATCGGCTTCAGGGCCGCGGCGCCGGCCGGGGTATAGGGCTCGATCATGCCCATGCTGGCCATCAGGCCGATGCTGGACGCCGCCAGGCCCCAGATCACGTCGGCTCGGGGATTGTCCTTCTCGGCGATCAGCTTGGCGGTCATGACGCCGGTGGAGTCGCGCACCCAGGCGATCTCGATGGTGGGATTGTCGCCCTCGAACGCCTTCTTGAACGGCTCGAGCTGCTCATTCTCGATCGCGGTATAAACCGTCAGCTTGGTCTTCTGTGCCCAGGCGCTGCCGGCGAAACCGACTGCCGCGAGTGCCGCCACACCGGCCAGCGCCGTGCGCCGAAATGTCGAAGTATTGGCCATATTTAAAGTCTCCCCATTCGGCTAAACGCCGGTCGTTTCGCTACACGCGCCGCATGAAAGATCCATGACAGCGGCTATCCCCAACGCCCTTGTACTTCACAAAACCTTAACATGGGTCTGGGGATCGGCAAGGCCGTCGTGCTACGCTTTCCCTGCAAGAGGAGAGCCAGAATGGACGGTACGGCGCTTTCGGCCCGCCCCGCGTTGCCGCCGGAAATCGCTCAATTGGTCGCCCGGCACAGGCCCGGCGGACCACTGGAACAGGCGTTTTATACCACTCCCGAGGCTTTCGCCGCCGACCTGGCGCGCATCCAGTACCGCCACTGGCTGTTCGCGGGATACGCCTTCCAGGTCCCGAAGCCGGGCGACTTCTTCACCTACAAGGTAGGTACGGCATCGATCATCGTGGTGCGCGACCGCGACGGCGAGATCCGGGCTTTCCACAATGTCTGCCGCCACCGCGGCTCGCGGATCTGCAGCACCGAGACCGGGCACGCCCACCGCCTGGTCTGCCCCTACCACCGCTGGACCTACGAACTCGACGGCGCCCTGGTGCTCGATACCCGCCGCGAATTCGGCGTCGACAAGGCCGAACTGTCACTGAAGCCGGTGGCGATCGTCGATGCCGCCGGGCTGCTGTTCGTCTCGCTCGGCGACCAGCCGCCGGATTTTTCCCAGGCGCTTGCCACCATCCGCCGCAAGATGGCGCCCCATGCCATCGGTCGCGCCAAGATCGCCCACCAGGTCGACTATGTCGTGAAGGCCAACTGGAAGATCGTGTTCGAGAACAATCGCGAATGCTATCACTGCCCGCCCAACCACAAGGAATACAACACCGCTGCCTACGACGTGCAGCGTGACGCGGCCATGCTCGACCCCGCGCTGCAGCCTGGCATGGATGCGATCGTGGCGCGCGCCAACGCCCGCTTCCGCAGCCTCGGCCTCGACGAGGGCGACGCCTTGTCGACCATGACCGGCGTGTCGTGGCGCTGCCACCGCACGCCGGTGATGGAAGGCTTCGTGACCCAGAGCATGGACGGCAAGCCGCTGTCCTGCCTGATGGGCGACATCAAGGAGTGGGACTCGGGCACGCTGCGCACCACCGTGTTCCCCAATTTCTGGCAGCACACCAATTGCGATTATGCCGCTGCCGCGCGGCTGACGCCGATCGGCCCCGACGAGACCCATGTGCGCGGCTACTGGCTGGTCGACGAGAAGGCGGTCGAGGGCAAGGACTATACGCTCGACCGCCTGCTGCCGATCTGGGACCTCACCAACAAGCAGGATTGGAAGATCTGCGAAGACCAGCAGGCCGGCGTCAGCTCGCCCGCCTATACGCCCGGCCCCTATTCGCTGGTGCGCGAACGCAACGTGGCGCATTTCATCGACTGGTATCTCGGAGAATTGCGCGCGTGAACCTTCCCACCCAGGCGCGCATCGTCATCATCGGCGGCGGCGCGGTCGGCTGCTCGATCGCCTACCACCTCGCCAAGCTTGGCCAGAGCGACGTCGTCGTGCTGGAGAAGAGCGGGCTGACGCACGGCTCGACCTGGCACGCCGCCGGCCTGGTCGGGCAACTGCGCAGCAAGCGCAACCTGACACGCCTGATGCAGTACAGTGCCCAGCTCTACGGCCGGCTCGAGGCCGAGACCGGCCAGGCGACGGAATGGAAGCCGGTCGGCAGCCTGCGCCTCGCCTCTTCCCAGGAGCGCTGGAGCGAACTCAAGCGCATGGCGACGACGGCGCGCAGCTTCGACTTCGAACTGCACACGCTGTCGCCGAAAGAAGCCCAGGAAAAATTCCCGCTGATCACTCTCGAGGGCGTCGTCGGCGCGGTGTTCGTGCCCAACGACGGCTCGGTCGAACCCTCCAGTCTCACCATGGCCTATGCCAAGGGTGCGCGGGCGGGCGGCGTGCGCATCGTCGAGGGCGTGCTGGTGACCGGCTTCGAATTCGACGGCCGCCGTATCAAACGCGTGCTCACCGACCACGGCACGATCGACTGCGAGATCGTGGTCAACGCCGCCGGCATCTGGGCGCGCGACGTGGCCAGGATGGCCGGGGTGCAGGTGCCGGCCGGCGCGGTCGAGCACCAGTACATGATCACCGAGAAGAGCGACGCCATCCCCAAGGGCCTGCCGACGCTGCGCGACCCCGACAACATCTTCTACCTGAAGCCCGAGCCCGGCGCGCTGGCCGTCGGCGGCTGGGAACAGGGCACGCCGACCTTCGGCGCGTCGGGCGTGCCGGCCAGCTTCGGCCGCGAGCTGTTGCAGGCCAACCAGGACCGGCTCGAAGCCTTCCTGGTGCCGGCCGCCGAGCGCCTGCCGATCCTGAACGAACTCGGCATCCGCACCGTGATCAACGGCCCGATCCCGATTTCGCCCGACGGCGAGCCGATCATGGGGCTGGCGCCGGAGCGCGACAATTTCTTCGTCGCCTGCGGTTTCACCTCGGGCATCGCGGCGTCGGGCGGTGCCGGCAAGGCGATGGCCGAATGGATCGTCGAGGGCGAACCCGGCCTCGACCTCTGGGCCTTCGACGTCCGCCGCTTCGGCAGCCATCACATGAGCGCCCGCTACCTCGCCGAGCGCAGCGTCGACAGCTACTGGCGCTACTACCAGATCCACTATCCGATCGAGGAACTCTCCAGTGCCCGCGGCGGCCGTCGCTCGCCGCTCTATCCGCTGCTGGCGGCCAGGAACGCCGTGTTCGGCTCGCGCTTTGGCTGGGAACGGCCGAACTGGTTCGCCCCGCCCGGAACCGAGGCGTTCGACACACCGTCCTTCGAAGGTCGACCCAACTGGTTCGGTTCGGTGGCGACCGAATGCAAGGCCGCACGCGAACGTGCCGTACTGATCGACCAGAGCTCCTTCTCCAAATACGAGATCTCCGGTCCCGGTACCGTCGCCGCCCTTCAGCGACTGGCCGCCAACGATCTCGACAGGCCGGCCGGGGCGCTCATCTACACCCAGCTCTGCAACGAGCGCGGCGGCATCGAGGCCGACCTCACTTTTGTCCGCCTCGACGAGAACCGCTTCTACATGGTGACCGGCTCGGCCTTCGGCGTGCGCGACACCGCCTGGATAACCAGGCACCTGCCGGCCGACGGATCGGTTACGCTGCAGGACCTCACCTCGGCCCGCGCCACGATCAACCTCGCCGGGCCACTGTCGCGCCGCATCCTGGAAAAGGTCGCCGACGGCGATGTCGGCAACGCGGCCTTCCCCTACATGACCGCGCGCAGCCTGCGCATCGGCTACGCGCCTGTCCTGGCGCTGCGCGTCACCTACCTCGGCGAACTCGGCTGGGAGTTGCACCTACCGACCGAATATGCCGCCCACGTCTATGAACTCCTGCAGGCGGCCGGCGAGGAATTCGGCCTCGCCGACGCGGGCTATCGCGCCATCGACTCGCTGCGCCTGGAGAAGCGCTATCTCTACTGGGGCGCCGACATCACGCCCGACTACACACCCTACGAAGCCGGCCTGGGCTTTGCCGTGTCGCTGAAGAAGAAAGGCGACTTCATCGGCCGCGCCGCGCTCGAACAGGCGAAAGCCGCCGGTCCGAAGCGCCGCCTGATCACGCTCCTCGTCGACGCGCCGGTGCAGCTCTATGGCGGCGAGGCGATCCGCCGCGGCGGCAAGGTGCTGGGCGTGACGTCGAGTGCCGGCTGGGGCCACACCATCGGCAAGGCCGTGGCCTTCGGCTATGTGGCGACGGACGAGGCCGGTCATGCCGACTACGAGATCGAGGCATTTACCCGGCGCCATCCGGCGACGCGCATCGCCGACGCTGCCGTCGATCCCGAGCGCCGCAAAATCCTGTCCTAGCGTCCGCCCAGTTCCGCGGCCACGGCGCTCAACCAGCGCCGGATCGCGCGTTCGTCGCTGCGTCCGGCAAGCCCCGAAATCCGGTCTTCCACTTCCATCACCCGGCTCCGGCAGCGCTTCAGCAGCGCCAGGCCCTTGGCCGTCGCGTTGAGGCGGAGAATGCGCCCATGCACCGCGTGGGCCGACTTCTCGATCGCCCCGGCCTTCTCGAGATTGCGCACGATCACGTTGATGGTCTGCGGTGTCAGAAAGGTGAGCCGCGCCAGATCGGCCCCCGACGCGCCGGGGTAGGCCGCGATCATGGTGAGTACCGCGAACTGGGCGGGCGTCGCTTCGATGTCGGCCAGCGCCTTCTCCATTGCCGCCCGCACCGCCACATTGGCCTGCCGCACCAGATAGCCGAGATGGCCCTCCGTCCCGCGCTTGCCTTCGCCGGGACGCGGAATGGCCGGTTCGGCCGGAGGCTTGGTCTTGCGATTCATATCAGTCTTCTTATATGTTATCAGTCATCGAATATAGAGGAGTCTGAGCCATGAATCCCGATCTCGCCGCACTCGTCCGCCGCCACGTCGAGGCCGAGAATGCCCAAGACCTTGAAGCGACCCTGGCGACGCTGCACCCGCAATGCCGCTTCGAGGATCACGCCACCGGCCAGGTCTGGCACGGCCGCGACGGCGCCGCCGCGCATTACCGCCAATGGTGGACCACCTTCGATGTCACCGTAAAGCGCGAGACGGGCCAGATTGGCGGCTGGACGGCGGAGGATGGCTATCTCGCCGAGGCGACCTGGCGCGGTCGCCATGTCGGCCCCTTCCTCGGCATCGCGCCGACCGGCCGGCCCGTCGTCATTCCTTTCGTCGTCGTACTCGGCTTCAGGGACGGGCTGATGTCGAGCGAAGGCTTCCACTACGACCTCGCCTCGCTGCTGCGCCAGATCGGCGGCGACCCGATCCCGGCCCTGAGTGCCCTGGAACATCGCGCGGCGGCGTGAGCGGCATCAGCCCCGGAACACCGCCTTCAGTTCGCTGGTCGGCATGGTCTCGCGCATCCATTTGAAGTTCCCGTCCTTCATGTCGCGCGCACCCTTCATGAAGGCGGCGAGCGCCAGGCGCGACAGCGCGCCGCCGACGCTGATGCGCTTCACGCCCACCGCGGCGATCTGCTCGGCCGTGAGGTCGGGATCGCCCGCGCTCATCACCACGTTCAGCGGCTTCTTGATCTCCGACACCACCGTGCGCATCGTCGACAGGTCCTGCAACCCCGGCGCATAGAGCACGTCGGCGCCGGCCTTCTCGAAGGCCTGCAGCCGCCGGATCGTGTCGTCGAGATCGCGCCGGCCGCGGATCAGATTCTCGGCCCGCGCGGTGAAGACGAAAGGCACGTCGAGCGAGCGCGCCATCTCCACGCCCGCCGCCACCCGCTCGACCGCGTGGTTGAAGTCATAGATCCTCTCGCCGCTCCAGTCCTCGATCGAACCGCCCGAGATTCCAACCGCCGCCGCATCGCGCAGGATCGCGGCGGCTTCCTTGGGATCGTCGGCATAGCCGTTCTCGAGGTCGGCATTCACCGGCAGGTCGGTCGCTGCGGCGATGACTCGGCAGTTCTCCAGCAGTTCGGCGCGGCTCACCGAGCCCTCGCCGTCGGGCCGGCCGAGCGCGTTGGACATGCCGAGGCTGGTGGTGGCCAGCGCCTCGAAGCCCAGCGATGCCAGCAGCTTCGCCGTGCCGGCGTCCCATGGGTTGGGCAGCAACAGGATACCGGGTTTGTCGTGCAGGTCGCGGAACCGCTGGGCTTTATCGGCGTGGCTGAGCATCGTATCTCCTCCGATTCCTGCTAAGGAACACCGATGGACATCTCAACGCAACGGGAACTCGCCCGCGTTCTTGCATCTCTGCGCCGCGATGGCCGCCAGCAAAGCGGCCTCGACCCACGGCTCGTGCCTCCCGACAGCGCGACCGCCTATCGCGTCGCCGGCCTCGTCGCCGAGGAACTGG
>ERZ890510.796-NODE-796-length-23092-cov-6.932153_pt1 | contig 23092 bp, 22 predicted proteins | sample MGYA00521265_ERZ890510 | MGnify/ENA primary metagenome ERZ890510 (study PRJEB32303, sample SAMEA104408624) | aquatic metagenome | biome: Brackish water; feature: Chemocline; material: water | place: Baltic Sea | collected 2014-10-26T21:54:00 | depth 110 m ...
GTTTCCGGAAATGGCCAACCTGATCGAGCGTCTCCACGGCGCGGGGACCCCTCTGTATCTTCTGTCCAATGCGCCGGGCTTTCTCGACGGCTGGCTGCGAGGGCCGGCCCATGTCCGTCACCCCTTCCTCGGCTACTTCCGCGATTATGTCGTGTCGGGAGCCGTGGGGTGTGCCAAGCCCGGCCCCGAAATCTACGATCTTGTCTGCCGCACTGGCGGCTTCCAGCCGGCCGAAGCCGTCTTCATCGACGATGTCGCCGCCAACGCCGAAGGGGCACGGTCGGTCGGCATGAGCGCTGTTCACCACCGCTCGGCCGCCGAAACCGCCCGGGCGCTGCGCGCGATGGGGCTGCCAGCCTAGAACGGCCAACCTAGAAGGGAATGTCGTCGTCCAGTTCGGCTTTGCCACCGCGCGCGGCCGGACGGCCGCCACCGCCGCTCGACGGCGGAGCCCCGCCGCCCGCGTCGTCGTCCATACCGCCGCCGGGCGCGCTGCCCTCACCGCCGCTGCGACCATCGAGCATGGTGAGCGCGCCGCCAAAGCGCGGGATCACGACCTCGGTGGTATAGCGCTCCTGACCACTCTGGTCGGTCCACTTCCGCGTCGAGAGCTGGCCTTCGATATAGATCTTCGACCCCTTGCGGATGAATTTCTGCGCAACCTCGGCCAGCTTCTCGTTGAAGATGACGACGCGGTGCCATTCGGTGCGCTCCTTGCGCTCGCCGCTTTGACGATCGCGCCATGTGTCGGACGTGGCGATCGACATGTTCACCATGGATCGGCCGTCCTGCATGGACTTCACTTCCGGGTCACGGCCCAGGTTGCCGACGAGAATGACTTTATTGACGCTGCCCGCCATGGGGGCCTCCTTGGCTTTCCCGGTGCCGCGGGTCGCGGCACCTACCTCACGGCCGCCAACCTAGACCTACCCGCCTGTGGGCAGCCACCAATTTTGGGTTGTGGCGCAAACCGCCGTTGCCGTGAGGTTGGCTCATGCCAGCCCTCCGACAATTCATTGGCGGCCTAAACAACCCTTCCTCTATCTTCCGGCCCCATGAGCAAGTCCTTCCACGTCTCCGAGGTCTCCCGCAGCCAAGCCTACGTCATGCTGGGCGGCGCCGCCCTGATGATGACTCTGGCCATGGGCATCCGGCAGAATCTCGGCCTGTTCCAGGCGCCGGCCGCCAAGGAACTGGGCATCGCCATTTCCGACTTCGCGCTGGCAATCTCCGTGCAGCAGGTCGCCTGGGGCCTAAGCCAGCCGATCGCCGGTGTATTCGCCGACAAGTACGGCACCCGCTGGGTGGCACTGATCGGCAGCGTGCTGTTCATCGCGGGTATCTGGCTTACGGCCACGGCGCAAAGTGCGCTGCCGATCGTGCTGGGCGCAGGCGTGCTGATCGGCGTGGCGCTCGCCTGCACGACCTCGGGCATTACCGCCAACATCGCCGCCCGCGTGGTCACGCCGACGCGACGGACGCTCGCCTTCGGCATCGTCTCGGCAGCCGGATCGGTCGGCACGATGGTGACGGCGCCGATCGCGGCTTACCTTCTGAATACCGATGGGTGGCGCGCCGCAGTCTGGGCTTTCGTCATTCTTGCGTTCGCCATGTTGCCGGCCGCATGGCTCGGCAGTCGCGCCGACCGGCTGCCCAACAGTCTGCCGACCGACCGCGACCTGACGCTCATCGGCGCCCTCGGCGAAGCCCGCCGTCACAGCGGCTTCATCGTCATGGCCATTGCGTTTTTCGTATGCGGCCTGCAGCTGGTGTTTCTCACGACCCATTTGCCGACCTACCTCGCCCAGTGCGGCATGGATGCCAGCTACAGCGCCATCGCGCTGATGCTGATCGGCGGCTTCAATATCGTGAGTTCCTGGCTGTTCGGCTGGCTGGGCGACCGCTATCCCAAGCGCCTGCTGTTGGGCGCGATCTATCTGCTGCGCTCCGTTGCCCTTGTGCTGTTCTTCAGTTTCCCGCCGACTCCGCTCAGCGTGGTGCTGTTCGGCGCCGCCATGGGCGTGTTGTGGCTGGGCGTTATCCCCCTGGTGAACGGCCTGGTGGTGGAAATCTTCGGCTTGCGCTTCCTGTCCACCCTGACGGGCATCGCTTTCCTCAGCCACCAGGCGGGGTCCTTCCTGGGCGCCTGGGGCGGCGGATACCTCTTCGATTTGATGGGCTCCTATGACCTTGCCTGGAAGATCGGCGTCATGGTCGGACTGGTTGCGGGCACCATGCAGCTCCTGATGAACGACCGGCCGACCAGCCGGGTACTGGCCGGACAGGCGGCGGCGGCCTGATGGCGGCAACACCGGCTCTGGCGGGGCTGGGGGTTAATCGCCATATGCGATGATCCCGCTGATCGCCTATTCTCCCGGTCCCCATGGCAAAGTCCCGCTTACCCGCTGCCGAGCCGCACCGCTTCATTTCGATCCGCGGCGCACGTGAACACAATCTGAAGAACGTAGATCTCGACCTGCCGCGCGACCGGCTGGTGGTGATCACGGGCCTGAGCGGCTCGGGCAAGTCATCGCTCGCTTTCGACACTGTCTACGCCGAAGGCCAGCGCCGCTACGTCGAGAGCCTGTCGTCCTATGCGCGCCAGTTCCTCGAATTGATGCAAAAGCCCGATGTCGATTCGATCGAGGGCCTGTCGCCGGCGATTTCGATCGAGCAGAAGACGACCTCGCGCAACCCGAGGTCGACCGTCGGTACGGTCACCGAGATCTACGACTATCTCCGCCTGCTGTTCGCCCGGATCGGCGTGCCCTACTCGCCGGCTACCGGCCTGCCGATCGAGAGCCAGACGGTCTCCCAGATGGTCGATCGCATCAAGGCGATGGCCGACGGCACGCGGCTCTACCTGATGGCGCCCATCGTGCGCGGCCGGAAGGGCGAGTACCGCAAGGAACTGCAGGACCTGCAGAGGAAGGGCTTCCAGCGGGTCAAAGTCGACGGCAAGCTCTACGAGATCGCAGAAGCACCGGCCCTCGACAAGAAATTCAAGCACGACATCGACGTCGTCGTGGATCGCATTGTCGTGAAGCCCGACCTCGGCAACCGGCTCGCCGACTCGATCGAAACCGCTCTTACCCTCGCGGAAGGACTCGCCATCGCCGAGAATGCCGATTCAGGCGAACGCACGGTGTTTTCCGCCCGCTTCGCCTGTCCGGTCTCGGGGTTCAGCATCGAGGAAATCGAGCCCCGACTCTTCTCGTTCAACGCACCGCAGGGCGCCTGCCCGGCCTGCGACGGCCTCGGTGTAAAAATGTTCTTCGACCCTGAAATGGTCGTGCCGGACGACCGGCTGTCGCTGGCCGAGGGGGCGATCGCACCATGGGCCGACTCGTCGGGCCAATACTACCTGCAGACGCTCGAGAGCATCGCCAAGCACTACAAGGTCAAGATGTCGACGCCATGGCGCGACCTGCCCAAGAAAGTGCGCGACGTCACGCTCCAGGGCAGCGGCGGCGAATCGATTGCCATGCGCTACGACGACGGCATTCGCCAGTATCAGACCACCAAGCCGTTCGAGGGTGTGATCCCGAACCTCGACCGCCGCTGGAAGGAGACCGATTCGTCCTGGGTGCGCGAGGAGCTGGAGCGCTTCCAGCACGAAAGCAAATGCGAAGCCTGTGGCGGTGCCCGACTCAAGCCCGAAGCCCTGGCCGTGAAGATCGGTGGTCTGCACATCAGCCAGGTCACCGAATTCGGCATCGGCGATGCCGTAAAATGGTTTCTCGCCCTGCCGCCCAGGCTCACGGCCAAGCAGCGCGAGATCGCCGAGCGCATCCTGAAGGAGATCAACGAGCGGCTGGGCTTTCTGGACAATGTCGGCTTGAGCTACCTCACCCTCAACCGCACCTCGGGTACGCTGTCGGGCGGCGAAAGCCAGCGCATCCGGCTCGCCTCGCAGATCGGCTCGGGCCTTACCGGTGTCCTCTACGTGCTGGATGAGCCGTCGATCGGCCTGCACCAGCGCGACAACGACCGACTGCTGAAGACGCTGACCCGGCTGCGCGACCTCGGCAACACGGTCCTGGTCGTCGAGCACGACGAGGACGCCATTCGCGCCGCCGACCACCTCGTCGACATGGGCCCGGGCGCCGGAGCGCACGGCGGCCATGTGATCGCCCAGGGCACACCCGAGGAGGTGATGCGCAACAGCGCCAGCCTCACCGGCCAGTATCTCTCCGGTTTCCGCCAGATCCCCGTCCCCAAGGTTCGGCGCGAACCGCCGGCCAAGGGCGGACGCTGGCTGACCGTGAAGGGCGCCCGAGAGAACAATCTCCAGAACGTCACGGCCAGCATCCCGCTCGGCACATTCACCTGCGTCACCGGCGTGTCGGGCAGCGGCAAGAGCACGCTTATCGTCGAGACCCTCTACAAGGCCCTTGCCAAGCGGCTCAACAACGCCCGCGAGCATTCCGGTGCCCACGCCGGGCTCGACGGCGCCGGCCATCTCGACAAGATCGTCGACATCGACCAATCGCCGATCGGCCGTACGCCGCGCTCCAACCCCGCGACCTACACCGGCGCCTTCTCGCCGATCCGCGACTGGTTCTCGCAGCTGCCGGAATCGACGGAGCGCGGCTACAAGCCCGGACGCTTCTCGTTCAACGTCAAGGGCGGGCGCTGCGAGGCTTGCCAGGGCGATGGCGTCATCAAGATCGAGATGCATTTCCTTCCCGACGTCTACGTCCAATGCGACGTCTGCAAGGGCAAACGCTACAATCGCGAGACGCTCGAGATCGTTTTCCGCGGCAAGTCGATCGCCGATGTGCTCGACATGACCGTCGACGAGGGCTGCGACTTCTTCAAGGCTGTCCCCGTCATCCGCGACAAGCTGCTGACGCTGCAGCAGGTCGGCCTCGGCTATATCCATATCGGCCAGCAGGCGACCACCCTGTCAGGCGGCGAAGCCCAACGCGTAAAACTCGCCAAGGAATTGTCCCGCCGCGCCACCGGCCGCACGCTCTACATCCTCGACGAACCAACCACCGGCTTGCATTTCGAGGATATCCGCAAGCTCCTGGAAGTCCTCCACCGCCTGGTCGAGACCGGCAACACGGTGCTGGTGATCGAGCACAACCTCGAGGTCATCAAGACCGCCGACTGGGTCCTCGACCTGGGGCCGGACGGCGGCGCCGGCGGTGGCCGGCTGATCGCCGAAGGCCCGCCCGAGGCGATCGTGAAAGTGCCCGAGAGCTACACCGGCCAATACCTCTCCCGCCACCTGCCGCGCGGCGCAACGGCCAAGAAACGGGCCTAGCCGCCGGCAGTTCGGCGCGTCCACCCGATGCGGCCGAGATCGTAACCGAACTGGCGTTCGACGACGTCCGGTGTGGCATCGGAGGCGTCGCTCTTGCGCGTGGCGACGCGGGCCTGGGCCACGTCCTTCGGCACGTCGAGCCAGATGCCCTCGAACGGCACACCGACCTTTTCCGCCAGCGTTTCGGCAGACCGGCGCTCGTCCTCGCGAGCAAAGACGGCATCCAGGACGACGCTGTGGCCGGCGCGCAGGATCCGTTCGGCCCGTGCAAGCAGGACGGCGTAGACACGGGCCGACGATCCGGGCGTATAGCTGCCGGCGGGCATGCGTGTTTCCAGCCCCACACCGGCCAGGCGCTTGCGCTCGACGTCGCTGCGCACCACTGCAGCGCCAGGCGCGCGGCCGATGTCGGGCGCCAGCTTCAAGGCCAAAGTCGTCTTGCCGCTGCCCGACAGGCCACCCACGGCTACCAGGCGCGGCGGGGCCGGCTGCAGAAAAGCGAGGGCAGCCTGTTGATAGGCGCGCGCCGGTGCGTTGTCGGCGCCGCTCACCGCGGTCACCGCCGAATCGACGTAGGCCCGGATGGCCGCACGGCGTGACAGGAACAACGGCAGCAGCGCCAGCGCCTCGTCGTGCGGCGCCGCCGGCAGATCGGTAATCCGCCACAGCCATTCATTCAGCAGGCGATTGGCGAGCGCCCCCAGCCCCTGGCGCGACAGATCCATCAGGGTGAAGGCGAGATCGTAGAGCACGTCGATATTGGCAATCCTCTCGGAGAATTCGATGGCGTCGAACGGCACCGGCTCGCCCGCCAGCAGCACGATGTTGCGCAAGTGGAGGTCGCCGTGGCAGCGCCGCACCGCCCCGGCTGCCTGGCGCCGCGCCACCAGATCCACCAACGGTTCCAGCGTCCGCGGCATCGCCTCCGCCAGCGCCTCGCTGGTCGGCGGATCGAGGCGCTCGCCCGCTTCACGCATCTGGCGCACGTCGGCGGCGACCGAGTGCCGGTAGTCGTCGGGCCCGCTGAAGCCCTCCGCGATGGCCGGCAACCCGTCGTGGAAGCAGGCGACGCGCGCGCCCAGTGCCGTCATCAGCGCCGGCGTCAGTGCGCCACGCGCCGCCATGCGGTCGAGCAGCCCGTCCTCGTCGAAACGCCGCATGACGACGAGCCAGTCGACGGCATCGGCACAGGCCTCGCCGGGCTCGCCCAACGCGAACCCACCGGCGCCGTCACGGCGGACCGGGGCGACGCCGATATAGACCTCGGGCGCGAGCTGACGGTTGATGTCGACCTCGGCCGCGCACATGGCGGCACGCCGGTTGGCGGTCGAGAAATCCATGTAGGGAAATTTTACAGCGCGCTTCAGCTTGTAGGCACGCCCGCCCGACAGGAACACCACGGCGCCGTGGGTGTCGATGCGCCGTACCGGAGCCAGCCGGGCAGCGAGAAAGGCCATGACCTCGGACTGGTCCTCGACGACAAAGGAAGGCTGGGCGCTCATGGTTTCAGACGAACCTGACCCGCCGTTCCTCGACGCCGTAAGGATCGACGTGGAGGATAAGCTCGGCGTCGGGGAACGCCGCCTGGATATCGGCTTCGACCTGATCGCCGATTTCGTGCGCGCGCGTCAGCGAAAGCGCGGGGTCCAGCTCGACGTGCAGCTGGATAAACCTGGTGAGGCCCGAGGAACGGGTGCGCAAATCGTGGGTATCCTGCACTTCAGGATGGCGCCTGGCGATATCGATGATGCGCCGCCGGTCGGCATCCGGCAGTTCGCGATCCATCAGCACGTCGAGCGACCCACGTCCGACGCCCCAGGCACCGTGCAGCAGATAGAGCGCCACCAGAGCGGCCATGCCGGCATCGATCAGCGGCTGGTGGAAATACCCCGAGAGGAAGATTGCGACCCCGACCGCTATGTTGCTCACGAGATCGGTCTTGTAGTGAACACTGTCGGCGCCGATGGCGATCGAGCCGGTGCGCCGCACGACATAATTCTGAAACATCACCAGGCCCAGCGTGAGCACGATGGCGAGCACGCTCACCGCCACGCCGATGGCCTCGCGCTGGACCTGGTGAGGATGCAGGAGACGATCACCCACCGTCAGCAGCAGACCGCCGCCGGAAGCGGCGATGAAGCCGGCCTGGGCGAGCCCCGCCAGCGCCTCGGCCTTGCCGTGGCCGAAACGGTGGTCGGCATCCGCCGGCGTCAAGGCCTGGCGCACGGCGAGGAACGTGACCAGAGAGGCAATGAAGTCGAGCGACGAGTCGACCAGCGAGGAAAGCATGCTGACCGACTCGGTGAGCAGCCAGGCCGCGGTCTTGGCGCCGATCAGGACCACCGCCACCGTCATCGAGGCAACGGTGGCAATCCGCATCAGGCGTGGGACGTCGGGCGCCATCGCCGGCTCAGGGAAACAGCGTCCGCGTCGTCCAAGGCTCGCCGATAGTACCTCGGCGGTACTCCAGACGATCATGCAGCCTAAACGCCCCATCCTGCCAGAATTCGATCAGCAGGGGCTGGAGGCGGAAGCCGGACCAATGGGCCGGGCGTGGCACCGTGCCGACGAGGTGCCGGGCAGTGAATTCGGCTACGCGCTTTTCCAAGGCAAAGCGGCTCTCGAGCGGGCGGGACTGATCCGAAGCCCAGGCGCCGATCTGGCTGCCGCGGGCGCGGGTGGCGAAATAGGCGTCGGCCTCTTCGGGTGTCGTCTGCACGACTGGCCCTTCGAGGCGCACCTGGCGGCGCAGCGACTTCCAGTGGAACAGCAGGGCACCCTTGGCATGGGCAAGCAAATGCTGGCCTTTACGACTCTCGTAGTTGGAATAGAAGACGAATCCCGCCGAATCGTAGTCCTTCAACAGCACCATGCGCGCCGAAGGCGTGCCGTCGGGCCCGACCGTGGCCAGCGCCACCGCGTTTGGCTCGTTGGGCTCGCTCTTGGCCGCGTCGGCAAACCAGTCACCGAAAAGCGCCAGGGGGTCGGAGTTTTCCCGGATCATGACCCACAATATAGGGGGCCACCGAAGCCTTTCACCACCGGCATCTTGTCCCAATGCCGATCCCCCGCTAAGAACAAGGGATGATTGCAGCTGGACAGTTGATGGCCGGGAAAAAGGGCCTGGTCATGGGCGTCGCCAACGAACGCTCGATTGCCTGGGGTATTGCCAAGGCCTGCCACGATCAAGGGGCCAAGGTTGCCTTCACCTTCCAGGGCGAAGCCCTGGAAAAACGGGTGCGCCCGCTGGCCGGCTCGATCGGCAGCGAACTCATCATGCCCTGTGACGTCACCGATGCCGCCAGCATCGACGCCACCTTCGCCGAGATCGAGAAAAAGTGGGGTGGCCTCGATTTCCTCGTCCATGCCATCGCTTTCTCGAACAAGGATGAACTGAAGGGCCGCTACCTCAATACCACGGCGGGCAACTTCGCGCTGACGATGAACGTGAGCTGCTATTCCCTCGTCGCGGTGTCGCAACGCGCCGTGCCGCTGATGAAGAACGGCGGCAGCATCGTCACGCTCACCTACTACGGCGCCGAACGCGTCATCCCGCACTATAATGTCATGGGCGTCGCCAAGGCGGCGCTGGAAGCGAGCGTGCGCTACCTGGCGGCCGATCTCGGCGAACAGAAGATCCGCGTCAACGCCATCTCCGCCGGCCCCATCAAGACTCTGGCCTTCGCCGGTATCAACGATGGCCGCTATATACTGAAGTGGAACGAACTCAACTCGCCCCTCAAGCGCAACGTCACGACCGAGGAGGTCGGCAATGCCGGCCTCTATCTTCTGTCCGACCTCGGCACCGCCGTGACCGGCGAAGTGATGCATGTCGACGCCGGCTACCATGTCGTGGGCATGATCAATACCTCGTCTGCCAAGCAGATCGCCGAACTGCTCGGCAATTTCGAGGGCGAGTAGACCGGCGGCCATGGCCGGCAACAGCTTCGGCACTCTTTTCCGCTTCACGAGCTGGGGTGAAAGTCACGGCCCGGCGATTGGCTGCGTGATCGACGGCACGCCGCCGCGCATTGCTCTCGCCGAGCCCGATATCCAGGTCTGGATGGAAAAACGCCGGCCTGGCCAGTCGCGTTTCGTCACCCAGCGCCAGGAACCCGATACGGTGAGGATCCTGTCCGGCGTGTTCGAGGGTGTCACCACCGGAACCCCGATCGCCCTGCATATCGACAATGTCGACCAGCGCAGCCGCGACTACGGCGAGATCAAGGATCAGTTCCGGCCATCCCATGCCGACTACACCTACTGGAAAAAATATGGTGTGCGCGACTATCGCGGCGGCGGCCGGCAGTCGGCGCGCGAGACCGCGGTCCGGGTCGCCGCCGGCGCCATCGCCCGCAAGATCCTGGGGGATGCCGTCACCATCCGCGGTGCGGTGATCCAGATCGGCAGCCAGAAGATCGACCGGGCGAACTGGGACTGGAATGCCACCGCCGACAATCCTTTCTGGTGTCCTGACCGCCAAGCGGCACAGGGCTGGGAAGGCTATCTCGACGACGTGCGCAAGCGCGGCAGCTCGTGCGGTGCGGTGATCGAGGTCGTGGCGTCGGGCGCGCAGGTCGGCCTCGGTGATCCGGTCTACGACAAGCTCGACGCCGATCTCGCCAAAGCCCTCATGAGCATCAACGCCGTGAAGGGTGTCGAAGTCGGCGACGGCTTCGCCACCGCCGCCATGAGCGGCGAGGAAAACGCCGACGAAATGCGTATGACGGGCGGCGTGGCGAGCTTTCTCAGCAATCACGCCGGCGGCATCCTGGGCGGCATCTCGACCGGCCAGGACATTGTCTGCCGACTGGCCGTCAAGCCGACAAGTTCGATCCTTTCGCCGGTCCGCAGCATCGACCGCGCTGGCGGCGAAGTCGAGCTACGGACCAAGGGCCGCCACGATCCCTGCGTCGGAATTCGCGCCACGCCGGTGGCCGAAGCCATGGTCGCCTGCGTGCTGGCCGATCACTTGTTGCGCCACCGCGCCCAGTGCGGCTGAACCTGCCGGCGTGGCACCCCCCAGACCCTTCGAAGCGCGCTATGGCGCCTTGCACAATGTCGGTATGGCCGTGATCTCCGCGACCATGATCGTAGGCATGATCGTCCATCTCGCCACCGGTCCCGAGCGCCCTCCCGCCCTGTCGCTCATCAACGATCCACGTCTGGCGCTGGTCACCATGCTGATGTTGGCGATGGCGTACTACCTGTGTCTCGGCATCATCCGGCTCGCCGACCGCCGGCCTCAGGTGGTCATCGACAGCGACGGCATCTCGCTGGGCTTCGGCCGCAACCGTCGCCTGGCATGGAGCGACATAGAATGGGTCCGGCTGCACCGATTGTCCCTGCGGCAACAACTCCACATCGGCCTCGCCCCCGAGGCTTTTGTCGACGCGAACCTAAAGCTCTCGCTGTGGAATTTCGACGACAGCCTGCGGCCGATCCGCGGCATGCCGGCCACGGTCCTGGTCCGCGACAACGGACTCGACGTGAATGCGGCGGTGATGCTTGACGCCGTCAAGACGTTCCGGCCGAATCTCGTGAAATCGTAAGACCCGATCGGAGAACCGCCATGCGACGATACATCGTAGGTCTGCTCGCGACCGTCGGAGCCTTGACGTTGATTGTCACAGCAGGCGGGATCGCCTTCGTGGCGTCTGGCCCCTTCTCCGCCACGCCCCTGCCGTCGTCGATGGTGCTGTCGCTCGACCTCCGGCAGTTGCCACCCGAGGCGGAGTCGACTGGCCTGTTGAGGGGCGGCCTGTTCGGCGGCTCGCGCGACATCGTCGAAGTCGTCCGGCTTCTGGCGCAGGCGGCCGACGATCCGCGCGTCGCCGGACTGTATGTGGAAATCGGCGACGATCAGGCCGGGTTGGCACGTGTCCAGGAACTGCGTCAGGCGCTCGCGCATTTCCGCGGCAAGGGCAAGTTCACAGTGGGCTTCGCCGAGTCTCTGGGCGGCAGCGACGGCCATGTCGGCGACTACTACCTTGCCGCCGCGCTCGAACAGATCTGGCTGCAGCCGAGCGGCAGCTTCGCCGTGACCGGTATCGCCGTCGAGACCCCGTTCCTGAGGGCCGGCCTGGACAAGCTCGGCATACAAATAGAGGGCGGCAAGCGCTATCAGTACAAGAGCGCCCCCGATAGCTTTCTCGAGACCGGTTATACCGGCCCGGCGCGCGAAAACCTCCAGCAGTTGCTGGACAGCCTGTTCGGCCAGTTCGTCGCCGACGTGGCGCGCGACCGCCGCGTCGACGCCGCCCAGCTCCGCCGTCTCGTCAATGCAGCGCCGTTCGGCCCGGAACGTGCCCGCCAGGAAGGCCTCATCGACCGGATCGGCTATCGCAGCGATGCCCTTGATGAAGTCCGGCAACGTGCTGGCTCGTCGCACGATCTGGTACCGCTCGCAGATTATGCCGGCGATGCCAAGCGGCCGAAGCCACATGGTGACGTCATCGCCCTGGTGCGGGTGAATGGCCCGATCGTTTCAGGCCCCAGCAGCGACGGTGGACTCCTCGAAGGCGACGCCGTAGCGATCTCCGACGATGTGGTCGACGCTCTCGAACAGGCGGCGCAGGCCAAAGAGGTGCGGGCCATCGTGCTGCGCATCGACTCGCCGGGCGGCACCTACCCCGCGGCCGATGCCATAGCGGATGCGGTCGGTCGCGCCCGGGCCGCGGGCAAGCCGGTGATCGCCTCAATGAGCGACGTTGCGGCCTCAGGCGGCTACCTCGCCGCGGTCAGAGCCGACGTGATCGTGGCGCAGCCAACCACCATAACCGCATCGATCGGCGTGTTCACCGTTTGGCCGGTCGCATCGGAGTTGCTGGCATCTCTGGGCGTCAAGGTCGAGCGGCTTTCAGTCGGCACCAACGCCGGCATGTATTCGACGTTTCAGCCGCCGACCGCGGCACAGCGCGCGATTGTCGCCCGCGAACTGGACACGGTCTATCGCGACTTCACGCGCGAGGTCGGTGAGTCGCGCAAGCTCGACGCCGACCGACTCGATGCCGCGGCGCGCGGCCGGGTCTTCTCCGGTGTCGATGCCAAGCAGGCCGGCCTGGTCGACGAGTTGGGCGGGTTGCAGCTCGCCCTCAGCATCGCCAAGGCAAAAGCCGGCATCGATGAAACCCGCCCGGTCGAGCTTCGCCGCTACCCCGGCGAAAGCGAGCGCTGGCAGCGCCTGCTCGACCGCGTACTCCACCTGGCCAATGTCGATGCCGGTCCGACCGTGCGCGCGCCCCGCGAGGTCCGCGAGATGCTGGCGCGCTTCGGCGTCGTCGCGCGGCCGGGCAATGTGAGGCTGCCTCCGCTACCGCCGCTTTGGCGTTAATTCCTTTCGTCAAGCAGCTCACAGATCGCCCGCCACATCGTCCAGGCGTTGGCGACATTGACGGCGTTGAACTCGACGTGGCCGATATCATCGACCAGAAACAGCGACACGCGCGCGGCGGACGCCGAGGCGGCCAGGCTCTGGCTCTCGCTATAGGGCACGAACGTATCGCCAAGGCCATGCACCAGGATGATATGGCCGCGCAGTTTCGAAAGATCGTAGAGCGCGAGATTGAGCCCGTCGATTTCGCGGCGGACGTGCTCAGGCAACGCCGCGATCAGGGTGCTCACCGCGTCGGGATCGCGGTTGTCGACCAGCGCCAGAACAGCCCGTCCCTGCGGCCCCAGCGCCGCAGCGAGGGGCGCGATATCGGCACTGGAGTCGCGGAAGCGGAGACCGGCGATCTCCTGAAGCAGGCGGGTATCGGCGGCGTCGCCGAGACGGCTGGCGTTGGCCTGAAGGAATGCCCACCGCCCGTACCTGTTGGGTTCCAGCCGGAATTCGCGGCTCTCGCCCATGGGACGGAACACCCCTGTCGTAATGAAGCGAATGACCGCCTCGATGTCATGATAACCGCCGATCCCGACCAGGAACGCAACTCGCGGCGCGAGATCGTCCTGCAGCGCGGCGATGACGGCGGGGGCAACGGCATAGGAAATCGCCGCCACGCCAAGCGGGCTGCCAGGATGCCACTTGTGCAATTGTCGCAGTGCAGCGGCCACGCGCTCGCCATCGGCCCGCGACACCGCCAGGCGGCGCACCTCGGGCAGTTCGGGCACCAGCACGGCAATTCCCGCGCGGGCAAACGTCCGTGCCAGGGCTTTCAGCCGCGGTTCGTCACGTCCCAGAACCGCGGCGCCCGGCACCAGCACCATCGCCGCACGCGTCTCGCCAGCTGGCAAGTAGAGGTCGCCTTCACCATCGTCCCAACGCGTCACGTACTCGCGTGGTGGCGCCGTCACCTCCTGCCATAAGGTTGCGGTCCCGCCGGCGGCGATGTCCCACATCACCAACGCTGCCTGTACCCAGATCACCGGCTGGCCGAAGGCGAAGACCAGTGCCACGGCGGCAGTGAGCACGATCGCAAACCGCCGCATCGCGGTCACCGTCCGAACTGAACGCGGCAGAGCTCCGTCAATGTGTCGCCATCACGCGCCACCAGCGCCAATTCCTCGATCCGGGCGTGCATCGGCAGCAAGTTCTGGCGCTCGACGATGCGCGCGATCTGTTCGGCGTCGGCGGCACGATCGAACAGCCCCACCGTGATGTGGGGCTCGAACGGTTCGTCGTCAGGCAACGGATTCAAGGCGTCATGGAGTGCGGCGAGTTCGACTGCGCCGTCGCCCGGTACCGCGTAGAGGTAGGCCGCACGAGAAGGCGGCGTGAGGTCATGGCGGACCATGCGGTCCAGCACGACCCAGAACGGCCGCCGCTCCGCGAGTGCGGCGAGGGCAGCTCGCAGCTCGACTTCCCGGGCAAGTGGCACGCCAAACACCAGCGTGATGTGCGGCCCGATCAGGTCCGCCTCGCGCGGATGGTATTGCGCGCGCAGGCGTCTCAATGCGGTGTCGTCAGCCTCCGCCAGAACCGGCCAGGCGACGACGTAGAGCATCTCAGCTGTAGCTTTTGGCCATGCCGAGCGCCGGGTCCATAACCGCACCATAGGGCGGGAATGGGTAGCGCAGCCCGTTCTTGCCGAGATGTCCCATGCCCTCGATGGCGCGCAGGAACTCGTCCGGCGGGCAGGCCATCAGCAGTTCGTCATCGGCCACGCCGCCGTAGCGGCGCTCGGCGAAGCACGGCAGCGACAGCGAAGTCTGGCGCGTCGCAAGTGCCCTGCCCCAGGAGTCGGCACAGGCGCTCTCGCCAGTCACCGTGAAGTCGTAGCGGCGGTAACGGTGATACTGCAGGCCGTTGATGAAATAGATCATCTGGCCGGGCGTGCCGTAGAACATGCAGATGTCGGGCGGATCGAGGCGCGCCGAGCGCAGCGGCGAGACGACCAGGCCGTTGTACTTGCCGTCGGGCACGCGCGGCATCTGGGCCTGATGGGAGGCCGAGGCCTCCTTGTTGCCGAACCAGACGCCGTTCATGTGGTCGCCCGACAGGAATCCTTCGCCGGGATGATTGAGACCGACCACACCGCCGCAGTTTCCGCCACGCGTATTGTCGACCGTGATGCCGAGCGTAAAGCCGTACCAGCGCGACTGCGTCACCATCTGGCACATGGTGAACTTGAAACCCTCGGTCGGCTTGCGCACGCCCTGGATCTTTTCCATGTCCTTCGGGTCTTCGTATAGCCGCATGCCGATCGGGTTGGTGCGAATGCGCAACAGCTCGATCAGCTTGGACGACGCCTCGGCCAGCATGGCGCCGGTGATCTTCTCCGGCGGCGCCCACGGCGCGGTCTTGTAGCCCGGTGGCAGGATCTGAACATTCATGGCTTCCTCCTTGTCTGGCTAGGTGAGGTTCAACCCACCGTCGGCGATGACGATCTCTCCGGTAACGTAATCGTTGGCACAGAGCGCGGCTACCAGATCGGCGATGTCCTCGGGCTGCGCCGGTCGCCGCATCGGGGCCTTGGTCTTCCACAGTTCCGTGGCTTCGGGCCAGCCCGCGCTCATTGGGGTCTCAACCAATCCCGGCGCGACGCAGTTGACCCGGATTGCAGGGCCCAGGGCCAGCGCCAGCAGGCGCGTGGCATGATGCAAGCCCGCCTTGGCGGTCGCGTAGGGGATCGACGCACCCTTGGGCCGTACGCCCGAATGCGTGCCGATATTGACCACGCTGGCTGGCCGGCCACCCTCGGCCGACTTGCGTAATGCGGTCTCGGCTTCGGCAATCAGCACGAACGGCGCGATCAGGTTGACGTCGAGCATCCGCCGCCACACCGCCGGCGTCGCCGCCTTGAGATCGGTGTGGGGAATTCGTACCGATTCGCCCGCGTTGTTGATCAGCACGTCGAGGCGGCCATGCTGCTTCACGACGTCGATCACAAGACCCCGCAGAGCCGCTTCGTCGCCAAGGTCGGCCTGGTGATAGCTGGCACCCGACAGCTCGGCCGCCATCCGCCGGCCGGCCTCGGCGGAGCTGCGCGAATGCAAGGCGATGCGATAGCCGTCCCGGGCCAGACGGCGCGCCGTCGCAGCGCCGATCCCGGATGTCGAGCCGGTAACAAGGGCGACTCGCTCAGACATGGGCCTTCAACGCGGCCAGGGTCTCGTCCGGCCGCTCCACCATCATGAAGTGCCCGCAGTTGGGTATCACGACGGTCGTCGATCCAGAGATGGCCGTAGCAAGCGGCCGGGCCTTGACCGTGGGCGTCATGAGATCGCCGTCGCCCAACACCAGCACGGCCGGACATTTGACGGCCGCGGCGCGCGCCGGCGCGTCCTTATAGGCATTGCAGGCGGAAAGATCGGTATGGATCACGTCTGCCCTGTTGCCGGCGAGCACCGCCAGCGACTCGGCCCGCAGCCACAGTCCGGGCGAGACCATGCCGCCCTTGTGCAAGGCATTGCCCATGCCCCAGAAAGTCATCAGCTCCTGGACCTTGAGCGTGTTGGCCTTGGCCGATTCCAGCATCTCGGGATGGACCGGCATGTCGACCGCGACACCGCAGAGACCGAGTGCGCGCACCCGGCCGGAATGACGCGCCGCGGTATCGAGAGCCACCAACGCGCCCATGGAATGGCCAACCAGCGCCGCACTCTCGAGACCTGCCGCCTCGATCACCGTGGCGACCCAGTCGGCCATGGCGGCGATACCGGACAGCGCCGGGCCGTCGGACCAGCCATGGCCGGGGAAATCGACGGCAAGCACGCTCCGACCGTGATGAGCGAACCAACGCGTCTGCAGGCGCCAGGCCGTGCGATCGAACCCGGCACCATGGAGGAAAACGACCGCCGGCTTGGCCGGATCGAATGGAGTTCCGCCGGTCGTCGCGAAGACCGCGCGTCCATCGACGATAAGCTTCATGGTCAGCCTTTCTGCGCGGCGCGCAGCGCCTGCCCCAGATCGTCGATCAGATCCTCTGGATCCTCCAGGCCGACCGAAAGCCGGATCATCCCCTCGCCGATACCGGCCTCGCCGAGCGCCGCTGCGTCGAGCTGGGCATGCGTGGTCGAAGCGGGATGGATGACCAGCGACTTGGCATCGCCGACATTGGCAAGATGCGAGAAAAGCTTTAGCCGCTCGATGAACCGCCGGCCGGCCTCGCGACCGCCCTTGATATCGAAACTGAATATTGAGCCGGCACCCTTGGGCAGAAGCTTCCGGGCAAGGGCATGGTCGGGATGCTCCGCCAACTCGGGCACGGCGATGCGTTCGACCGCGGGATTGGTCTTCAGGAAGGCGATCACCTTGCGTGCGTTCTCGCCATGACGGGCTATTCGAAGCGGCAGCGTCTCCAGTCCCTGCAGCAGATAGAAGGCCGTCTGCGGGGCCATGCAGCAGCCGAAGTCGCGCACGCCCTCGGTGCGGGCCCGCATGACGAAGGCATGCGGGCCGAACTCCTCGGCGAAGTCGATCCCGTGATAGCCGGCGTAAGGCTCGGTGAGAGTCGGGAACTTGCCCGAGCCCTCCCAGTCGAAGCGACCGGACTCGACGATCACGCCGCCGATCGCCACGCCATGGCCGCCGATGAACTTGGTCGCCGAATGAAAGACAATGTCGGCGCCCAGTGTCAGAGGCCGGCAGAGGATCGGCGAAGCGAAGGTATTGTCGATCATCAGAGGAATCCTGGCGGCGTGGGCGATTGCGGCGATCGCCGGAATATCCAGAACTTCACCGCCGGGGTTGCCGATCGTCTCGCCCAGCACCAGCCGCGTTTCTGGCCGGATCGCCTTGGCGAAACCCTCATGGTCGCGCGGATTGACGAAAGTCGTTTCGATGCCAAACCGCGGCATCGTGAGCGCCAGCATGTTGCGGGTGCCGCCATACAACGAGGTCGAGGCCACGATGTGGTTGCCGGCGCCCATCAGCGTCGCAATCGCGATATGAAGTGCGGCCTGGCCGCTCGAGGTCGCGAGCGCACCGGAACCCTCCTCCAGCGCCGCCACCCGCTCCTCGAACACTGCAACGGTGGGATTGGAGATGCGACTGTAGATGTGGCCACCAACCTCGAGATTGAACAGGCTGGCGGCGTGATCGACGTCGCGAAAGACGAACGAGGTCGTCTGGTAAATCGGCACCGCCCGCGCCCCGGTGACGGGATCGGGATGCTGACCGGCATGCAGCGCCAGCGTGTCGGGCTTCAGGAACTTGGCTTCGGCCACGAGGCCCTCACTTCTTGAAAAACGATGCGGCGGCCGAGGCGTGGCTTTGCTTGGCCTTGATCTTGTCTTCGACGCGATCGATCTCAGCCTTGAGGGCCGCGATGTATTCGCGAAGTTCCTCGACCGACATCGGGTCGAGATTTCTCGGCTGCGACTTCTTCTTGAGCGGTTCGAGATCGTCTGATTCAAAGGCCATGGCGCGGCTCCACGGAAGCGGCTAAGGGAGACCTACCATTGCTCCCATTGCTCCGAAAGGCCGACCATGAGCGCACTCCCCGCGACGATGACCTGTGTCGAGATCACCAAGTCGGGTGGCCCCGAAGTGCTGGTGCCGACGACGCGGCCGCTGCCGGTTCCGAAGGCCGGCGAGATCCTGATCAAGGTCGCGACCACCGGCATCAACCGGCCCGATATCGCGCAGCGGCAGGGGAACTACGCGCCTCCACCGGACGCCTCCGATCTGCCGGGACTGGAAGCCGCCGGTACGGTGGCCGCACTGGGTCCGAATGCGGCAGGCTGGAAGGTTGGCGATTCGGTCTGCGCCCTGACGCCGGGCGGTTCCTATGCCGAGTACTGCGCCGTCCCGGTGCCGCAATGCCTGCCGCTGCCGAAAGGCTTCGACATGCTGCAGGCAGGAGCGCTGCCGGAGAACTATTTCACCGTCTGGCACAATCTTTTCGAGCGCGGCCAGCTCAAATCGGGCGAGTCGGTCCTGATCCATGGTGGCGCCAGCGGCATCGGCACGACCGCAATCCAGCTTGCAAAGGCCTTCGGTGCCACGGTCTTCACCACGGTGCGCAACGCCGAGAAAGCCGCCGCCGTTAAGGCGCTCGGCGCGGATCATGCCGTCCTCTACAAGGATAATGACTGGGCGGCCGAAGTGAAGAAACTCTCGGGCGGTGTCGATGTCGTGCTCGACATGGTGGCAGGCGACTACCTGGCCAAGAACCTGCTGCTCCTGAAGCAGGATGGCCGCTGCGTCATCATCGCAGTGCAGCTCGGGCCTGTGGCGACGATCAGCGCCGGCATCATCATGGTCAATCGCCTCACCGTCACCGGATCGACGATGCGGCCGCAAAGCATCGAAAATAAAGGCCGAATGGCGCGCGGGCTGAAAGACAAGGTCTGGCCGCTTCTGGAAAGCGGCAAGGTGAAGCCGATCATCTACAAGACCTTCCCGCTTCGCGAAGCGGCGGCGGCGCACGCCGAACTGGAGCGCGCCGAGCATGTCGGCAAGGTGATGTTGACGATGTGACCGACGGGGCGCTGCGCCTTCAGAACTTGCCGGTCACGAAGTACATCGCGATCCAGGGCTGCCAGAGCACCAAGCCGAGGCCGACCAGCATCAGCAGGATGAACGGCAGCACGGCTTGGCACAGCAGCCCGAACTTCTGCTTGAAGGCGCTCATGGCGACGATGAGGTTCAAGCCGACCGGCGGCGTCAGGTAACCGATCTCCAGGTTCAGGATCATGATGACGCCGAACAGCACCTTGTCGAAACCGTAGGCAGCGGCAACCGGTGCCAGCAGCGGCCCGAGCACCAGGATCGCCTCGCCCGTGGTCATCAGGCAGCCGACGATCAGCAGCAGCGCGTTGATCAGCAGGATGAAGACCAGCGGACTGTCGATGTAGCCCTGCATGAGGGCGACCATGCCTTGCGGAATGCGGTGTTCGATCATGATGATGTTGAGGCTGAGTGCCACCGCCAGCACCGGAAACAACGAACCTCCGAGCTTGGAGGCATCGAGTACGACGGCGTAGAAGTCGCGCAGCTTCAGTTCCCTGTGGACGAAGACTTCGATCACCATGGCGTAGGCGAGCGCCACGGCGGCGGCCTCGGTGGCGGTGAACCAGCCGCTGTAGATGCCGCCCAGCAGGATGACCGGCATCAGTGCCGCCCAGATGCCGCGGCCGAAGGCGGTCTTGCATTCATGGAAGTCCAGCGCCTCCCGCGGCCGGTGGCGGTTCATCCACACCGCGTAGCCCGAGAGGAGCAAGGTCAGAAGGATGCCGGGGCCAAAGCCGGCGAGGAACAGATCGACGATCGATGTCTCGGTGACAAGGCCGTAGATGATCATCGGTATCGACGGCGGGATGATGATGCCGAGCGTGCCGCCCGACATGATGGCACCCAACGTGAACTTGTTGTCGTAGCCCGCATTGCGCATCGCCGGATAGAGTACCGAGCCGACCGCCAGCATGGTGACGATCGACGAGCCCGAGATCGCGGCGAACACCGCACAGGACAGCACGCAGGCAACGGCGAGGCCACCGGGTAGCGGCCGGGTGACAGCCTGCAGCATGTCGACGAGGCGCTTGGCAATCGAGCCGCGCGTCATGACATTGCCGCACAGGATGAAGAGCGGAATCGACAGGATGAGTTCCTTGTCGATGCCGACCCACATGTCCTCGACGATGTAGTCGAGTTGGCCGCGCCCCCAGACCATGTGGATGTAGGCGGCGACCGCCAGCAGCACGACGATCAACGGCTGGCGCAGGACGAGCAACAGGACGACCAGTCCGCCGAGCAGCAGGCCGTTCATTCCTGGAACTCCGGCGGGCTCGGGCGAATCGCAGGCCAGGCGGCGTAAACGAAGTAGCGCAGCCCCGCAGACAGAAAGCCGAGCGGGATCGCCGACTGCACTGGCCACACCAGCCAATCGAGCACCGGCATGCGAAGCTGGGTCTCCGCCGTCGAGATCACAAAGACGACGCCGAACCACGTGAAACCCAGCAGAAACACGCCGGTGATCACGTCGGCAATGCGGTCGAGGGCCGGCCCCCAATGCGACGGCACCCAGCCGAACGCCACACGCGGGACCAGATGGCTACCGGTCGCTGTGGCGATACCCACGCCCATGAAGCTGCCGACGATCAGCGCGATCATGGCGAAGCGCTGGGCGGCGAAGATCCCGGTCGGGCCAATATCGATGTCGAGTGCCGCCAGTGTCGGGCCGAGTATCTCGCGGCCGAATACGTCGACCACCATGATCAGGGCGATGAAGGCGAAACAGACGACCGCGACCCAGCATTCGATCCTGTGCCACGCCGTCAACGCGCGGGAAATCCACGGCGGCACTGTCGATGGTCCAGGTTCAGCCCCGGTTGCGGGCGCTTGGTTCATGGATGTCGAAGATCGAGGGGGATGCGAGGCCGGCGCATGCAGTGTGCGCCGGCAATTGGATCAGGTTCGATAAAGGACGCGCCGGAAATCAGGCGCCGCACTTCTTCTTGGCATCTTCCATCAGATTGAAGAAGGCTTCGGCGTTACCGCCCACGGCCTTGACGATCTGCGGCCACGCCGGCTCGAGCGCCTTTTGCCACTTCGCCCGTTCCTCGGGCGTCAGGGTGACGATCTCGCCTCCGTTCTTGAGGTGCAGTTCGAGGATCTTCTCCTCGAAGCCGCGGATCTCGGCGCGGAGCTGGGCGGCCGTGCGCTTCCCGACCGCCGCCTGCAGGGCATTGCGCTGGTCGGCGCTGAGCTTGTCGTAGACCACCTTGGACATCACGACGATGCCGCCTGAATCGACATGATTGGTACGCGTGTACACCGGCGCAATCTTGCCCAAGCCGGACGGCACGTAATAGGTGACGGGCGCGTCGGATACGTCGACCAGGCCGGTCTGATGCGCCGAGGCCCACTCGGTGATCCCCAGCGGATTGGGATTGGCACCGAGCGCTACCCAGAATGCCGCTCCCGTCTTGGTCGGCGCCGAGCGCGCCTTCAGGCCCTTGACGTCGGTCGGCGACTTGTACGGCTTCTTGCCGACGATGTTGCCCGAGCCGACATGCGTCCAGCCGAGGAACACCACGCCCTTCTGGGCCAGTGCATTGGTCGTGTAGGGGATGAGATAGTTGTCGTAGACACAGTCCTGTTGCTTGGCGCTGTCGAAGTAGAACGGCAGGCTGGTCAGCGACAGCTCCGGCACCAGGGCGGCCGCGGCGGCGACCGAGAAGCCGCCCATGTCGATGCGGCCGCGCGCCACCTGCTGCATCGTGTCCTGCTCGTTGCCGAGCTGGGCGTTGATGAAGGAGTTGATCTTCATCTTGCCCATGCTCTGCTCGTCGACGTCCTTGGCGAAACGATCGAGCTGCATCACCCACGGCGTCTTCGGTGGCGCACCCGTCGTGTAGCGGAGCTCGACCGGCTTGTCCTGCGCGAGCGCGGCACCAGTGAATGCAACTATCAGTGCGGCGCTCACGGTGGCGAGCGCTCCAGTCAGTCTGGCCATGTCGACGTCTCCTCCTCCAGCAAATCGGCCGGCGCACTTGCGGCGCCGTTCTACCCGGAGGGCAGTCTGCCGACCTTCGCCCGAAATGGCGAGAACGAAGTTGGCGGAGGCGTCAGTCTTTCAGCGGTTCGCCCGCATCGGGCTGCTCGGCTTCGGCTGGATCGACGGACTCGGCGTTGGCCGCTTCCGCGGTACCGGCCGCCTTGGCTTGCAGCTTCTTCTTGGCAGCGTCTTCCCGGGCCGCCTTACGGCGCGCCTTGTCGACGGCGTCGTTGAGGTCTTTCAGCATGCATAGCCCCAGCGTCACCGGATCTCGCGGCCGTACGTTCTGCATGTTCCAGTGCGACCGGTCGCGCACCGACTGGACAGTGCTCTTGGTCGACCCGACCAGCTTGGCAACTTGCGAGTCCTGCAATTCCGGATGGATCTTCAATAGCCAGGCGATGGCGTCGGGCCGGTCCTGGCGCTTGGCGACCGGCGTATAGCGCGGCCCCTTCGAGCGCGCGACCGGCATCGGCACATCGCGCGGCGTGAGCTTCAGCGCCGCCGCCGGGTCGGCCTCGACGCGCTTGATCTCTTCCTTGGTGAGCTGACCGTTGGTTGTCGGGTCGAACCCGGTCATGCCGCCCGCCACCTCGCCGTCGGCGATCGCCTGGACCTCGAGCGGATGCAGGCCGGTGAAAGCCGAGATCTGGTCGAACGTCAGGGTCGTATTTTCGACCAGCCATACGGCGGTCGCCTTGGGCATCAACACTTGCGACATGAATGCATTCTCCTGCGCCCGGATATAGAGGCCGCTTCCGCCCCCGCCAACCCGAAAAGCGCCTGCCTCTCGCGAATAACGAGGGGCCCAAAAAGGAAACGGCCGGGATTTACCCGGCCGCCCCTAGAGACTTCAAGCGAAGACCGAACTTCGGACCGTCTTACTGGATGACGATCTCGACGCGGCGGTTCTGCGGCTCGCGGACGTTGGGGCCGG
>ERZ890510.797-NODE-797-length-23050-cov-7.057839_pt1 | contig 23050 bp, 22 predicted proteins | sample MGYA00521265_ERZ890510 | MGnify/ENA primary metagenome ERZ890510 (study PRJEB32303, sample SAMEA104408624) | aquatic metagenome | biome: Brackish water; feature: Chemocline; material: water | place: Baltic Sea | collected 2014-10-26T21:54:00 | depth 110 m ...
TGGCCAGACGCCGCTCAAGCTTGCCAAGCCGCTCGAGGCGGCGGGTATTCCCATTCTCGGAACCTCGCCAGACGCCATCGATCTCGCCGAGGATCGTGATCGTTTCCAGAAGCTGATCCAAAAACTGAAGCTGCGGCAACCGGACAATGGTACCGCGACGTCGCAGGACCAGGCGATCGCCGTGGCAGAGAAGATCGGCTATCCCGTCGTCATTCGCCCGTCATACGTCCTTGGCGGCCGTGCAATGCAGATCGTCTACGATCGGGCCGGTATCGAACGCTATACGCGCGATGCCGTAAAGGTGTCGGGTGACACGCCGGTGCTGATTGATTGTTATCTGCGCGATGCCATCGAGGTCGACGTCGATGCTCTCGCCGACAAGGACCAGAACGTTTTCGTCGCCGGCATCATGGAACATATCGAGGAGGCTGGCATCCACTCCGGCGACTCGGCCTGCTCGCTTCCGCCGCATTCGCTTTCGCCGAAGATACTGGCCGAGATCGAGCGGCAGACCGAGGCGATGGCCAAGGCGCTCAAGGTCGTCGGCCTGATGAATGTTCAGTATGCCGTCAAGGATGGCGACGTCTATGTGCTCGAGGTCAACCCGCGCGCCAGCCGTACCGTACCGTTTGTCGCCAAGGCGACTGGCCAGCCGATCGCCAAGTACGCGGCCCGCCTAATGGCTGGCGAGCCTCTCAAGGGCCTGGCGATCAAGAAGGCACGCGGCAAGCACGTCGCGGTGAAAGAGGCGGTGTTTCCGTTTGCCCGCTTTCCCGGTGTCGACATCATCCTTGGTCCCGAAATGCGGTCGACCGGCGAAGTCATGGGCCTCGATACGAATTTCGGCCGGGCCTTCGCGAAGTCGCAGCTGGGCGCCGGAAGTAAGGTCCCGATCGAAGGCGTCGTCTTCGTTTCGGTAAAGGACCAGGACAAGCCGGCAATGGTGAAGCCGGTAAGACGGTTGATCGACCTCGGGTTCAAGGTAGTGGCGACTGGTGGCACGTCCGATTTCCTGCGCAAGCACGGCATCGAGACCCAGCGGGTGAACAAGGTCCTCGAAGGGCGGCCACATGTGGTCGACCTGATGAAGGACGGCAAGGTGCAGCTCGTCTTCAACACGGTCGATGGTGCGAGCGCCTTGACCGACAGCTTTACGCTTAGGCGCACGGCGCTGATGCACAAGATCGCATATTATACGACCGTTGCGGGAGCCAAGGCTTCGGTCGAGGGCATCGCAGCATTGTCCGACGGCGCCTTGGACGTTGCGCCACTGCAGTCCTACTTCAAGACCGCGTTCTAGGGCCGCGGCTGCGGGGCCCCGCATTCGGCCCAAGGGGTTTGGCCGTTGACGCCGCACGATTCATTGACGACGATCCGATGATGGAAAGAATTCCGACGACGGCCGGAGGGCTGAAGAGCCTCGAGGACGAACTGAAGCAACTGAAGAGCGTCGAGCGACCGTCAATCATCAAGGCGATTGCGGCAGCGCGTGAGCACGGCGATCTTTCGGAGAACGCTGAATATACATCCGCGCGCGAACGCCAGAGCTTCATTGAAGGCCGGATCGCCGAGGTCGAGAACATTATTTCGCGTGCCGAAGTGATCGATTTCAGCAAACTCACGGGCAAGATCGTGAAGTTCGGTGCCACGGTACGCTTGGCAGACGAGGATACGGACGAGAAGGTGAAGTACCAGATTGTCGGTCCCTACGAGGCCGACCTCAGCAAGGGCAGCATCTCGGTGACCTCACCGATCGGCCGGGCGCTGATCGGCAAGACCGTCGGCGACACCGTCGAGGTTCAGACACCGCGCGGCGCACGCTCCTACGAGGTTGTCGGCGTCCAGTTCAAGTAGACACCATCATCGCCCGTGCGCGGCGGACGCCAGTTGACTTCATGACCGCATACTGGACGCCGAACAGCGCGATCTTGCTTGTGATCGCCCAGACCGATTTGACGGCGGCCCAAGTTGCCGGGTCGAGGGTTAGGGCCAGCAACAGATTGAGCGCGGCCGAGAAGAACATCAGCCCGGCCCAGACATAGCCAAAAATGATGCCAAGGTCGGGCACGGTCACCTGCGCGATCGGTGGCAGATAGCGGTTCATCCAGCCGCGCTTCAGCATCACCACGCCGACGATGACATAGATCACAGTGGGCTTCAGCATCACGAAGACCGGGTCGCTGGTGAAGAACGTTGCCGTACCGGAGGCCAGGACGATGACCAGGCTGAGCCATTGCAGGGCCTCGACGGGCCGCCTTTTCGCGAGATCCCAGGCGATCTGCCCGATACCAAGCGCCATGCCGAGAGCCACCGCGAGGATGATGTTGCCGGTCAGCAGGTAGGCGCCGAGGAACAGCAGGGTCGACGCCATGTCGAGCAGCAGGACACGAGATGCCTGGAAGAGATTCTTCATGATGCGGACCTCCGCCGTGGCCTTCATGACTACGACGTGTACCTATAGCACCGTATCAATACACAGCGTTCCCATCAAGGCGAATCCACGTCAGATTACGACTTTGACGTAGGTGTCCTTCATCATGATCAGGCCCTGGCGGAAAGCATAGAGGTCGCAACCCAACCACGATTGGCGCTCGCCGCTTGCAAGCGTGGCGGTACGATGCCATTCCGTGACCGCCCTGCTGCCGCAGATGAACTCGCTGGTGTGCTGCCATTTGACGTCGCCGGTACTGGCGAACAGTGGCTCGAAATAGCTTCGGATGGCGGCCTTGCCCTTGAAGCTCTGCCCCCAATGATGAGGACCCTTAGCGTTGCGGAATTCTCCATCCTCGGCGAAAAAGCCGACGATGCCATCGACGTCGCGGCGTGCAAAGGCCTCGGCGATCTCGTGAAGGAGGGCGATGGTTACGTCGGGGGTGGCATTTCCGTTCATGATCCGTCCTTCTCTCGGCGGTCGGGCTCTCATTCGACGGGAATAGGCACCCCCCGGTGTCTGCTTGGCGGTGCGGAACACCATCATCGACTTTACATGGCTGACATTGGGGGCGGAGGTGAGGCGCGTCGTCAGGAATTTCTGATACTCGTCCCAGGTCTCGGCTACGATTTTCAGCAGAAAGTCGGCCTCGCCGGCAAGCATGTGGCACTCTCGGACCTCGTCCCAGCCGGCGATCAGCTCCTCGAACGATTTGAGATCCGCCTCGGCCTGGCTATTCAGACCGACCAGCGCGAACACCGAGACGCTGTAGCCAAGGGCTTCAGGGCTAAGATCAGCGTGGTAACCCTTGATGATACCGGCACGCTCAAGGGCGCGTACCCGGCGCAGGCACGGCGGCGCGGAAATTCCGGCGCGCTCCGCCAGGTCGACGTTGGTCATGCGGCCATTGGACTGCAGATCGCTGAGAATGCGCCGGTCGATTCGATCGAGCTTTGCGCGAGCCATGTTGGGGTTCCTCCGTTGGCCGCGCTCTATGCCAGAACCATGCCATTGGCGCAATAAAGTTGCGAGAACCGATGGAAGCGCCATGAACAATTGCGCATGGCGCCATTTGGCCGTGCATCGTTGGCGAGGTTTGCATATATGTAAGAGATATGCGGAAGACGGGATGCGGGACGCACATGGCAGCAGTTCATCGCGGTAAAGTACTTATTCTGGGATCGGGGCCGGCGGGCTACTCGGCGGCGATCTACGCCGCCCGCGCGAACCTGAAACCCATGCTCGTGCAGGGTATCCAGCCCGGTGGCCAGCTCACCATCACGACGGATGTCGAGAACTATCCAGGGTTCGCCGATGTCATTCAGGGGCCCTGGCTGATGGAGCAGATGCAGAAGCAGGCCGAGCATGTCGGCACTGAGATGTTCTTCGACACCATCGTCGAGGTCGACCTTGGGCGGGCGCCGTTCGTCTGCGTTGGTGACTCCGGTGATCGCTATGAAGCCGATGCCCTCATCGTAGCGACCGGCGCCACCGCGAAGTGGCTGGGGCTGCCGACGGAGGAGACCTTTCGCGGCGGCGGCGTCTCGGCCTGTGCCACCTGCGATGGGTTTTTCTTCCGCGGCAAGGAAGTTGTCGTAGTGGGCGGCGGCAACACGGCCGTTGAGGAGGCGCTGTATCTTACCCACCATGCCTCGAAGGTGACGCTGGTCCATCGTCGGGACACGCTGCGCGCCGAAAAGATCCTGCAGGATCGTCTGTTCAAGAACCCCAAGGTTACCGTTCTATGGGATCACGCGGTCGAGGAAATCGTCGGCGAGAAGACGCCGGCACCGCTGGTCAATGGCGTGCGACTGCGCAACGTCAAGACCGGTGCCGGGCAGGAACTCACCACCGATGGCGTGTTCATCGCGATCGGCCATTCGCCCAATACCGAGCTGTTCAAAGGCAAGCTCGCGATGGACGGCGAGGGCTATCTGATCACCAAGCCGGACTCGACGGCCACCGATATCGAGGGCGTCTATGCCGCCGGCGACGTGCAGGACAAGATCTTTCGCCAGGCCGTTACGGCTGCCGGAACGGGCTGCATGGCGGCGCTTGAAGCTGAAAAATGGTTGGCGGGCCGGGAGGCACGCCTCGCGCAAGCCGCCGAGTAGGTGGTAGTCGCAGGGGGAAATTCGATGGACTGGGACAAGCTGCGGATATTTCAGGCCGTGGCCGACGCCGGCAGCTTTACGCATGCCGGCGAAACCCTGAAGCTCAGCCAGTCGGCGATATCGCGCCAGATCGGCGCGCTCGAGGAACAGCTCGGCGTCATGTTGTTTCACCGCCATGCGCGGGGGCTCATTCTGACCGAGCAGGGTGAACTGCTCTATCGCACCGCACGCGATATGGCGGCCAAGGTGAACACTGCCGAGGCACTGCTGCGTGCCAATCAGGACAAACCGGCCGGCCGTCTGAAGGTAACGGCCACGGTTGGCTTCGGCTCGACCTGGCTGACTGCCCAGATGTACGATTTCATCGCGCTGTATCCCGACATCGATGTCAGTCTCGTGCTCTCCGACAACGAACTCGACCTTGGAATGCGCGAAGCCGACGTGGCGATCCGCATGGTTATGCCGCGTCAGCCCGGACTCGTGCAGCGCCATTTGCTGACCGTGCGCAGCCACGTCTACGCCTCGCATGGCTACATTCAGAAGTATGGTAAGCCCAAGACGGTAGAGGAACTCGACCAGCATCGCCTGATTATCTTCGGCGAGGATGCCCGGGCACCAGTTCAGGACGTCAACTGGCTGCTGAGGGAAGGCAACGTCGATCCATCGGCTCGGATGGTGGTGCTGCGCGTCAACAACGTCTACGGCATTTTTCGCGCGGTTGAATCCGGCCTCGGCATTGCTTCGCTGCCGGACTATCTGGCCCGCGAGTCGACAAAGCTCGAGATGGTGCTTCAAGACCTCAATGCCCGCACAACCGATGTGTATTTCACCTACCCGGAGGAATTGCGGCATTCCAAGCGGATCGCGGTGTTCCGTGATTTCCTTCTGCGGAAAGTCGCCGAAACACGATTCTGAAGATGAGACCTGCAGGAATGCACAGTCGATGAAGGCATGCACTGGCCGCATGCCAGTGCTCCACACTTCGCCTCTACCAATACATTTGCCGAGGGATAGGGTTGCGTCAGGTCTTCGATACGAAAAGTTTGGTCTGATCGTGGTCGAAACTCGGGATCTGTTGATCCCACGTCTCCCAGACGTGAAGCCTCCCTGTTTAACTCGCCGGGCCTTGTGCCCGGCGTTTTTTTTGTGGCGGCGACGGAGAGTGCGAGGAAAGGCGAAATGCCGCTGGTTGGGGTAAACGTCGCCATCGCACACCATTTGATGTGGAAGTTCCAACACCCCCTCTGTAGCGTCCGGTCCAGCCCAACTGATGTTTACCCAAGTCCGCCAAGCCATCCTGCCTCTGGCACTGCGTCGCATTTCGCGCCGGGGTGATTTTGGGCGCGCCGGTCTTCTAATAGAGTCGCTGGCGCGCCACTGGCGTGACGCCAGGCCATTCGAACTCCTGGTCGTGGCGCCGCGTCACGACGTTCAGCTGCTACGCAGCAATCTGCCGCGGTTCCCGAATATTGACGTATCGGTGCGCTCGGAGGGCGACTTTTTTCCGGCGTTCAGCCGCTTCTACCTCATGACGGGGTGGTATCGGCAGCAGATCGTCAAACTCCAGGTGCCGGCAATGCTGGGCTTTGACGGTTACCTGACGCTGGATTCGGATGTTTGCTGTGTCGGCGACTTCGATGCGACGACATTTGTGAAAAACAAGGTGGCGATGTCGCGTTGGGAGCCGAAAGAGCATCATGAGTGGTGGAGGCACGTGTCGCGCATCGTCGGTGTGCCCTATGAGCCTCAGGCGCATGGACTTTCGGTCACGCCCAACATTCTGCACGGGGAACTTGCGGCCCAGGCGCTGAAGCATCTGCGCTTCGGCCCGGTCGATGAAATGACTTCACTCTGCTACTGGCTGGCCCGCAAGTTCGGCACGGTCCCGTGGACGGAATATTCGCTCTACACCAGCGTAGCGGAGCTCAAAGGCAATCTGTTCGATTACCACGCTCACTGGGACCCTTGTTACTACGCCGATGATCAGCTGTTCTCGGAAGACTCCTGCGTCTGGGGAGCAGACGATTTCGAGCGGCTCGTGCAGCTGCCCAATGGAAGCAAACCGGGCGGCAAATTCATCATCGTCCAGAGTCTCGCCCGCATTCCCATCGAGCGTGTCCGTGACTATTGCCTGAGTTTTGCCGGCTGAGGTTCAGATCTGCCCGTCGTGTTCGCCGATTTTTGGCGCGATCTGCGTTCCGCCGGCACGGACCCCGTCGAAACTTACGGGAAGCCCGTGAAACAGTGCACTTGCTGCCTCATAGGGCCTGGTGAACATGCCAAGGGCTGCCACCTGGGCCAGTTCCAGCACCTGAGGCACTGTGTTGAGGGGGCCGTTGGGGACGCCCATCACATCGAGCCTTGCCGACCAGTGGGCTCGACTCTCGTGCCGCATGATGTCGGCGATCATGCCGAGCAGAAGGTCGCGTTGCTGCATGCGCTCGACATTGGTCTTGAAACGCGGCTCGTCCGGCCATTCGGGATGGCCAAGCGCTTCGGCGAATTTGCGCCAAAGACGGTCGTTTCCGGGGCAAACCATCAGCGGCCCATCGCTGCATTCGAACGCCTGATAGGGCGTAAGCGACGGATGCCCCGTGCCCTGTCGCGGCGCCATCCTGCCGGTCACCGAATAGGACGCAACATGGTTCGAAGCCCACATCAGGCCACTCTCGAACAGCGAGGTGTTGACCAGGCTGCCCTGGCCCGTGGCCGAGCGCCTGGCCAGTGCGGCCAGCACGCCGATCGCCGTCCACATGCCGGTCGAAAGGTCGACGATCGACACCCCGATCCTGGCTTCGGGGCCCGAGGGATCGCCATTCAGCGAGATCAGTCCGGCAACCGCTTGGATGATCGGCTCGTAACCGGGCCGGTTCTTCCATGGCCCGACATGACCGAAGGCCCCGAGATCGGCATAGATCAACTGCGGGAAACGCCCGGTGAGGGTTGGACCATCGATGCCGAACTTGGGCGGCACGTCGGCTCTGAGATTGTGCACGAAGACATCGGCTGCGCCGATACGCTGGATCAAGGCGTCACGCTGCGCCGAATCGCTGAGATCGCAGGTGATTGACGCCTTGCCGCGGTTGAGCGCGATGAAGCCCACGGCATCGCCGTCGATAAACGGCGGACCCCATTTGCGTGCATCGTCGCCCTCGGGCCGTTCCACTTTGACCACATCGGCGCCGAGGAAGGCCAGGATCTGGCCGCAATAGGGGCCGGCGAGATTCTGGCCGAACTCGACCACCTTGATCCCGGCCAGGGGGCCGTTGGGCGGAGCTGCCGTCATCGCAGATTGCTTCCCAGTATTTCTCGGGCAATCACCATGCGCTGCACCTCGCTCGGCCCTTCGCCGACCCGCCGGATTCGCATCTCGCGGTACCAGCGCTCCAGCGGCAGGTCCTTGGTCATGCCCATGCCGCCATGGATCTGCATCGAGCGATCGACGACCCGGCCGCCGCCTTCCGAGGCCGTGAGCTTGGCGATCGAGGCTTCGATGCGGAACGGCAGTCCGCGGCGCGCCTTCTCGGCGGCTTCCAGCGTGAAATGCTTGGCAGTGCGGATATCGATCTCGTTGTCGACCAGCATCCACTGAACGGCCTGGCGATTGGCCAGTTTCTCACCGAAGGTCGAGCGCATCTTGGCCCACTCGATCGCCATCTCGTGGGCGGCGATGGCCACGCCGATGCAGCCCGCGGCGTAGGGGATGCGCTGGCGTGTCAGCCGGTCATTGGCGACGGCAAATCCCTTGTTCACCTCGCCCAGCACCTGGTGGTCGGACACCCAGCAGTCCTTGAATTCCAGTTCCGTCGCATAATGCGACGAACGCAGCGTATGTACGACACGCCGCACATGGAAGCCCGGGGTGTCGGAGTCGATGAGGAAGCAGGTAATGCCGGCGCGGCCCTTCGAGGCGTCGGTACGGGCGAAGACGATGCCGTACTGGGCGCGGTCGGCGTTGGAGATGAAGATCTTGGCGCCGTTCAGTACCCAGCCGTTGTCCTTGCGCTCGGCCCTGGTCTGGATGGCGCGCGCCGGATCGCTGCCACCCGACGGTTCGGTGAGGCCGAAGAAGGCCTTTTTCTCGCCGCGCAACGTCGGATAGAGGTAGCGTTCCTTCTGGTCGGCATTGGCCTCGAATATCTGTGCCAGACCCGCGCCGCCGAAGGTGCCATAGCAGGGCACGTAGAGGCCGGCGCGATGCTGCGCCATTTCGATCGCCAGCAACACGCGGGTCACGATGTCGATATCGGGGCCGCCATACTCCTTTGGGATGTCGATGCCGAACAGGCCCATCGCCTTGGTCTTCTCGACCAGCCTGGCGTGGTCGGCCGGCTCCAGTTCCGACGCGTCGGGGTCGAGTCCGGCTTCGAGCGGGATGATCTCCTCGCGTACGAAGCGACGGACCTGGTCGATCAGCAGTTGCTGTTCTTCACTGGGCTCGAAATCCATTGCTGCCTCTTCAGGCCGGGCTCAATCGTCCCAGCGGTGGCGGGTTCTTGGCGTTGTCGGCGGGCAGGCTGCCGTGATCGGCCTTGTAGACCATCAGCAGTTCGAACCAGCGCGAGCGGTACTGCATGTTCACTTCGATGCGGAATTGGTGGCCGGTGCCGCGGTCCTGCAGCTCGCGCTGCAACTCGCTACGCAGTCCGAAGGGCGACCGCGCTCCGGCCTGGCCGATGTAGAGGATCGTGCCAGCGGTGTCGGCAATCTGATAGACACCGAGCTGGCCGGGCAGGCCGGCGGCCTCCTCGGCCGAAAGCGGCCGCCACGGCTTGTCGAGGCGGAGCCTGATCGACATGCCTATTTGCCCTGAAATTTTGCGGTTCGCTTCTCGAGGCGTGCCTTCATGCCTTCCTGCGCGTCCTGGCTCTTCATCGCTGCCTGCACCAGGGCATCGACGTCGTCGTGTTTGATGGCATCGCGGAATTCAAGCTGGCGCACGGTCAGTGCTTTCATGGCCTTGAGCGACAGCGGCGCGTTGGCGGCAAGACGGTCGATCACCTTCGCCGCCTCGGCCTCGAGCTGCTCGGCGGGTACGCAACGTGCGATGAGCCCCAGCGCATGCAGCTTGGTCGACGGTAGGGGATCACCCAACAGCAGCATCTCCCGTGTCGTGACCGGGCCCAGCACTTCCATCAGCTTCTTGGCCAGGAACCAGTTGGGAGCAAGTCCGACCTGCGCCAGCGACATGCCGAAGCGTGCCTTCTGGCTCGCCACGACGAGATCGCAATGCAGCGCCAGTTCGTTGCCGCCGGCGATGGCGTCGCCATGCACCACGGCAACGACGGGCAGCGGACAGAGTTCTATCGCCCGCAGCATGACCTCAATACCGCTGGCACTGCCCGAGCCGATGGTCTCGCGGCGCTCGGCCATGTCGAGTCCGGCGCAGAAGACAGCGCCCTTGCCACGAATCACCACGACCCGGTCATCGGCCGCGACCGGCGCGCGAAGGGCGCCGATCATCTCGGCCAGCAACTCGCTGTCGAGCGCGTTGCGTTTCTCCGGCCGGTTCATCCAGATCGTCGTGACCGGTCCGTGCTTCTCGATGACGACCTTGCCCATGCTGCCTCCTGTCCCGTGCCAGTTGTAGCGGGCCGGCACGGCGAGGCATAGGTGGGAGGCTAGTAGAACAGCTTTTCCGCCTTGCGGTCGGTGTAGAGGCCGGCCACGAACTCGGCGTAACCATTGTACAACAACGTCGGGATCCGCGTGCTGCTGCCCAGCGGCTTCTCGGTCGCCTGGCTCCAGCGTGCGTGCGGCACCTCGGGGTTCACATTGGCCCAGAAGCCATACTCGCTCGCTTGCAGCTTCTCCCAGAACGAAACCGGCTGCTTGTCGGAGAAGTCGATGCTGACGATCGATTTCACGTTCTTGAAGCCGTACTTCCACGGCGCCACGAGGCGCAGCGGTGCGCCGTTCTGCTGCGGGATCGGCTTGCCGTACAGTCCGGTGGCGATGAAGGCGAGGTCGTTCATCGCCTCGTCCATGGCCAGCCCCTCGGTGTAGGGCCAGGGGTACAGGAGATCGCGCTGTTCGCGCATCACCGACGGTTTCGACAGCGTCTTCATGACGACGTACTTGGCGCCGCTCAGGGGTTTGCAGAACTCGACCAGAGAACGCATCGGAAAGCCGCTCCATGGTACGATCATCGACCATGTCTCGACACAGCGGTGACGATAGACCCGCTCCTCGATCTGCATCTTGGCCAGCAGGTCGTCGATGCCGACCTCGAACGGCTTCTCCACCATACCGCCGATCTTTATCGTCCACGGCCGGACCTCGAGCTTCTGTGCTGCCCGCCAAATGCTCTTGTCGGTGCCGAACTCGTAGAAATTATTGTAGGTGGTCGCCTGCCGCTCCTCGGTCATCGGCGTCGGCACGCCGTACTTGTCATTGCGCGGAGCCGGATAACGGCCCGCCGACGGATCAGACGCGGCCTTGTTCTGAGCTAAGGCAAGACCTGGAAGGGCCAGGGAGGCAGCGCCCAGGCCCATGGCCCGCACCAACGTCCGGCGCTGCATATAAGTGCCTTCCGGCGTCGCCTGCCGTTCGGGCAGTTCCCAGCCGCGCACACGCTTGATCAGCATTCGTCGTACTCCTGTTGCGCCCCGGCCCCTTCGTCGCTCGGAGGCCGGGCGGCCGCAAGTCAACCTTGCTCACCGTACCGTGACGTCCCCGCCGCTATGCACTCGTGCCGGTCACATCCAGGATCGTGGGCCACATCACGTCCCGCCAGGCGTTGTTGCCGGACGTCGACATCGTGACCTGGCGGTTCTGCACAAGAAAGAAGCGGGGAACCTCGAAACCCTCCTGAACGCCGACCTGGCTCATCAGGAAGGTATCGAGAAGCCAGCGCAGGTCCGCGGGCCAACTTTGCTGCTTGCCAAGCAACGCGGATGTGGCCGGATTGATCACCCGGTAGTCGAGCTTCTTGAAGGCCGGGGAAGCCAGAAACAGTGGTTCCCACTGCGTGCGCCAGATCTTGCAGGCTTCCGACGTCTGGTCGCCGACAAATACCAGCATGGGCCGGCCGGACTGTGCTTGGGCAACGCGCGCCAACGAGGCTGCTGCAGCGGCCGCAAGGCCGCCCACCATAAGTGACCGTCGATCGAACATGCCCGGCTCCTCGCGGATCATTTCCACGAGGCCAATATGCAGCAAGCCTGCGGTGAGGAGAAGGCAGCTAGGCCTTGGTCCCGGTCACTTCCAGGATCTTGGGCCACATCTTGTCCTTCCAGCCGCCGTTGCCGGTGGCGGTGAAGATGATTTTGTTGCCCTGTGTCAGGATAAACCGCGGCGTGACATTTCCGCGTTGGGCGCCTTCGTCGCTGATCTGGAATTCCGTCAGGATCCAGCGCGAGTCGGCCGGCCAGGATGCTTCCTTGAGGATCAGGGAACCGTCGGCGGGATGGACGACCCGATAGTCGATCTTCTTGAAGGCGTCGGACTTGAGAAGCTCAGGCTCGGACTGGGCACGCCAGATCTTGCAGCCGCCTCAAAGTTCGTGGCCGACGAACACCAGCGTCGGACGCCCCGCCTGGGCATGTGCGATGCGGGCCAGTGATGGCGCGGCCGCCATCGCCAGGCCACTGGCCATCAGAGAGCGTCTTTTGAACATCTGGATGCACTCCTCGTGTAACCATTCCACGAGGCCAATGTGACCGATGCCCGACCGGCAGAGAAGGCGCGGAACTCCGGACTCACCACCTTGTGACCGGACTTGTTGCCCGGTGACCTCCCGGGGGGGCCGGCTCGCGGCGTCACGCGGCCTGATGCTTCTTGATCTCCTCGACAACCCGCTCGGCAGTGCGGCCGGCCAGCTCCTGCAAATGGTCGAACTCGGTACGGAACGTGCCGACGCCCTGGGTCACCGAGCGGATTTCGACGATCATGTCGGCGATCTCGGCCTCCGGCATCAAAGCCGACACGTCGTCCCAGCCAGTCCATCCAGGGCGGCTATCGTAGCCGAGCAATTGGCCGCGGCGACCGGAGATCAGGCGCTGGAGGCGCGGCGTCGATTCGCTCGGCCCGGTGACGGTGACCTTGAGGACGGGCTCGAGCAGGATCGGCCGGCATTTTGGCATGGCTTCGGTCATGGCGATGCGGGCCGCCATCTTGAACGACATTTCGGAACTGTCGACGGCGTGGAACTGGCCGTCGAACAGCGTGACCTCGAGATCGACGACCGGTTGCCCGAGCGGTCCTTCCTTGAGGTATTCCACCAGGCCTTCCTCGACCGCGGGAATGAAGTTGCGCGGCACGACCCCGCCTACGATCTTGTCGACGAAGTGAAATCCCGCTCCGCGCGGCAGTGGCCGGATCTCGACCTTGATGTCGGCGAACTGGCCATGGCCGCCGGTCTGGCGCTTGTAGCGTGCGTGCTGCTGGGCACCCGCCTGGATGGTTTCACGATAGGCGACACGCGGCGTCGAGGTTTCGACGGTGACGTTGTAGCGGCCGGCGAGCTTGTCGACGGCTACCTTGAGATGCATCTCGCCCTGGCCCTTGAGCAGCAGTTCATGGGTCTCGCCACGCGCCTCGAAGGCCAGCGACGGGTCTTCCTCGACGATCTTGTGCAGGGCGCCTGACAGCTTGACCTCGTCGTTGCGGTTCTTGGCCGCGAGCGCCAGGACGAACACCGCAGGAGTCGGCACCGGGAAGTCGGCCGAGCGGACGATCCCGTCGGTTGTCAGGATGTCGCCCGCCGACAGCGTGTCGATCTTGGCAAGCGCCACGACCTCGCCGGTCCTGGCTTCGGCGATCTTGTCGAGGCGTTGACCGAAAGGACGCAGCATCGTGCCGATCCGCTGGCCGTCCAGACTCTGGCCTTCGGTGAGGGTGCCCGACCAGACGCGGCACAGCGATAGTTTGCCGGCATGCGACTGATGCAGAACCTTGAAGCATTCCGCGGCGGCCTTGCCATCGGTGGCGAGCGCCCGGCGGGTGGCGGTTTCGGCCGCGGATGGCGTGTCGTGGCGCAACGCCTTCATCAGGCGGCGCACGCCGTTCTCGCGGTCGCCGGCACCCAGCAGCACGGGCACGATCTGGTCGGCGCCGAATTCATTGTGAAGGTCGCGGTAGATCAGGGATTTTTCCGGCGCGACGTCCTCGATGAGCTGTTCGAGCAGCGTGTCGTCGAACTCCGAGAGCGTCTCCAGAAGTTCCCGCCGCGCATCGGCCTCGCGCGGCAGCAGCTCGGCCGGCATCTCGATCAGGTCGGAGGCGCCGCTGCTCTTGTATCGATAGGCGCGTTCGCTCACCAGATCGACATAGCCCATCGTTTCCTCGCCGCCGTCGGAGGTCGGGCGGCGGATCGGGACCTGGCGCAGCACCAGCTTGCGCTCCGACACCGACTGCAGTGCAGCGAGCATGTCGCGCACGCGTGCCTCGGCGGAGTCGATCTTGTTGACGAAGATGATGTGCGGGATGTGGCGGTCCTCGATGCACTTCAGCAGCGGCGCCAGTGCCATGACGCGTTCGGGCGAGGGTTCGCAGACCACGACGGCGGCATCGCAGACCGCAAGCGCTGCAAAGGCGTCGTGCTGGAACTCGATCGAGCCCGGGACGTCGAGGAAGGTCCATTGGTCGCCGAGATAGTCGACCGAAGCGACGTTGATCTCGGTGCTCATGCCGCGCTTGCGCGCTTCGGCGGCGGCATCGCCGATCGAGGTGCCGGCGCGCGTCGAACCGCGCCGGCCGATGGCCCCCGAGGCGTAGAGGATGCTCTCGAGCAGGCTCGTCTTGCCCGAAAGATACGGCCCGCAAAGCGCCACCACGCGATGCGCGCCGCTGCCTGGTCTGCCGCCGGTGATGGTCTCGGATTTGAGGTTGGCCATGACAACGTCCTCCTTCTGCGCGAAAGCCCGCGCGTGGAAGCTTCGGACGACGGTCGCTAGCACTCTCACGGCCGACGCGACCGCGGGCTCAGACCCGCGGCGCCTCGTTCGAAGCGAAGCTCCTTGTCATGGAAATCGTTTCACCCCCGCCCGGGGGAGTCAATCGGCCGGCGGGGGAAGAACCCGGTAAGCCTCAGCTCAGCGCGCCGCAGGCCCGCTGGATGCGGCGGCCGGCTTCTTCCAGAAGCTCGGTCGCGGTGGCGTAGGAGATGCGGAACGCCGGCCCCTGGCCGAAGGCCGAGCCCTGCACGACCGACAGACCCTCGGCTTCGAGCAGGTAGTTCACGAAATCGGTGTCGTCGGCGATCGTCTTGCCGTCCGGCGTCTTCTTGCCGATCGCGCCGGCGCACGACGGGTAGACATAGAAGGCGCCTTCGGGCCGCGGGCACTTGAGGCCCTTGGACTGGTTCAGCATCGACACGATGAGATCGCGGCGCTGCTTGAAGGTGGCGACGTTCTTCGGGATGAAATCGGTCGGGCCGTTCAGCGCCGCGACGGCGGCCGCCTGGCTGATCGAGCTGGCGTTCGACGTGCTCTGCGACTGCACGGTGATCATGGCGTCGATCAGCTTCTGCGGTCCGGCGGCGTAGCCGATGCGCCAACCGGTCATGTTGTAGGCCTTCGATACGCCGTTCATGGTCAGCGTGCGGTCGTAGAGCCGGGGCTCGACCTCGGCCGGCGTCGCGAACTTGAAATCGTCGTAGACGAGCTTCTCGTACATGTCGTCGGTCAGGATATGAACCTGCGGATGCTTCAGCAGCACGTCGCACAGGCCGCGAAGATCGGCGTGGGAGTAGGCGGCACCCGTCGGGTTGCTGGGCGAGTTCAGGATCAGCCACTTGGTCCTGGGCGTGATCGCACGGTCGAGCGCCTCCGGCGTCAGCTTGAAGCCGGTCGCTTCGGGGCAGTTCACGATGACCGGCGTGCCGTCGCCGAACATCACCATCTCCGGGTACGAGACCCAGTAAGGCGCGGGGATGATGACCTCGTCGCCGGGGTTCAGCGTCGCCAGCATGGCGTTGAAGATGATCTGCTTGCCGCCCGACGTGACGACGGTCTGGCTCGCCTTGTAGTCGAGGCCGTGGTCGCGCTTCATCTTGGCCACGACCGCCTGGCGCAGCGCCGGCGTGCCGGGGACCGCGGTGTAGCGGGTGTCGTTGGCGTGAATGGCCTTGATCGCCGCTTCCTTGATGTGGTCGGGCGTCGGCATGTCGGGCTCGCCCGCGGCCAGGCCGATGACGTCCTTGCCGGCCGCTTTCATCTCCAGGAACTTGCCTTGGGCGGCATTGGTCGGAGACGGCTTGATGCGGCTGAGACGGTCGGCAATGAAAGCCATAACGCGATGCGTCCTTTCGGGCATTGGAAAAGCGCGCGACCGTACTGGCGGCGGGCTGCGTTCGCAAGACGGCGTGGTGTCGGCAGGCCGCGACGAGGGCTATTTCTCGTAGGTTCGCGCCGTACCGCCGTTAAGTCTCGATTAAAACCTCAGTCGACGGCGCGTACCGACGCCTCCACGCTCATCCTGGCGTCGCCGAAGCCCACGCGCCGGCCGCTCACCGGTGCTGCGTCGTGGTAGTCGAGCCCGATGGCCACCCGGAGGCTGTCGCCGCGCGGGCTCATGTTGTTGGCCGGGTCGAACCCGACCCATTCGAGGCCGGGCACCCAGGCTTCCGCCCAGGAATGGCTGCTTCGCCCGACATGCAACGAAGGATCGTCGTTGCGCAGATAGCCGCTGACATAGCGCGCCGGCACGCCCAGTCGGCGGCAACAGGCAATGAAGGCATGGGCCTGGTCCTGCGCCACGCCGGCGCCGCGGGCCAGTGCCTCCGCCGCCGTCGTGTCGACGGTCGAGACGCCGGTCTGATAGGCGATGCGCCGCGCGATGCGTTCCATGACTTCGTGCAGGACCGGCACCCGCTGTCCGGCGTCGGCGGCCCGGTCGGCGAGACCCACGATCACCGGATCGAAGCTGGCATCGTGGCGGGCAAGGCCTGCGTTACGCAGCCAGAACGGCGCCGGCAGTGTCGGGGTCTCGACATAGCGCAGCCACTGGTCGGAGCCGCTGTATTCGTAGATCCCATGGACGGCGATCTCGACGCTGTCGTGACGGTAGGCCGCCGAGAAGGTCGTCACCTGGTTGCCGTGGCCGTCGACCCATTCGGAGCGCTTGCCCGGGCCTTCGATGCGCCAGGAAACGATGCGCTGGCCCGCCGCCGGCTTGGGCGTCAGCCGCACGTCGTGGATCGAATGGCCGGAAGGCCGGTCGAACTGGAAGCGCGTCGTGTGGTCGATGGCGAAACGCATGGCGATCAATCCAGCAGGAACTGGCGGCCGATTTCCTCGGACAGGGTGGCGATATCGTCGCGCACCCCACCCAGGAACCTGGCCAGGCCGGTCTCGAAAATCTGGTCGATGCGGGCGTAGCGCAGCCGGGCGTGCAGTTCCCCGGCCAGCCGGTCGGCTTCGCCTTTGGTGCCGTAGGCATCGGCCAGTTCACGCATATTGAGATCGACCATCCACAGGCAATGATGCACCGAGCGCGGCACATTGCGACGCAGCAGCATCAGTTCGGCGACCTTCACCGGATCGAGCGCGCTGCGATAGATGCGACGGTAGGTGCGGACCGCGCCGATGCAGGCCAGCACCTCGGACCAGGCGAAATAATCCGGCTTGTCGGCATGGGGATTGCCGTCGGGCCGCAGCAGGTGGAATTTCACGTCGAGAATGCGGGCGGTGTTGTCGCCGCGTTCGAGGAACGCCCCGACCTGCAGGAAATTGTAGGCCTCGTCGCGCAGCATGGTGACCTGCGCGGCGCCGAAGATCATCACCGCCTGCTTCTTCACCGATTCGATCAGCGCGCCGCGGTCGAGCGACGCGCGGTTGCCGCGCAAACGCGTGCTGAGTTCGAGCCACAGCGAATTCAGGCTCTCCCAGACGTCGACCGTGATGTTGTTGCGCTCCTCGCGGGCGTTGCTCCGCGCGGCGCCGATCGAACTCACGATCGAGGACGGATTGCTCTCGTCCATCACCAGGAAGTCGATGAGGCTGGCGAGGCGTCCGCCCTGCTGCTGGGTCTGCCGCAGCTCGTCTTCCATGCCGAACATCGCCGCGACGCCCATTGCCTCCTCGCCGCGCGACTGCAACGCCATGCGCTGCGTCGCCTCGATGAGGCGCGCCGTGGATTTGGCGCGCTGCAGGTAGCGGCCCATCCAGTACAGGTTCTTGGCGGTGCTGCTCAGCATCGCACGAACCTCATCCTGGGGAGCGGCGCGAAGCGCGGCATCTCGAACCCTTCGAGACGTGCCCTGCGGGCACTCCTCAGGGTGAGGTGGGGGCTTGGGCTGACGCTCGGCATCGCACTGACCTCGTCCTGAGGAGCCGCGCGAAGCGCGGCGTCTCGAAGGATGAGGTCGGGGTTTGGATGGCTGCTCAGCATGCCGGCACCTAGCCGCCCGCCGTCGAGCCCGGCGCCAGCACCCAGGTGTCCTTGGTGCCGCCGCCCTGGCTCGAATTGACGACCAGCGAACCCTCTTTCAGCGCCACCCGCGTCAGGCCGCCGGGAACGATCGTGACCTTGCGTCCCGACAGCACGAAGGGACGAAGATCGACGTGGCGCGGCGCCACCCCCTGGCCGACGAAGGTCGGGCAGGTCGACAGCGCCAGGGTCGGCTGGGCGATGTAATTTCCGGGACGCGCCCGCACCAGGCCGGCGAAGGCCTCGATCTCGGCGCGGCTGGACGTCGGTCCGACCAGCATGCCCTTGCCGCCCGAGCCGTGCACTTCCTTGACCACCAGCTCGGCGAGATGCTCGATCACGTACTTGAAGTCGTCCGCCCGGTCGCAGCGCCACGTCGGCACGTTGGACAGGACCGGCTCCTCGCCGAGGTAGAAGCGGATCATCTCGGGCACGTAGGTGTAGGTCGATTTGTCGTCGGCGACGCCGTTGCCGAGCGCGTTCACGATATTGACCCGGCCGGCGCGCAGGGCGCCCAGCAGGCCGGCAACGCCCAGGAACGAGTCCGGCCGCATCGCCAGCGGATCGAGAAAATCGTCGTCGACCCGGCGATAGATGACGTCCACCCGCTGGGGCCCGCGCGGGGTCCGCATGTAGACCCGGCCCTCGTCGACGAACAGGTCGGAACCCTTGACCAGTTCGATGCCCATCTCGTCGGCGAGGAAAGCATGCTCGAAATAGGCGCTGTTGAAGTGGCCGGGAGTCAGCAGCACGACGTTGGGCTCGGCATCGTCGCTGAACGACACCGACCGCAGCGTCGCCAGAAGCTCCTCCGAATAATCCGCCACCGGCAGCACCGGAATGGCCGAGAACAGCTCCGGCGCCAGGCGCATCATGACTTCGCGATTTTCCAGGACGTAGGAGACGCCGGACGGCGTGCGCACATTGTCCTCGAGAACGTAGAAATCCTTTTCGCCGACCCGCACGAGGTCGATGCCGGCGATATGCGCATGGACGCCGCCGGGAAGGGCGAGGCCCTGCGCCATGGCCACGAACTCGGCGTTCATCAGGATCTGGTCTTCGGGAATGATCCCGGCGCGGCAGATCTCGCGCTGGCCGTAGGCATCGGCCAGGAAAGCGTTCAGCGCCGTCACGCGCTGCACCAGCCCCTTGCGCAGGAATTCCCACTCGTCCCAGGCGATGACCCGCGGGATGATGTCGAAGGGGATCGTCGCCTCGTGGCCGTCGACCGCGCCATAGGCGCCGAAGGTGATGCCGTGGCGGCGATAGAACTGGTCGACCTCATGGCGCGTCGCTGCCACCCGCTCGGGCGACGTACGGGCCAGCCAGTCGGCGACCCCGCGATAGGGCGCACGGACCGAGCCTGTCGCGCCTGCGTTCATTTCGTCAAATGCCTTGTCGGCCATCCGGCATTTCACCCCCTGTCGAATCACCTTATAAGCAATCCCCGGGCCAACAAGTAGGGGCCAACATGGCGGCCCCGGAGATTTTCGCGGAGGCGTAGCGTGAAGCAGGTGCTGATCGAGATGTATGGCACGCCCTGGGAGGTCGCGCGCTGCGCCGAGGTGGCGGACGTCGGCGCGCCCGGGCCCGACGAAGTGGTGTTCGACGTCCTGGCCTTTCCGATCAACCCCGCCGACATGTGGTTCTGCAAGGGCAGCTATCGCCTGAAGCCGCCGCTGCCGGCGACGCCGGGCGCCGAATGCGTCGGCCGGGTCACCGCCGTCGGCGCCTCGGTGCACCACGTGAAGAAAGGCGATCTCGTCATCAACCTGCAGCGCGAGAACTGGACCCAGCGCCGGCGGGTGAAGGGCGACGATGCCATCCCGCTGCCGCCGGGCATCGATCTGAAACAGGCCGCCATGGTGCGGATCAATCCGCCGACGGCCCAGCTCCTGCTGTCGGATTTCGTCGACCTCAAGGCCGGCGACTGGGTGATCCAGAATGTCGCCAATTCGGCGGTCGGCCGGCTGCTGATCGTGCTGGCCAAGCAGCGCCGCCTGCACACCGTCAATGTCGTGCGCCGCGCCGAACTTGCCGGCGAACTGAAGGCGCTGGGCGCCGACCTCGTGATCGTCGATGGCGACGATCTTGCCGCCCGGGTCGCCGCCGTCACCGACAATGCCGTCATCAGGCTGGGCGTCGAGGCGATCGGCGGTGCCGCGACCGGCCGCCTCGTCGAGTGTGTCGGGACCGACGGCACCGTCGTGCACTACGGCTCGATGAGCGGCGAGGACCCCAGGGTCGGGCGCAGCAACTTCATCTATCGCGGCGTCAGGCTCACCGGCTTCATGCTGGGGCGCGGGCTGGCCAAGCGCAGCCCGGAAAAGATCCGCGAGATCTACGCCGATCTCGCCGGCCAGGTGCTGGCCGGCACGTTGCATGCGCCGGTCGACACCATATATCCGATCGACAGGATCAAGGACGCGCTGGCGCACGCCGACAAGGGCGGGCGCAACGGCAAGATACTGGTCAGCCCCAACGGGGAAATTTGAGTGGGAAATTTGAACGGGAACGAGGGAGAGAACAGATGAGTTCCGACGTCGCGGCGATCGAGAAGGTACTGCAAGTCTATTTCGACGGCCTCCACGAGGGCGATACCAAGAAGCTGGGCGAGGCGTTCCATCCCGCCTCGCATCTCTATGCCGCCGGCGACGGCAAGGCGGTCGACATGCCGCGCGCCGACTGGTTCAAGATGGTGGAAGGCCGCCCGTCGGCCAAATCCAAGGGCAGCCCGCGCGCCGACCGCATCGTGTCGATCGACTTTTCCGGCCCGGCCACGGCCTTCGCCAAGGTCGAATGCCAGATCCCGCCGCGCTACTTCACGGATTACCTGACGCTGCTGAAAGTCGATGGCCGCTGGCAGGTGATCTCGAAGGCCTATCACACCGTCACACGCGAGGGGTGACGCGCGAGGAGTGAGGGAACACTTCTCCTCCGATTTCTTCTCTGCCCCCGCGAAGCGGGGGAAGTGCCGCGTCTTACGCGGCGAAGGGGGTCGGAAGCATCGATGAAGGCACGCCTGTCGACGACCCCCTCCGCCCTACGGGCACCTGGCGGCTATGGCCGCAGGCGGCCATAGCCGCGACCCGCGCAAGAGCGCGAGGGAGGAGAAGAAAAGCCCTCAGCCGTTCCCCGTCTTTTCCGCCAGCCACGTCTTGATGAGCGATTGATAGGGAACGTCGCGCTTGTTGGCGGCGACCTTGATGCGGTCGAGAAGCGACACCGGCAGGCGCAGCGAGATCGCGGTCGTCGACGGCTTGAGGTTCGGCAGGCGCACCCGCTCGGCCTTGCTCCAATCGACATGGTCGCTGGAGTCGTGGCTCTCCCGGAAGCGCCGCTCCTCGGTTTCGCTCCGGAATTTCGGAACTGACTTAAGTTTCTTGCTCATAGCGTACCCGTTCCCTGGCGCTCATGGTTCGCGCGGAGATCACCCGGATCAGCCTGCCGTCGCCGCGCAGCGTGAAGCTGATATGAAGCCGCCGCCCGGTGTCGGTACGGCCCAGCGCGTGCAGCCTGGGTTCGCGCATGCTGTGGCCGGTATCCTCGACGACCAGCAGCGGATCGTTGAAGAAGACCTGCTCGGCCTCGCCCTGACCGACATCGTGCTTTTCGACGCTCTTGCGGGCATTGCCATGGTCCCAGTCGAAGCCTTCGATCCGCGACAGATCAAGCATCGTGTATATTACCATAATATACAGGCGGGGCAAGAGCCAATGAGGTGGGTCTTCTCTTCCTCACCGCACGAGGGCAGAGGAGGAGCCCCCTCGCACAATCATGCGGTTGCGCCGCCACTCCGCATCGCCAACACTGCCCGCCTGCAACCAGTACGAGTTCCGAGGGGGATATAGGCGGCCATGGCGAGGGGACGTCCGAAGAAGGCCGACGACGGAACGGCAAAGGGCAAGAAGGCAAAGACGAACGGCAACGGCGCCAATCTCGGCTTCGAAGCCCAGATGTTCCTCGCCGCCGACAAGCTGCGGAAGAATCTGGAGCCCTCGGACTACAAGCACGTTGCCCTGGGGCTGATCTTCCTCCGCTATATCTCCATCGCCTTCGAGGCCAGGCGCGCCGCCCTGCTGGCGGAAGACGCCGCCGCGGCCGAGGACCCCGACGAGTACCTCGCGGAAAACGTCTTCTGGGTACCGAAGGTGGCCCGCTGGTCCCACCTCCAGGCCAATGCCCGGCAGCCGACCATCGGCAAGCTGATCGACGATGCGATGGCTGCCATCGAGAAGGCCAACGAAGGCCTCAAGGGCGTTCTGGCCAAAGACTACAACCGCCCCGCCCTCGACAAGGTGATGCTGGGCGAGTTGATCGACCTCATCTCTGGCATCGCCCTCGACCAACCAGGCGACAAGGCCAAGGACATCCTCGGCCGCGTCTATGAATATTTCCTCGGCGGCTTCGCCGGCTCCGAAGGCAAGCGCGGCGGCGAATTCTACACGCCGCAGTCGGTGGTGCGCGTGCTGGTCGAGATGCTGGAGCCCTACAAGGGCCGCGTCTACGACCCGTGCTGCGGCTCGGGCGGCATGTTCGTGCAGTCGGAGAAGTTCGTCGAAAGCCATGGCGGCAAGGTCGGCGACATCGCCATCTATGGACAGGAGTCGAATTACACGACATGGCGACTGGCCAAGATGAACCTCGCCGTGCGCGGCATCGACGCCGACATCCGCTGGAACAATGAGGGCAGCTTCCACAAGGACGAGCTGAAGGACCTTCGCTTCGACTACGTCCTTGCGAATCCGCCATTCAACATTTCAGACTGGGGTGGCGAGCGGCTACGCGAGGATGCCCGCTGGACCTACGGCGCGCCGCCGGTCGCCAACGCCAATTATGGCTGGCTGCAGCATGTCCTGTGGCATCTCGCGCCTCAGGGAATGGCGGGCGTGGTGCTTGCCAACGGCACAATGTCCTCATCTCAATCAGGCGAAGATGAGATCCGCAAGACCATGGTCGAGGCTGACGTAGTGGACTGCATGATCGCGCTTCCAGGACAGTTATTCTACTCAACTCAAATTCCGGCTTGTCTCTGGTTCCTTGCACGTCAAAAAACTTCCGGTGGCAAATTTCGAGATCGACGCCACGAAGTGCTCTTCATCGATGCGCGCAAGCTGGGCACTCTGGTGGACCA
>ERZ890510.800-NODE-800-length-23040-cov-16.487405_pt1 | contig 23040 bp, 24 predicted proteins | sample MGYA00521265_ERZ890510 | MGnify/ENA primary metagenome ERZ890510 (study PRJEB32303, sample SAMEA104408624) | aquatic metagenome | biome: Brackish water; feature: Chemocline; material: water | place: Baltic Sea | collected 2014-10-26T21:54:00 | depth 110 m ...
ACAGGCCATGAACAGATCTCCTCAGTAATTGAGGGATGATGCTATTCTGCCCCGACACTGAGTTCTGACAGAACCAGATCCATGAACTCGATCTTATAGTCGCTTGTGAGATCGCGATAACCGTAGTTGTCGAAACCTGAATCAGGCGTTCCAATTGCAGGCCCAACGGCGATTACGAATTGATCCACGCCCTTGCCCGAAAGATATTCGAGAGTAGCGCGTGTTGCGTCGACGTGAGTTGCGGCAAGTTGGTTCGTCGTAGTAACGAAGTTCGGCTTTACCATAACGGGACGATCAGGTATGACTACGTCGGAATCGATTAAATCGAGAGCCTGAGCGACGCCACTCAAGCGGTTATGTGTACTGGCGATACTGACTCTGATCAAAACAAGACTCCGTTCCTCGAACCTGAACTCAGCTGAACCCGTTGGGTAATGCGGTGATGATAATTGAATCGGCATCTGAATTTCATGTATCTCATCGGGACATTCAGGTGCTAGAGTGCGGATCGGCCCAGATTCACTACAGTTCAGGAGATCAAGCGTGCAGTACAAGTCGCTCGGAACGACCGATATCAAAGTTTCTGAATTCGCTCTAGGCTGCTGGCCGTTTGCTGGCGGAAGCGTTTGGGGTCCTCAGGACGACAACGTATCGATTGCCACGGTGCACGCTGCGCTAGATAAGGGCATCACGTTCTTCGACACCGCCGAAGGCTATGACGATGATTCGCATTCTGAAGAGGTGTTAGGACGGGCTTTGGTCGGGCGCCGAGGCGAAGCAGTAATAGCAACGAAGATAGGCGCTCCGCATTTAGTGCCTGATTTGGTCGAACAGACCTGTGAGGCTAGCTTACAGAAATTGCAGACAGACTATATCGACTTGTACCAAATTCACTGGCCGAACCACGACGTAGTTGTTGAAGATTCAATAGCAGCCTTGTTGAAGCTTCGTGATGCAGGGAAAATCCGGTCGATAGGTGTTTGTAACTTTGGTGTCCAAGATCTAACAGCAGCACTGGAATCTGCCGAGATTGTCACTGACCAACTTCCATACAACCTGCTGTGGCGTCCGATTGAAGTTGAAATCCAACCGACATGTCTTGAAAACAATGTCGGGCTAATCTGCTACAGCCCGCTCGCTCAGGGCCTTCTCACAGGTCGCTACGCCTCCGCTGATGAAGTCCCGGACGGTCTTTCTCGTTCTAGATTGTTCGGTAAAAGCCGTCGGCTGGCGAATCACGGCGAGGACGGTTGTGAGACCGAAGCGTTCGACGCGATTGCACAGATTATCGAGATTGCAGTTGAGCTAGGAGAGCATCCAGCGAAAGTCGCACTCGCATGGGTTCGCTCCCGTCCTGGCATAACTTCATTACTCGTTGGGGCACGATCACCAGATGAACTTGATCTCAATATCCCAGCGTTCGAATACGACTTGCCGCAAGGAATCGCCGACCGATTGTCGGCAGCGACGGAACCGGTAAAGGCGAAGCTTGGATCGAACGCCGACATGTGGAGTGGCGATAACCGAATGCGTTAGTCGCCGCCATGCGTGACGGGTTCAGGTTTAGCTGATCGCTACCGACGGGGTTGCGGTCAAACCAAAGTTCTTCACTGCAAGATCGGCGATGTAGTCACCAATTACTAACGACGATGTAGCGCCAGGAGATGGGGCATTGAGAACGTGGATTGCCCCACGCGACTCTTCAATTCGGAAGTCGTCTACGAGATTGCCTGCTCGATCTACTGCCTGAGCACGCACGCCGGAACCTGTTCCATCCAGATCATTCGACGAAAGTTCAGGTACGAGTTGTTGAAGACTATCGAGAAATACTGACTTTCTGAGCGACCTATTGATCTCCCAAACGCCCGTTTTCCACTCTCGTATTCCCATTTTCCAGAATCCGGGGTACGTGATCGTACTCAGGAAATCGTTCATCGAAAAATCACGTTTACGGTAGCCTTCGCGTTTGGTTGCGAGCACAGCGTTAGGTCCCGCCTCTACCCAGCCTTTCATGGTTTGGGTTAGGTGAACTCCCAGAAAGGGGAACGCAGGATCGGGAACAGGGTAGATGAGACCCTTGACCATGAACTCGCTCTCTTTGCGGAGCTTGTAGTACTCGCCCCGGAACGGAATGATTCTCAATCCGGTTTCGACGCCCATGGTTTCTGCAACGAGATCGGAATGAAGGCCAGCGCAATTAATAACGTTCGAAGTTTCGAAATCACCGGAAGATGTAGTTAGAACCGTCACTCCCCCAACGACTTTCGATCCGTTCAGTTCCGTGCTGAAATGAATTTCGCCGCCAGCTTCACGAACGCGGTCGGCATAGACAGCGGTTACGTTTCTGTAATCGACGATGCCGGTGCCAGGTGCGTAGAGGGCTTTGAGAGCGACGACGTGCGGTTCTATCTCCGTCATCTCGTCATTGTCTACCATTCGTAGGCCGTCGACTTGATTGGCGGTTCCTCGTTCTTCGAGGGCATTTAGGCGTTCCACTCCAGCTGCATCGCTCGCTACGATCAACTTACCGCAAGTCCACACTGGGATATCGTTCTCTTCGCAGAACTGTGTCATCGACGAGCGTCCGGCTACGCAAAAATCAGCCTTGAATGAGCCGGGGCGATAGTAAATGCCCGAGTGAATAACACCAGAATTATGCCCACTCTGTTGTGTTCCCTCTTTGACGTTCTTTTCGACAATTGCCAGCTTTAACTGCGGAAATCGTTCTAACAATTTCATCGCCGTCGATAGGCCGATTATTCCGGCTCCAATGACGACTACATCGTATTTAGTAGAACTCAAGTGATACTTTCTCCCAGTTATTACGAAACTATGGAAAAAAAATACCACAGCACCGGAGCCTTTGTTACTCTGAAATTGACCTTAACAAGCCACGGAAATCTGGTAATTTCTAACGATGTCTGAAAACACTAGTACGACACCACGCCCAGATCGTGTCACGCTGTTCGCATCGTGCATGGTCGATCAACTCGCTCCAGACGTCGGAGAAAGCACTGTAGAAGTGCTTGAGTATCTCGGAGTAATGGTCGATTTTCTCGACGACCAGACATGTTGTGGACAGCCCGCTTTCAACAGTGGGTTTAGGTCGGAGGCTTATCCGGTAGCCGAACGTTTCGTTGATCTATTTGAAAAAGTGAATGGACCGATTGTAGTTCCATCAGGATCATGTGCTGCGATGGTTCGGAACTACTACGGCGATCTTTTTAGAGGTAATGCTGAACTTGCTGATCGAGCAAAGCGGGTGGGAGACAGGTTGTTCGAGCTTACCGAGTTCGTCAGTCAGTTCTTCGGAACCGATGCGATTTCAGGCAGCAGAGTAGGAACTGCGACCTACCACAAATGCTGCCATCTCCTGCGTGAAATTGGAGTTGATGAACAGCCTATCGAAATGCTGACAAACATCGATGGACTCGAATTTTCCCCGCTGGAACGAGCTGATGTTTGTTGTGGCTTTGGCGGAGCGTTCTCAGTGAAAATGCCAGATATTTCTTCTGCAATTCTTGATGAGAAACTAGATTTCATTGAGGCAAACGGCTCAAGCACGGTCGTTGCAGCCGATACTGGGTGCGTCTACCAAATGCAGGGTGGTCTTCGCAGGCGAGGATCAGGAGTTCAAGTGGTGCACATCGCTCAGGTGCTCGCCGAATCGATAAAAAACAGTGATTCACCGGAGGTAAAACGATGAAGCCGCTGACAGTTAACTTCCGCTCAAAAGCGGCTATGACCCTCGCAGACGCACAGATTCAACAGTCGATAGAACATGTTTACACAGGTTTTTACAAGGGTCGTCTGACCGCTGCCGGTGATACTCCTGATTGGGAGGACCTACGAACCAAGGGCAAGGCGATCAAGGATCACACGATCGCTCATCTCGACTATTATCTCGGGTTGCTCGCTGACAACGTTGAGAAGAACGGCGGCAGCGTGTTCTTCGCCGATGATGCTGAAGAGGCGCGCCGCCACATTATTGACCTTGCACACAAACGGAAGATCAAGACCGTCATCAAGTCGAAGTCAATGGTTTCAGAGGAGATGGGACTCGCTGAGGCGATGAACGATGAGGGATTTGAGACGGTTGAGACTGATCTCGGTGAGTACATCATTCAACTCGCCAACGAAACTCCGTATCACCTGATCGCTCCGGCTGTTCACAAATCGCGTGCGGATGTCGCAAAGCTTCTCGATGACGACTATAAAGACGGCGATCGCGTGCCTGATGCGACTGAACTGACGATGATGGCGCGAGAGAAGTTGCGAGGCGTTTTTGAACGTGCTGATATGTCAGTAACCGGAGTGAACTTCGCCGTTGCTGAGTCAGGTTCTATCGCTCTCGTCACTAACGAGGGTAACGGGCGAATGTCGACCACAGTCCCTCGTGTCCATGTTGCTGTGATGGGCATGGAGAAGATTATTCCGTCGATTCAAGACTTAAGTACGATGCTGCGAATTCTCATTCGTTCAGCAACAGGTCAGAGAATTTCCACGTACGTGACGATGGTCAATGGCAAGCGTAGGCCCGAAGAAGAAGAGGGCCCGGAAGAGTTCCACCTCGTCATCCTGAACAACGGGCGACAAAAACTTCTCGAAGACCCGCAGATGCGAGAGTCGTTGAACTGCATACGCTGTGGCGCATGCCTGAACGCTTGCCCTGTGTATCGAAAAGTCGGTGGACATGCCTACGGCTGGGTGTATCCAGGTCCTATCGGAGCAATCGTTACACCTGTGCTTACAGGATTGAAAGACGCTGACAATCTGCCTGCCGCCTCGTCGCTATGTGGTGCATGTCACGACGTTTGTCCTGTGAAAATCAATATTCCGAGGATGCTTCTCGAACTGCGTTACCGCACGGCCGAGGGTTCGACCGATAAAGACGAACGCACTTCGTCTGCTACAGAGCGAGGCATTTGGAAAGCGTGGCGGATGGGAATGATGGGTCGCAGGAGATTCGATATCGGGTCACGGATCGCGAGTATTGCTCTTAAGCCACTTTCACGAAACGGTTGGTTGACGAAGGTTCCACCACCTATTTCAGGCTGGACCTCGACTCGAGACTTCCCGGCGATTTCTATGAGTTCATTGAAATCAAGACTCAGGAAACGAAATGAGGGCTCGAAGTAATGGCTGATAGAGCAACATTTATCGCCGGAGTTACGGCGGGCCTTGGAAGAACCGAAGTGCTTTTACCGAGCAGCATTACCGAAACAGCGAGTTTCGAAGATGCCTCTGCTGCAAAGGCCAAAGCCGACAAAGCAGCGACCGACGCTTCAGAGCGTTCAAACGAACTGGCTGATCAGATGGCAGAGGAAGCTACGAAGGCAGGATGGAAAGTTCATCGTGCTTCTAACTCGGAAGACGCTGCGAGTTATGTAGCGAGTATATGTGTGCAGAAGAAGGCAACATCGGTGTTGAGGTCGAACCACGATGCGTTGGATCAGATTGGGGTCGATGCCGCGGTGACGAATACTGGTGCGACTCTAGAGAAAACTGAACACTCTGGTGACTATTCTCAAGATCAAATCGAAGTATCAAAAAGCAAGGCGTTTTCAGCCGACATTGGTATTACAGGTGTCGACTACGCTATTGCTGAGACAGGCACGGTAGTTCTCCATCCACGAAGCGGACTTTCTCGTCTTGTGTCACTTGCGCCGCCAACTCACATTGCAGTGCTACGGTCGGGCGAAGTTCTTGATTCACTCGACGAACTGTTCGCCATGGAACGCAACGACTTTATGTCGGGAGAACTGGCAGGATCGATGAACCTAATATCAGGTCCAAGCAAGACGGCCGATATCGAAGGAACGACCGTAACGGGAATTCACGGACCACTCGAAGTCCACTTGGTCATTCTCGCAGACAGCTAATACACACGCTAAAGACTGATCGCAAGCGCCCTACAAGCTTCCTCGGTTGCAATAGCGACGAGGCGTTTCGTGTCTTCCATTGCTGCCTTGAGCGACATGGGACGGTTTACGAGGCTAAACACGGCGTCGATTCCATGCTTGTGCACTTCTCGAAAACCTGCGCCAAGTGATCCTGCTATACCAATCACCGGAGTGCCACGACGTTTCGCACGTTGAGCAACAGCGACCGGCGATTTGTTGAAAACTGTCGAGCGATCGAACTGACCTTCACCGACGATGACTAAGTCGGCGTCTTCAAGATGTTTGTCGAGACTAACGGCTTCAAGGACGATGTCGGCGCCAAGTCGCAGACGGGCATCGAAGAAGCCCATGAGTCCGGCTCCGAGTCCACCCGAAGCACCTGCGCCAGGAATTTCGGCAACGTCGGTGTGTAGATCCTTCGCTATTACCTCGGCGAAGTTGCCAAGAGCCGCGTCGAGTTCTTGAACATCTTCGGACGTTGCACCTTTTTGCGGTCCGAAGATAGCGGAAGCTCCTCTGGGTCCACATAGAGGATTGTTCACGTCACAGGCGACAACTACGTTCGCTCCCGACATTCGAGGATCAAGTCCTGCGACATCAATGTTGGCTAGGTTGGACAACGCAATGCCACCGCGAGCCAAATCGTCACCGTTGGCATCAGTGAGTTTGCCACCCATCGCCTGAATCATGCCTGCGCCGCCGTCATTTGTTGCGCTTCCACCGACTCCGATGATGAAGTCGCTGAATCCGGCATCGAGGGCTTCAATAAATAATTGGCCGACGCCAAATGTCGATGCGTTTCGAACGTCTCGTTCGTCTTGACCAAGTCGAGCCAGACCAATGGCGCTAGCAACTTCGATAACAGCGGTTGTGCCGTTGCCGAGCGCACCCCATTCAGCCTCGATCGTTCTGCCAATGGCATCTTCGACCATGGCAGTTCGGACATCGCCTCCTGAGCTGTCGACCAATGCCTGTAACGTTCCGTCACCGCCATCGGCTACCGGAATTAGTATGGTCACGGCATCGGGCCAAACATGTTTGACTCCTATAGACATCGCTTCGGCAATTTCCATGCCGGTGAGACTCTCTTTGAAACCTTGTGGGGCTAGTACTACTTTCATCATAAATGCGAGTATAAAGACTCATTCCTAAATTTCGAGCCTGTAAGTGCCATTATTTACACGGCTCAGCGTCGACTGGCTGCTACACTCGCCGCCGTACCAATCACTATCGTGAAACTCTGTTTATGGCTGAACGCGCTAATTTAAAAAGCTCGCTTAGTTCGTCGATCAACAAACGTGCCGACGAACTGGAGCGCGTCGCCCGTGACATTCTTGACCATCCAGAGAGTGGCTATCGAGAAGTTCGTACTTCCAAATTGGTTGCCGATTGGTTTAAATCCAATGGTATGGAAGTGCAGTCGGGTATTGCTCGCACCGGCGTTATAGGCACATTTGATACTGGAAGACCTGGTCCGCATGTAGCTGTGATGGGCGAGTTGGACTCTCTGATCGTTCCTGGTCATGCTCACGCTGATGCTGAAACTGGAGCGGCACATGCGTGCGGACATCACGCTCAAATCGGTTCAATGCTAACGGTCGCGGCCGGCTTGGCTGAATCGTCGGTATTGAGCGGACTATCAGGCAAAATAAGTTTTATGGCTGTTCCGGCTGAAGAGTACATCGAGCTTGAGTACCGGGAATCGCTCCGAGAAACCGGTGAGATTGAATTTTTCGGCGGTAAGCAAGAATTCATCAAACTTGGCTTTCTCAACGACGTTGATATAGCGATGCTCACACATACGGGCGGCGAGGCGCCCGGAACATTCGGTGTTGGCGGTTCTAACAATGGAATGATCGGTAAAACGATCCAGTACATCGGTAAAGCTGCACATGCGGGAGGCTCGCCACACTTGGGAATCAATGCACTAAATGCTGCTCATATTGGTCTGGCAGCGATTCACGCGCAACGCGAGACATTCCGAGACGCTGACACAGTGCGAGTTCACCCGATCATTACTAAGGGTGGCGCAGCCGTGAATTCGGTGCCAGCGGATGTGAGGATTGAGACTTACGTTCGTGCCTCGAACGTCCCTGCGATCTTGAATACATCTGAGAAGATTGACAGGGCATTCCGTGCCGGCGCTCTGGCCACGGGTGCAACGGTGAAAATAACGACCAATCCCGGATATTTACCAGCGAAATACGATGAACGATTAACCGAGATATATCGACACAACGCTGCGTCATTGATAGGTGACGACAATGTGATCGATCTCAGTCACAGCTCTGGTTGTACTGATATGGGCGACGTCAGTCAGATCATGCCGACTATTCAGCCGACTGCAAACGCTACGAGCGGCAATGGTCACGGTGTCGATTATTTGGTTGAAAATTATGACCTTGCTGTCGTTAAGGCAGGCAAGGCGATGGGTATGACCGTTGTCGACTTGCTTGCCGATAACGGAGCGAAGGGTCGAAGAATTGCCGGGTCGTTTAATGCACCCATGACGATCAGCGAGTATCTGGCCCAGATGCGCGGCTTTCGATCTGAAGCGACGTATACCGAATAATCTATGACATCAACCGACACATCCTCAACGCGGGCAGTAGCTTTACGTGCGATCGACGGTGCAGCGCGTGATCTCATTACAGATGCGAAGACCGTCTACAGCACTCCTGAGACAGGCTTCAATGAGCATAAGACTGCAGCTTACGTTCAACAACGACTGCAATCGCTTGGGTTCGTAGTCGAAACTGGGATTGCTCGAACCGGCATGAAAGCCGTTTTGAGAGGTGCAAAGCCAGGTCCAACTGTTGCGGTTATCGCAGAATTGGACGCACTTAGAGTTCCGACTCATCCGGGAGCAGACGCTGAGTCTGGTGCTGCCCATGCGTGTGGACATCACGCCCAGATCGGTTCGATGCTTGGAGTGGCGACCGCGCTTAGCGCACCTGAGCTTAGAAACGCCCTCTCAGGCAATGTTGCGTTCATCGTGACACCAGCGGAAGAATTCATCGATATCCAAGAGCGTCTGGCCCTTAGGGCTTCGGGCGAAATTGAATTCCTGTCTGGGAAGCAAGAGATGATTCGATTAGGCACATTTGACGATGTCGATATGGCGATGATGGTTCACACGTCGGCAGTCAACGGTTCGTCAGCGCTTAGTGTCGGCGGAACTTCGAACGCCCATGTTTCACATCAAGTCAGATACATAGGACGGTCAGCACACGCTGGCGGCGCACCTTACCATGGGATTAACGCTCTTCAGGCAGCGATGCTCGCCAATACCGCGATCAACGCACAACGTGAAACCTTCCGGGAATCCGAGGCAGTTCGAGTTCACGGAATAATCTCGAATGGCGGTGCGTCGGTGAATGCCGTGCCTGGCGAAGTGATCTATGAAGGCCGAGTTCGTGCCAGATCGATAGAAGCTCTCGAATCTATCGCCGAAAAAGTCATACGTTGTTATCGATCTGGGGCGTTGGCGATGGGGGCTTCAGTCGAAGTCCGGTCAATTGCTGGTTATCACGGCCTTATCCAAGATCCGACAATGCAAAAACTGTTCGTAGGAAACGCTGAGCTTGTATTGGGGCGTGATTCAATCAGCGTTGTCGGCGCTTCCCAGACGCACGGTGGGTCGACCGATATGGGCGATCTGAGCACGATCATGCCCGTTATCCACCCGTACGCCAACTCCGCGTCTGGAATTGGCCATGGTCATGACTATTTGATCGAAGATTACGATCGAGCTGTTGTGACGCCAGCAAAGGTCATGGCTGCGACCGTGCTAGACCTGTTAGGCAACGACGCTCAGGCCGCCAGACAGGCGATTGACCAGAGTAAGCCAGCAATGACCGCTGAACAGTACGTATCGGTGCAGCGAGACCGCTTCAAGACAGAGTTATTCGAACAGGTTTAACCTAGCTTGAATTGCTAGGCAATCCAGTCGTTTCGATTCAAGTGAGAAGGATTCATTACTAGCCATCAGAGCCACATCATGAATCGAAGAACGATGCATCCTAGATGCTCACTCTACGGGGTGGAATTCGCTGGGATTCAGATTCGATAATCTCAACCACCTGATTCACTGTGTCATCCAACCGGCCTTCTACGTTCGTAACAGTGAAATCAAAGAGCCTTGCCTGTGAAATTTCTTCGTTTGCAGCTACAAGGCGCTTGGTCATATCGACTTCTAGATCGACGCCACGTTTTTCCAGATGGCTCTTTAATACGTCTAACGACGGTGGAATGATGAAGATCAACAACGCCTCTGGGATGATTTCACTTAGACGTTTCGCTCCTTGAACATCGACTCGCAGAATCACGTGATTACCCGCAGTTAGTGCGTCGCGAACCTGTTTCTTGGGAACGCCGTAATAATTGCCATAGACCTGCGCCCATTCGAGTAAATCGTCATTAGCAATGAGATTTACAAAATCGTCGACAGTTACGAAATGGTGATTAATACCGTCTTTTTCGCCGGGACGGGGATCACGAGTGGTCGCAGTAACGGTGAAATGGAATCCGATTCGATCCGATTCGATCATACGATCGATCATCACATCTTTCCCTACACCTGAAGGCCCTGAAATGACTACGACAATCGGGTTCACGTGTTTTGCAGGCTCGTTACTCAATCAGACCACCAATTTCCTGAATGATATTCCAAAAATTCGGGTATGAACTACCGGCTTCGTCAGGATCGACGATCGTTATGGGCTTGGTGGATATTAGACCCGCGATGCCGAGACTCATGGCGAGCCGGTGATCGTTCGAGCTCTGGAACTGACCGCCACCAATTGATCCTCCACCGGAGATAATCATGCCGTCATCAGTTCCAACTGCATCGATGCCTGCGCCGTTTAACCAAGTGATACTCGCGCGAATCCGATCAGATTCTTTTACGCGTAGCTCTTCAGCGTCGCGAATTACGGTTTCGCCTTCAGCAATGGCAGCAGCTACTGCTATCACTGGTATCTCGTCGATGAGGAGAGGGACGATGTCACCAGCTAGTTCAATACCTTTTAGTTGGCTAGTTTTGACCAGAACGTCGGCAACCGGTTCGCCAGCCACTTCTCTTTCGTCGACTAAAGTGAGATTCGCTCCCATCATTTGGAGTGCTGTGATGATTCCGGATCGGGTTGGGTTGATACCGACGTTGCGAATCATTAGCTCGGCGTCGGGGTGACAGATTCCTGCGACCATCCAGAATGCTGCGCTACTGATATCGCCCGGGATTTCTACATCAACCGTATTGAGCTCAGATGGTTCAAGTACAAGATCAAGTCCTGTGGTTTTGAGATTCACACCCATCGCCGAGAACATACGTTCAGTGTGATCGCGTGATTTTGCGGGCTGAGTCAACGTAGTCACGCCGTCGGCACGGAGTCCTGCCAATAGCAGACATGATTTCAGCTGCGCTGAGGCGACTGGCATCTGGTAGGTCGAACCGTGGAGTGAGCCGCCGTGAAAAACAAGAGGTGCGAGCGTGTTTCCTGTGCGACCTGAAATCACTGCACCCATCTCAGTGAGCGGGTTTACGACTCTTCCCATTGGGCGAGATTTGAGCGAATCATCGCCTGTGAGAATCGTGAGAATATCTCGACCAGCTAGGATCCCAGACATCAGACGTGTCGTGGTTCCACTATTCCCTGCATTGAGGATTTCCGAAGGTTCTTGAAGGCCATTTAGACCTACACCTTTAACGGTGAGACTGTCGCCCATTCCGTTTGAACCAGCTTGTCGAGTGATCTCGACTCCGAGTTCACGCATGATCTCGACCGTTGCCGTGCAATCGGCTCCGGGAGAAAAATTTGTGACGCTCGCTGTTCCTGTGTTCGACAAGGCATTGAACATTATCGCCCTGTGCGAAACCGACTTATCTCCGGGTGCAATAATTTCTCCGCGTAGAGACCGCGGTCGTGCAATAGTTACTGACATTAGAGTCCTGTTAGTTCATCTTTCGACGATCGTATTTCGTCGAATCTTTTTTCTTGTCTTGTCCGCGACCCATTACTTTCGCAACCCGGCTGCCAAAGAAAAGTCCCATCATACTTTCGCTGGAAGAGGGAATCGAAGTATGCTCCTCTGATTCAGGCCGACGATCCGCAACGCCGGCTTCGAGCCGGGCACGTTGCTCCCATGCCTGAATAAACGAATCGGCAAGCGGACCGTCTGAAGAGAAACGTGCTTCGTCATCTTCGAGTCCAGCTTTAATTTCTTGGAAACGTACGATCAATTGATCAATCCAGTGAACCAACATGTCGGCGTTGGTCGCTGCAGCACTCTGTGAAGATGCGGGGTCGCCTGAGGCGGGAGAAGTGATGTTGTCGAAATCGCTTCCAACGAATCTGCTGATCTCTGCCCAAGACGGTGAGGTGCTGACGACGTTCATGACAGCGGCCGAAACGACTGCTGGCAGTCCGCTAGTGGCCGCTGAGAATGAATCGTGCTCATGTGCATCCATAAACACCGGCTTGGAACCGACGCTTTCAATTAGATCGGTAACTGCCTTGATCGAGCGAGAATCAGCAGTCGGAGGAGTGACAACGGCCCATTTCGCATTGTGGAAAATGTGTCCAGAAGCCTCTTTTTGTTGTCGAATCGATGCGCCAGTTAGCGGATTCCCTCCGACGTAGCCGACGTTCGAAGGAAGTAGTTCTTTCGCCCACTCCATTACGGCTCGTTTTGCGGGAGAGGTGTCTGTTACGACGGCTCCTGCTTTGAGGTAGCGAGACATACCGTCAAATACGTCATAGAGTGAACCGGCTGGCGTGGCTACGATGACGACGTCGGCGTTTTCAACAGCTTTGTCGATGTTCCATTCGATTTGGTCGACTGCACCCATACGTTGGGCGAGAGTCTCCGCATTGTTTTCAGCGTCGTACCCAACGACCTTTGAGCCGCCTTTGCTACGAATTGCCATTCCGAGTGATGTACCGATTCGTCCGAGCCCGATGATCGTGTAGTTCGTCATATTGGTTACCTGCTAATCACTTTCCGTTTCAAACAAATACGTTCAAAACGAACGTCCGGTCTCAAATACCGTTACTCCCAGTCGTCGTCGTCGTCGTCCAAGTCATGATCGTGATCATATTCTTCATCCTGTGCCGTTGATTCGCCAGCGCGTGGAATCATTGCTCCAGCAGAACTTTTCTGTTTCTTGGGTTCTAGCAGGTCGATTACCTTCCGCAGTGAGGCGAGATCTTCTTTAGATATTGATCCACCTTCGTAAATCAAAGCCGATATCCCGATATCACGCAGAAGTTCAAGATTTATCTGGTCAGGAACTACGGTCACTTTTAGGAATATGTGGCAAGAGTAACGTGCGAGTTGCTCTTGTATATCAAGAATCGTTCCGACGTTTAGTGGAAGCTTGAGATCCGTTCCGTCGAGGATAAGAAACTCGAAAAGACCTGACTCGATAGCCTTTGCGCGATCTTCCGTTACGTCTGCTGCTACGACGAAGCCTTTGGCAGTGTCATCATCACGCAGCGCAGCTCCAGGAGCGGATTCGCCTTCGGCTACAACAAAATCGGCTCCAGCCTCGACAGCAGCGTCGATTTCTTTCGCCGATCCTCCAGAAACTGAAACTCCCCATATTTCAGCGTCTTTAACCGCTGTTGCTTGAGCGGCGCCATTTGCATCTGCGCCAAGAATGAATAGATCAGCGTTTACATTCACTGCTTCGCTCGCCTTTTTTATAGACATTCCAATCAGGATCACTGGAACTTTCGTACTGGTTGCACGAGCACCAAATCCAAAGCCAGAACGTTCGGTTTGGCCAAGTTTAGTGAGTCGTTCGGATATTTTGCTCAATCGTCGTTGTCCCCATCGCCAGCCGATTCGTCAGAACCTCGTTGCTGGCGTAAAAAGTCTTCTAGTTCTTGCACTAACGCGGCCGGTTCAGGGCTCTGTCGGTACTCTTCTTCGGAGTCATATCGCTCTTCGAGCCGTTTTACATAGCCTTCGATCTCTTGTTGGTCTGAGAGCGCCCTAACAAGATTTTCGTCAAATTCTTCAGCTTCCTTCGATAGCTGAGCTAGATCGATAGGAGTTGCTATAAATTGCTGCAGTTCGGAGAGCATCGCGTGGGTGAGAGTCGGGTTCTGCGCCACCTGAAGGTAATGAGGTGAGTGTCCCCAAATGCTTGCCGAAGGTATTTTGTCTTGGCTGAGTCGATCCATCAGTACCGAAGTCAGGCCAGACGGTCCTTCGTAGCTGGGAACCGCGTATTTGATGTGCTCGAAGCCGGTTCCTAAATCTGTGTTGATCGAAGATCCGGTGACGCGAGGCGAACGGGTGTGAGGGACCGAGTCCAACAAAGCGCCGACCGTCACGAGAAGCTTTGTGTCGCTCTCGCTGGCGACCTTGTGAATAAGGTCTGTATAGGTGCGCCATTTCAAGTTTGGTTCAACACCTATGAAAATCAGAAGGTCGCGACCACCATCGTCAGACTTCCAGTAGTAGAAATCGTTCTTTGGCCAAGTGAGCTTGCGAGAGCCGTCAGATTCGTTGGAAATTTCTGGACGTTGCTCGGCGAAATCATAAAAGTCTTCAGGGTCGATCGATGCGAAGTGAGTTGCAGAAAGCTGGCGAACGAGCTCTCGGAGCGATCGTGTTGCAGATTCAGCGGCATCTGGCCAGCCGCCCCACGCTGCGAGGAAAACCGTGTTACTAAGGATTGGGTGTTCGGTGTACTGAAGTGCCGACAATACTCTCGCCAGTTTTTCCCTTGAACTAAATTAAGTCAGTCATAGGGTTGATGTGATCGCTAACTCGCACACGTGCGTGAGCGCCTGAGAACGAAGCAGCAAGTCTAGCACCCATTTACCTCATCATCTGCACAAGTATTGAACTAGCGCTGGGTCATAAGGAAGGGATGAAGTGTCGAAACGGGCAGGGGGAGAAGAATCCGGGAACTGCCATAGGTGTTCCTGCAGAGTTTTTGCCATAAGCGTATTCAGCTAAACGAGGGAGCGAAGCAACGTCTTCAGCGTTGTACCGAATAAGTGTTTCGAGTGCGTTGGGTTCGCCGTCCTGTGCCATGTTCCATAGGTTGACGGCATCTCGACCGGTGAGTAGCGAAAGATCGTCGCCACGATCAAGACCAATTGCCTTTTCAATCTTTTTCAGACCGCCGCGTAATCCTACCGATCTCAATACGTGCATCAGGTCTATGTGAGCAGTGTTTTCGAGTAACGGTCCCAGTCCACGCCGCAGCCAAGGCACATCGAAGATGATTCCATTGAATGTGACTACCAGCTTGTAATGATGAAGATCCTCGACCAGTTGATCGAGATTGTCACCTCGGACGTATGCCTTGAATCCGTATGCATCAGGAATTCCGCACATGGTGAGATATGAATCTCCACCTAGTCCTGTGGTTTCGATGTCGAGAAATGCGGTTTCGTTTTCGAAGTCGAGTAGCAAACGCCATCGCTCACCCGCTCGATACAGATCGCCGAAGTAGACGGCGTTACGGTCAGTGAGAGCAGCAGAAGATTGCTCAAGTGCTTCGCGCTGCTCACTTGTAAGCCCATCGGAAGCTAAGGCATCGTCCCAATTCATCACACCCCTTGCCCACAGTTCTTCCTAGTCGTCGACGGTGAAACCTTGAAGATGCAAGAACGAGTTTTTGAGCAAGTGGATCGGGTCGAGGAGGCTATCTGAGAATTCGGTAGCGCAAAGGTAACCAGTTACTAGCCCGACCGGACTATGCGCCTGGCTTTTCACCGGCGAATCGCGCACCCATCGCTGAAATCAGTGTGTTGGTAACAAGCAACTGTGAGCCATCGTTAACAACGATCATTTTCCCATTAAGGAAGTATTGAGGATTGTCTGACCAGTTGACGTACTTCAACCCAATTCCGTAGCCATCTGGTGATACCAGAGCCGCTTGTCCAGCGGCTTCTTCTACCGTTGAAAACTCAAAGGCGAGAATGTCTTGACCGCTGGCTGTCATCTCAATACCGGGGACCGAGAATAGTCCTGCCGATAGGAAGTTGTTTCCAACCTGCTCTTCAACCTTCATGCGCGCTGCATCGAGAGCGGCTGAAAGTGAGACGTAAGAATCTGCTGGTTCAATATCACTGCCGCTTGAACAAGCGACTGCAATTATTGATAACGCTACTAACCCGATTACTAGAAAACGACGCAACATGTTTAGCTCCGTAGGTGAATACGTGACCGGATTTAGCTAAAGAAATAATAGTGTTCCTAAGGTGCGCTGTAGGTGGGGTCAACCCTCAAAAGTACTAACGGCGAACGTACATACCTGAGAACGAACCCGTGCCAACAACCTTACCTCGAAGCGCCGCTGACACGTCGAGTGCTGTCACATCGTCATCGAGGTCGAGCGGTTCAGATAAAGCGTAGATAAAGAATACGTACTCGTGCTCTTGGCCTTCAGGAGGGCAAGGACCGCTGTAGCCGATGTTGTCAAAAGTGTTGATTGCTTGGCGGGTTGAGTCTTTTAGCTTGATCGTGGATGCTTGCCCGGTAGGCAACGAGCGGGTTCCAGAAGGAATGTTGTACACCGACCAATGACGGAAGATTCCTGTCGGGGCGTCAGGGTCGTCGACCAATATTGCGATCGAACGTGTTCCAGATGGAACGTCTGACCAACGTAGAGGTGGTGAGGTGTTGTTGCCGTCGCAGGTGTATTCGACTGGAATCGAGTCTCCGTCCTCGAAAGCTGCCGAAGAAATGTCGAGCGTTGCAATTAGCGAGCTCTCAGGATCGAATTCGGTGTCGCTATCGTTTCCGGAACCACAAGCCGTGAGGAATATCGCAGTTGCGAGGACGATAGCGGTGAACGAGAAGATTCTGATTTGAGAGTGTGAATTTGGCAATTAGATTATCTAAGGCAGGGGATTATGGCGACAGAAGTGGCGTTTATGTTGAGCTTCAGGATTGGCTGAGTGAATGTTCACGTTATAAATCACCTGAACGATAACGCTAGCGATCTCAAGAAATTGTTTCACAGCCCGATATTGCGCAACTGGGCAAATTGTTGTGATTTCGTCAACGATTCGCCCACTTTTGTCTAAGTTGGCTGTATCGTAGATAGAGTCAGCCAGTGGGGACTCAATGGCTGACATAGGCTTCGTTAGCCATCCAAAGCTGACGGAGCCGCTTTTGTTTAAGCCGCTCGATAAGTAAGAACAATTTGGCTGGAGGTCTCAAATAACTATCGTCAATCACGACCACTCGATACTCATCGGAAGTGAGCAGAATTCATGAGCAAGTACATTCCTAGCCCCGCAAATTGGGTTGCCGAACAAGTAGAACTGTACGAAGGCAGCGGCGGAACCCAGGGCACCACATTGAAAGATAGTGGCCTGCCTGTTGTTATCGTCACCCATCGGGGTCGAAAGACTGGGGCTGTTCGCAAAACTCCGTTGATGAGAGCCGTTGATGACGGAAACTACATTCTCGTCGCCTCCATGGGCGGCGCTCCGAAGAACCCTGTTTGGTACTACAACTTGAAGGCTGATCCGAACGTGGAAATCCGCGACGAAACGAACGTTTTCGATATCCGGGTACGCGAGATATCAGTCTCGAACGAGAAGCAACGACTGTGGGACATTGCAGTGGCAGCCTATCCACCGTATCAGGAATACCAAGACAAAACGGACCGAGTGATCCCTGTCTTTATCGCCGAACAATCCAGTTAGATCGTATTAGTGGAAAAAGCTCCTACGAAATGTTCGAGGGGCTTTTTTTATTAGTTCTTATGGAGCCAACGGGGAGGATTGAACTCCCGACCTGCTCATTACGAATGAGCTGCTCTACCACTGAGCTACGTTGGCGCGATGCGTTCAATTACGTGATGTGTGGAGCATTTCGCAATCGAACACAGACTAAGATTACGACGCGCCCGTCGGTTGAGCAATGCATATACAGACAACTAACGGGCGAGCGCGAACGAAACGACTTGTTTCCGAGTAACCGATGAGCGAATTATTGGTCGCCGGCTCTGCTGTAGCCCATCTCATCGACTACTCGGTTTGATGGCTTGATGCCCGACATCGTTGCAAACTCGAGTCGATTGCCTTCGGGGTCATAAACATAGAACGCACGTTGGCCGTCGGCGCGCTCGATAGGGCCTTTAATGATCTCGTAACCGGCAGCGGTCATCGCTTCTAAAGCTTCGTCAAAATCGTCCACTTCGAACGCCGTGTGAATGTTCGGCGTGTCGTCAGACGGTCGTTGTACGAGATGGACCATCGTGCCGTCAGCAGCCTGCATCCAGATAAGACCGTCTCCAGATTCTTGAGCTGGAATTATCTCCAGGCCCAATAAATCTCTCCAAAAGCCTAGTGCTCTGCCGCGGTCGCGCATCGGCATCGATTGATGGTGAATGGTGTTGATTTTAATTTTTGCCATTGGTGCTGGTTATTCTTCGACGACAGTGAATCTGAACAAGTTAAGAGATTGTTTTGCGAGCGGTATCGAGAGCGTTGTAGCAGAACTCAGCAGCGCGGCGCGGGCTGTAATCGGCTTGTCGTGATTGTTGAACACTTACTTCAGCAAACACTGGCATATGTTCGAGTCCGTTCGATCTCAGTGCGGTCATGAAACGAGGAATATCTATTCCACCGTCACCTGGGAGGCAGAACTGCACCTGCCCATCGATCTTCTCGCCATCTTTGATGTGAACCATCACAGAATGTTCGGCTGTGAGATCAACGCTGTGAACTAACTCGGCTCCTTCAACCACGAAGTGAGAAATATCCAGATCAAGCTTCAAGTTAGTGTGCTGAGATTGCTCCATCATCCAGACAGCTTTTTCCGGTGTTTCGAAGTCGGTGCCAGCGTGGGCTTCGATTGCAATGGTGATGTCGTTTTCGGCTGCCATATCAGCGAGCGTCAGGAAAGCGTCACGAATCTGATCTTTTCCTGATTCCCAAGGTGGCGCCGAGTGACCCGGCGTTGTCGTGATGAGAATAGGTGAATCGTCGTAGTGCAGCTGTTGTGCCATCTCGAACTTCTTCTTGGTTAGTTCGAGCATCGAAATACGATCGGACTGTGGAGCGCACACGTCGATCAATCCGAACATGATCGGTGATCTGAATCCGAGATCTTGGGAGAGCTTTGCGAGATCGCGTTGTTGATTCGTAGAAAAATCGATCGGAGACGATGGCCAACCATCGGCAGCACAGATCTCCAGTGCATCGTATCCAACGTCTTTAATCATCCGAACAGCTTCGAACGGATCAACCATTCGAAGTGCGTATGTTGAATAGCCAAGGGTAACTATCACGAGTATATGTTTTCCTTAAGATCTGAATGATCGGCAGAGGATCAGTCCCGTCCCTGACGGTCGCTAAATGACAAGGATGCACACGTTGATGTGAATCGTTGACGGACAGGGATTCTAGCAACGGAGAACCTCGAACGGACGTTGAACATGCTTAAATCAAACGGAATTTGTGGGTTTACACACAATTAGCCCGTGTGATTGGCGTTGCGATAATTACGTACTAAGGCCCGGGTCTTATCCCTCACCGATCTGGTGTGTACACCGGGCGACAGATTATTAGACACAGAGGATATTAGTAGTACTGCCTTGGCGGTGGATGTTCGCCCGGTGCCCTGTGTGCTCTGGCCGGGAGTTGCGCTTGGGTTACTAGGCGAGTTTCCACCGCCAGGGTTATTTATACCGGTAGGGCACACACACACACACACACACACAAGCGTATTGCTTAAGTGTTCAGATGTTTGCGGTTTCAGAAGCAACCAACATGATCTGAACGACACTGACCTACTGGCTCAAGGCGCTAGATTCAGTAGGAAGGCTCCGAACGTTGGACACTATCTCCACCGATGATCACGCAGTTCTCGATTTCACAGTTGGGGTGCCCGACAACACTATGGCACGGGCTTTTGCTGACGATGCCGTAATTATCGGAAACGAAATTCAACGGGTCGTAGTTACGTCTCCGAAGACCATCCAGCTTTCCATTCTTGGCTTACTCGCAGAGGGGCATATTCTTCTCGAAGATGTTCCGGGTGTTGGCAAAACACTTCTTGGTAAAACTCTGTCCGGTGCCATCGACTGTGATTTCAAGCGAATCCAATTCACTCCCGACTTGCTTCCAACGGACATAACCGGCACTACGGTGTTCGATATGAAGAGTTCAATTTTCAATTTCGTTCCCGGGTCTATCTTCTCGAACATCGTTCTTTCCGATGAAATCAACCGTACGGGCCCTCGTACTCAGGCTGCATTGCTCGAAGCGATGGCTGAACACCAGGTTTCAATCGAGGGAGATGTGATGAAGTTACCTTCTCCGTTCATGGTGATTACGACTCAAAATCTTTCTGAAAGTCACGGAACATTCCCGTTGCCAGACAGCCAGAAAGACCGGTTCATGATTTCGATGGGAATGGGCCTACCCACTCCTGAACAAGAACTCGAGATACTTTCTATGTCGCAGCACGGTATGCCAGAAGCCGAGCCTGTTATTTCAACCGAACGCATTGTTGAGATGAGCGAAATGGTCAAGCGAGTCGAAGTAGATGCCAAGGTCAGGCAGTAGATCGTTAAACTCGCTGGTCACACGCGATCGAATTCGGCAGTTCGTCATGGTCTAAGCCCGCGTGTCGGCGCCTCACTCCAGCGGGCTGCACAGGCGTGGGCTGCCGTGGACGGACGATCGTTTGTTGAGCCACAAGATGTATCCGAGATCGCTGTATATGTGATCGCTCATCGGCTCATGATGCAGCCGGCAGCCATCGAGGGTGCAGAAGACGCGGTGCGGACGACAATCGACGAGACACAGGTTTCGGCGTAGACATGAATTGCTCTAACGGCATGCCAACGAAAGATACGGAAAGGTGTCAAGCCCTGTATCACACGGAGAGGCATCGGCTTTGTCCTCGCAGCTGCCGCAGCGTTTTTCATTGCGAGCGCGACTCGTGTTGGCTGGGTGCACATGGCAAATGCCGTTCTTTGGGGCGTCGTAATTCTTTCCGCCGTTAGGCCGTGGCTTTCTGTTTATGGACTCAGAGTTTCTCAAGTTGGAATACTTGAATCATCCCGCGGTGTCGCAGAAGGTGCCTCCAAGTCACGAACGGGAATCGAAGTCGCTGGAACACATCGTTACGTAGCTGGTGACGCTTACAGGAACATTCACTGGCACAACTCAGCTCGTACCGGTCGGCTAACTGTGAAAGAGTTCGATTATTGGTCAGAACGATCGGTTGTGATTCTAGTTGATGCCGACGATATATCAGTAAAGACTGACGCAGAATGCGACAGTGATCGGCCATGAGATTACGCCGTTCGTATGGCAGCTTCGGCTGCCGCACCGCTTGTTGAAGCTGGTGGAACGGTGCGAATTGTCACCACTGAAGGTGGCCAGATTCGTACTACCTGGCCGGATGTGATGGTCGACCTTGCGCAGATCAATGATCAATCAACAGGAACATCAGCTCGATGGGCTGAAGAGATCAGCGTCGGCGAACGGGTATTGGCTTTTGTTCACTCATCTAATTCACAACTACTGAGTTCACTAACCGCGATGGCTCGATCTGGCTCGGAAATCGCAGCGGTGGTATTTGAAGGATTCATGCCCGGCGACGATGCTGCATTCGCTGTGAACTCGCTAACGGCTGTGGGAATCAACGCTATCTCTTGTCGATCAGTTGAATTGTCGAAAGCAATCCAAATCATGGAATTCGGAGTTGGTTCTGGTGGCGTGACCACAGTCGCTCCAGTTCCAGACGTCGAACCAGCTACTAACGAATCAGAGGAGTTGTCAGCATGACGATTGCCCAACCTTCTTCCCGATCACAGGATTCAGTCGCCCTTCAGCGTTACTAATCGATTCTCGGTAAGGCATTTCGGAAGATATTTAACGATCATGCTGAGTTGTCGGCGCTGGTACGTGTTCTTGTTGCGGCAGCGACCGTTTGGGCAGCTTTAACTCTGTGGATTATCGGAGTATCTTCGACGAGTCCATTGCTTGCAATTCCAGTCACTCTAATCGGACATTGGGTGGCGGTGAAGGCAATTCTCAAGCGTATGCCGTGGATATCGATGATGATCGCTGGAACTATCATGACCACTGGTGTAACGATGCGATTTGAACTTGTGGAAGCACTTCAGGGAAATCGAATCCCAGTTGATAACTTTTTATTGATCGCTGGTTCCGCCTCGGTGTTCGATGCCAGGACTCGGGCAGGGCTGTACACACAGCTGGTCTTCAGCGGACTCGTAATGTTCTTCGCAGCCGAGAAAGCTTTCGGTAACGAGTTTGTTGGGTTGCTCGGTGGAAACATGACGATACTGTTCATACTTCTGGCGACGGCGCAATACGTCGATCTCACATCTGGCGCATCTGTGAAGGCCATCAGCAATCGATTTGGATCGATGGTGTATTGGTCGGCTGCAGGAGTCGTCGTTGTCGTTGCAACGTTTGTTTCGTTCATGATTTTGCCTTGGGATACGTCCCAAACCCCACAAGCAGCGCGGCAGCGTTTACCGGTCAACGGGCGAGATTCACCGCTTCCAAACATCGATCCAGAGACTGCCCAGTCGATGCTCGATGATCAGGACGGGCAACAGATGGGTCAACTTGAGATCAATCCTGATCTATTCGGACAGTCTGGCAACGGCGATGCAGTACAGAGCGATATATTTGGCGAAGTCGGCGACGCAAAAGGAGATATTCACGGCATTCCACTGATCGGTAAAATTGGTGGTGGTGACCGAGTCGCATTTGTCCGTAGTTCAGTAGCAAGTTACTGGCGAGGTAGAACGTACGATACGTTCGATCCTAAGGCCAACGACGATCTCGGTATTTGGTACTCAACTTTGGATGATGATCGGAAGTTCCAATCATTGTTCGGTCAGTCGAGCGATGCCACAGCGCACGATCGTTATCTCCTAACATTTTTCCTACAGGACGACCTCGACACGAATCTTTTGACAGGCTACGGACCGTTGGCGATTGCTGTTCCTCACGACAATCGATGGCGCATGTCACTAACACCAGGCTCGACGTATCAGGTTGTTTCTAAGCAGCCTGAGACCGACCCAGACATACTGCGTCGAGACCGAGGTGAATGGATCAGCCGTGAGTACGGCGTGATTCCGCAGGGTTCAGGCGAACTTCAGTCGTTG
>ERZ890510.801-NODE-801-length-23022-cov-11.035137_pt1 | contig 23022 bp, 20 predicted proteins | sample MGYA00521265_ERZ890510 | MGnify/ENA primary metagenome ERZ890510 (study PRJEB32303, sample SAMEA104408624) | aquatic metagenome | biome: Brackish water; feature: Chemocline; material: water | place: Baltic Sea | collected 2014-10-26T21:54:00 | depth 110 m ...
ATGCCGCACTTTTCAGCGATCGAGGTGATTGCCGCCCACTCCGATGTGTACTGATTTCGGTGTTCCGTCACCAGCCTCATCGCACGCTCTCGTACCTCTGTGGGGTACCTTTGTGATCTTGTCATCTCTCCATCCTTGTATGTTGAGCTGGTGTACTCCGGCTACGGGCGGTGGACCGATCCATCCTGGGTCATTGAGGACCGTTTGAGAGCGTGGATCACCGCCCGTTCACAAAGTTGTCTCGAACAGTCGCACGGGCGTAAGGCCCGCAATTGCAAGGAAGAGAAGATCATGAGTGAAATCGGCACCTACATCGGGATTGATGTATCCAAGTCTTATCTGGACGTGTACGCACCGTCACTTGGAGCGTTCCGGGTCGAGTACACGGATGGCGGGCTAGAGGAACTCGTGGAGCGTCTATCGCACCTGGAGATTGCGCTGGTGGTGATGGAAGCAACCGGCAAGATGGAGTCGGTATGCGCTGCGTTTCTCGCCAATTCAGGTATGCCTGTCGCGGTGATCAATCCGAGACGGGTACGCGACTTTGCCTGCGCATCTGGTCGTCTGGCTAAGACAGACAAAATCGATGCCGAAGTGATCGCCTTGTTCGGTGGTTCTATGAAACCGGAACCCAGAAAAATCCGCAACGAGGATGAGCAACGGTTCGATGAGTTGCTGACCAGACGGCGTCAAGTGATCGGGATGACCACGACCGAAAAGAACCGGCTTGGAACCACGCGCGATCGCAAGCTGCACCGGCGGATCATCGCTCACATCAAATGGCTTGAACATGAGCTAAGCGACGTTAACCGGGAGATGTCAGACGCGATCGAAGCCAGTCCCGTGTGGCGGGTGAAAGATGCGCTATTGCGCTCGGTTCCTGGCATAGGTGAGACGACATCCCGGGTTCTGATCGCGGAGTTACCCGAGCTGGGCGAGTTGACCAGGAAGGAGATCGCCAGTCTGGTCGGTGTGGCTCCGATGAATCGCGATTCCGGGGCATTGCGCGGCAGAAGAACGATCTCGGGAGGCCGACCGGCCGTAAGGACCGCACTGTACATGGCTGCTCTGAGCGCATCGAGGTACAACCCTGATCTTAGGTCTTTCTATCAGAGACTCGTGGCAGCGGGTAAGCCGAAGAAGGTCGCGCTAACGGCGACGATGCGCAAGCTCATCGTCATGCTGAACGCAGTCGTGGCCAGAGGTACATGCTGGCAACCGGAGTGCCCTTGATTTTTAACACAGTCGCTCTCAAGGATTGGAGTCTCCAACTTTCCCGGGGCGGTTCACCCCACATCGCCCTCCAGTTCTGGACAGGCCCCCCAGAAGAAAAAGACGACTACGAACCCTAATCTCTCCCCCCTTCCGGACTGGCCAAAGTTCGACGTCCGCGACCAAGTCCGTCTCGGACGCCCGGAGCAAACGAAACCACCACTCAACCTCCACCACTTTTCGTGCTTCATCACATTTTTATCACCAACATAGATTTTGCTCTCACGCCAACTAAGAATAGATTCATTGGAGCGCAGTTTTCACAAACGAAAATAACGAACACGGCGTGCGAACAGAGACACCTCTAAAGCAACGTCAAAACCAAATAGAACATCGAGGCTGGTGATGGTTAATACAAACAGAGCAGAGTCACGCACTACAGGCAAACTCAAGCACGCTAATAAACCCACGGGAAGATTCGCACTGCTGACCTTGGGTCTCGCTATATTCTCAGTATTTTTGTTCGGTTGTAGCACTGGTACCTCCTCCGATACCAGTGCTAACGCCGACGCAACGGTTGAACTCATTCGAACAGCCGTTATCAACACAGCAGTACCAATCAACCGCACACAAAACTCACCGCTAGCCCGCGGCAGTGCTGGAACATGGCTCCCCGGACAAGAAGACAACACGAACCCCGACGATCTCCAGCGTGTTACTCAAACACTCGTAGCTCCACCGCTCTTACCTGAGCATGAACAGGTAGCAAGGGGAGCCCCGAAAGTTGTTGAAGTTCGACTCGTAGTCGAAGAGAAACTCCTCGAAGTTGGCCCCGGTGCAGAGACATGGGCACTCACCTTCAACGGTACTGTTCCAGCTCCAATGATCGTCGTTCACCAGAACGATTACGTTGAACTCACTCTAGTAAACCCATCTACTAATACCCTTCAACACAACATCGACCTCCACGCCGCAACCGGCGCATTGGGCGGTGGTGGGCTTACTCTGGTGAACCCAGGTGAGGAAGTTACATTCCGGTTCAAGGCAGTGAAGCCCGGCGTGTTCGTGTACCACTGCGCACCAGGCGGTGTGATGATTCCGTTCCACGTCGTATCTGGAATGAACGGTGCCATCATGGTTCTTCCTCGTGAAGGACTCGCAGATTCTCAGGGCGATCTCGTCAAATACGACAAGGCTTACTTCGTCGGTGAACAGGATTTCTACCTCCCACAGAACGAAGATGGCTCCTACAAGACTTACGCAAGTCCAGCCGAAGCAATCGGCGACACTATGGAAGTGATGAACACTCTCACTCCGACTCACATTGTGTTCAACGGCTCAGTTGGCGCCCTAACCGGTGACAACGCCTTGACTGCAAACGTCGGCGACAAGGTTCTCATCATTCACTCCGAGGCAAATCGAGATTCTCGACCTCACCTGATCGGTGGACATGCTGATCTGGTCTGGGAGGGTGGATCGTTCTCCGACTTACCTGTCACGAATCGTGAGACTTGGTTTATACCGGGTGGATCCGCAGTTGCCGCACTCTACGAGTTCAGGCAGCCCGGACTATACGCCTACGTCAACCACAACTTGATCGAAGGAGTCTTGAAGGGCGCAGCCGCACACTTCCAGATCGAAGGCAAGTGGAACGACACGCTAATGACGCAAGTTAGTGCACCTCAGCCAATCAAGTAATAGAACTCAGAATCTAGTCCTCCTTAGGAGTAGGGGCAGATCATGTCTGCCCCTACTTTTCGTTAAGAACCATCACCCACAAACACCAACAATCTTTCAGAAAATCCGTACTCTCAGTTACACCATTGGAGCCGCGCCACCGTCCATGTTGATGGCTGTACCCGAAATATAACTCGCGCGATCTGACGCCAAGAACGCAATCAAATCACCCGCCTCGCGAGCCTCACCGACCCTGAGAACCGGAACATTCTTACACCTGTTCACGTAGTACTCCTCAGTAGTCGTAACCTCTCCCGAAGCAACAGCCGCCTCGGCACGTTGGAGGTTCTGGGCACTCCTGATCGAACCAATACAAACCGTGTTGACCAGTACGTTGTCCGCTCCGTATTCCTTCGACATCGCCTTGGTCATGGCAATACCAGCAGCGCGCGACATTGAAGTAGGCAATGTCGATCCAGGTGCAGCTTTGCCACCAGCCGTTGTGATATTTATGATCCGACCCCACTTGTTCGATCGCATGCTCGGCAGCACAGCCTTTGAGCAGTACACCGCGCCAAACACTTTCAACTGCAGATCGCTTGTTAGCACCGCTTCGTTCAAATCTTCAAAGCTGTTCGCATTCCCTGTTCCAGCGTTGTTCACAAGGATGTCGACCTTGCCGTGCTTGCCGAGAATGCTGGCAAACGCCGAACTCACACTTGCCTGATCGCTGACATCACAACTGATCCCTTCTATCGTGCCTGTCGCAGTAGTGCCGATCTCCGCTACTGCCGAATCCAACTTGCTTTGAGTGCGAGCCAGAATCACAACAGTCGCACCCTCTTCCGCCATGATGTGTGCCGCCGCCTTGCCGATGCCTTCACTTCCACCGGTTACAACTGCGACTCGTCCGTTGAGTCCAAGATCCATTACCAATTCTCCTTGCTTAGCTCTGGGCGTGCACTCGCACTTGGTCGTGCGTTCGCAATCCACTCTCCATCGAACTCCCACCCGAAGACGGGAGAACCAGGATGAGTCACTTCAGATCGCCGCAGTATATGCCGCTCAGACGCTTTCCCCCCTTCCGGACTGGAAGGGGTCGGGAGTAGGAGACCCCCGCGACCAAGTCATCCGATGACGGCCGGAGCAATCGCCGCCCGTAGCAAACGCTATCTCCCCTTCCGGACTGGAAGGGGTCGGGGGTAGGAGACCCCCGCGACCAAGTCATCCGATGACGGCCGGAGCAAACGCCGCCCAGAGCAAACGCCCGCGCCAAACAAGCGGCTATAAAGCCGAACCAAAAAACCCCCAACCAGCCTGCAATAGGTCTAGCCTTCGGGCTGCGACCCTACCAATCGGGTTCTAGTTCTAATTCATCTAGCTCTCGATACCGTAGATAGTCACTGGCAGGCAGATTCTGCTCATCCCATTCAGACCATCCACAGGCTTCACAAAAGTAGTAAGAATCGGATTCCATCTTAATTTCTTTAAGGTCACCGACAACGCAGTCCGGACATTTCATGTCATCCGGCATAACGCACCACCTCTCTGCCACTTAGTAAAAAGTAACAGGCGATATAACGACTCTTTTTAGCTTTCAAATTCTAAAGAATTTCAGAAATTTTCTTCCTGACCAGTCTTTATTGTCAATATATTTTTATGTTCTCAGAATACGGATTTCCGCAACTAACGCTCTCGAACGGTTCCAGAGTCAATGGCACATGTTCGATTGGCGAAGCGTACACTTCCTCCGCTTTGCCAAATACAACCGATCCAACCCAACCCAACAACCCCTCTTTAAAAGAGGAAGACTCGACAACTCCAACACCATCTGACGAAACCCCTGAAACCAAATCATCAGCTTCCCTCGGGCTCATGTACGGGCTTTCTGCAGGTCACGGAATAAAGCACTTCGGGCAGGGTGCACTTCTTGTGATGATCCCGAGTATTCGGGCAACCCTCGGACTCGGTGACATCGCTATTGGCGGAATGTCATCGACCCAGTCGATCGCGTCAGGCATCGCCAACATCCCAGCCGGTATTCTCACCGACATGTTCCGCAAGAAGATAGCGTGGATTCTTTTTGCCTCGATGCTTATGGTCGGCACCGGCTACATCATAATCGGCGTGTCACCTGTCTATTGGGCGCTCCTGATAGGAGTAGCAATCGTCGGATTCGGAACGTCGTTATGGCACGCTCCCGCGTTCGGGACTCTCGCCGCGAGATACCCGGAGCGGCGTGGCTTCGCTATGGCCGCCCATTTAACTGGAGCACAAATTGGAAATACCACCTCTCCACTGATAATCGGATTCTTACTGGCTGGAACAATCGGTTCATGGGTGGTGTTTAGTGGAATCGATTGGCGCTGGCTCGCCGTAATTATCTCGATCCCGATGTTCATGACGGCTATCGTAGTAATAGCGAAATTCAAAACAGCCGGAGCGGAATCGGCAGGTGATGTAAGCCTGAAAGAATATTTCGGGTCCGCGAAAAATCTCATCACCAATCCCGGTGTCCTCGGCATGGCGCTGCTGGGAGCGATGCGTGGAGCGGTTCACAACTCGTTCCAAGTGTTTCTCGTTATCTACATGCGTGAAGAGCTCAACTACTCAGACACGTTCGTTGGGCTGCACGTTGCCCTCATAACGATGGCTGGAATTATCTCGACACCTATCATGGGCAACGTGTCCGACCGTATTGGACGTCGACCTGTCATTTCGTTTGCAATGACTTCCATGACCGTGTTGATATTCCTATTCCTTCAGTTCGACTCCGGTTGGGCGATGACTGTACTGATCGCCGTTCTTGGACTGTTCTTCTTCTCGGTGATGCCAATCATCAACGCAGCTGCAATGGACATGATCGATAAAGGCTCAGAAGGCTCTGGCACAGCATTGATGTTCTCGGGCGGAGCAGTCATAGGTTCGCTGACACCAATTGCCGCTGGATTTATTAATCAAGGAAACGGATTTCACGGCGTAATCATCTTTGCCGGAATCATTGCGGCGATCGGAGCAACCCTCTCCCTCATCCTGCCAATGAAAGGTAAGGCATAGTCCGGCTCATACCAACTACGTAAAAATAGACTGCTTCATACAAGCCAACCACAACAGATAGTCCGACTGCACACCAGCACATGTTGTAGCAAACGAATCGCTTGTTATAACGGGTCTATTTGATGTTTATCGAATAGCCGATTCCTCGGTGCGACCTGATGAGGCCGTCAGATTCGCTGCTAGTAGCATCTTGCCTGAGCTTCTGGCGTAGTCGTCGAATCGCCATGTGAACGGCTGCGTCGGATACTTCGTCACTGCCCCACGCTAGCTCTTTTAGTTTTGAGTACTCAACTACGATGCCGGGTTCAGAAAGCAAAGTCTTGAGTAAATCCCACTCTGTGAGATTCAGATCCACATTTTCACCAGCGAATGAGGCCGTCCTGCGGTCGAAATCTAGCGACAGTCCGTTGAGTGAATAAGTAAGTCGATCAACTTTTCTACCCACAACTCGACGGGTCACAGCGTCGACACGTGCCATGAGTTCAATCGGGGCGAAAGGTTTCGTTATGTAATCATCAGCACCAATTGTCAGTGCCTGAGCAACCGATTCGGAAGTGTCATTTCCGCTGACCACAATCACAGGTGCATCGGTAAAATTCCGTAATTGCCGCAGAACATCGAGGCCCGACATGTCAGGCAATCCCATATCGAGGAAAATTAAGTCAACGCTATTGTTCCTGAGATGGTCGAGGGCATCACTGCCCAGCTCGAACTCGAAGAAATTGTATTGGGTGGCAGAGATTTCTAGGCAGACACGTATCGAATCGCGCTGATTCGGATCGTCATCGCAAATAACTATTTCCATAGAGATCCCTTCCACCCGTCCACATCATTGTTGAACATATTTGCAAAAGATATCAGCTTCAGGGACTGCGCTGCCAAGTTCCGGTTGCTATACGGAGTGTTTGGAGCAGTAATATGTCCAATCACGACGCCCGTAGCAATGTACCCAAGTTGTCGAATCCGTACTGTTAGTGTTGCACCTCAGTGCCCTGGTTACAGAATTCTTTTTTCAGTTTCATCAATTCAGGATTAAACAATGAAAGCTATCGATATCCACGTTCACATCCCTCGGATGCCCGGAATCCCTGAATTCGGAATTGAACCCGGGCTGCGCCGGATGTTCCGCATGAAAGATGAGCCTGATGATGTAGCGAAAATGGTTGAGACGTATCGCGCTATCGATACGATGGCTGTGATCTTCTCAGTAGATGCCGAGACCGAAACAGGTGACCTGCCGGATCCTAACGACTACGTGGCTGAGACGGTCGCCGCTCACCCTGATGTGCTTTTAGGATTTGCGACCGTCGACCCCAGGAAGGGCGAGGCGGCGGTTGTCGAGCTTGAGCGTGCAGTGACGGTTCTAGGGCTTAGAGGTCTAAAACTGCACCCGATTCATCAGGCATTCTTTCCAGATGATGCGCAGTTCACCCCACTATTTTCTAAAGCCGAAGAATTGGGCATACCTGTGTTAATGCATTCGGGTTACGCCGCAGCTGGTGCGAATACTCCCGGTGGTGGTGGATTTGAGCTGGCATATGCTCGCCCCATCCCACATGTCGACTCGCTAGCAGCAAGGCATCCAAGCCTGACAATTATCATGGCCCACCCTGCGTGGCCGTGGATTCAGGAACAAATCGCAGTTGCTCTGCACAAGCCAAACGTGTTCATAGATCTTTCAGGTTGGGCTCCTAAATATATTCCGAAGGAGTTGATTGCCGAAGCTGGTGGGCGCCTCAGGAAACAAGTATTGTTCGGGTCAGACTACCCGTATATCTCCCCCGCCACTTGGATGGAGCAATTTCAAGAGCTTGAGATTCGTGACGAAGCGCGTCCGCTGATTTTGCATGACAACGCTGCCGGAATTCTTGGACTGTAGGTGTAGTGTCCTTATTCCCTAGTAGAGCCGGAGCGAGAGGGTTCGTGCGATTCTTTGACGCTATTCATCCGTTACCGGATAAACCTCTATGTGCCATCAAGTTGCAGTAGGGGGGTTCTCGCGAGTCGTCAAAACTGTTACGGTCAGTGACTAAGCCGTATGTCCTTTAACGAAATGTGCCCCTCCGGAGGCGTAATTGGAGGGGCACATGGGCTCGCAGCGGAGACTGTGCCAGATACTTCAGAGCCCACGAAGTAATCTGGCGTCGTGAGGTTTGTGTGTCCGCACAAACCTCAGCGTTTTCATTAGGTTGTCTCTACGCGATATTAAGTTTTATGTGCCTATTGGCACAGCGACTTGGATATCTCGTGCCTACCAAATGGTCGACACAACAGGTCGCTTCTGTGTCTCTATACGGGAACTCTGCTGGATGAGTACTGCTGAGGAACAGCCTGCCTTCCCGCCATGCCTCCGTTAAGGTTTGCTAGTGCTGATTTGAGTCGACTATCAAGAATTCGAAGACTACTGATTAGTTTCAATCGGCGGTACTCGGGAATAGCCTGAAGCTGCATTGCGTCTAGTTCCCCGGCAATTTTCAGTACAGCATTTTCTATTAGTGCTGTATCGGCTTCAATTGGAATTGCTGGCTGAATTACCGGGGCAGCTTCTGGCTCGCGCTCGGGTGCTCGCTTACCATTCACGACTTCTTCGATGATGTCTTCAATCGATAGCGTTGCCGATGTTTTTGCGCGACCTACGATTCTCTCGACATGGACACTTGAGAGTCGTCCATCTATGAACGGTTGGGCAATTTCGCGCTGCCGCACGTGATCTTCAATATCGGCTATTGATCGCGCTTCTTTGAAGGTTAGTTCACCACTATTTACCATCTCGCCAAGCGCAGGGTCGAGCGTGCGAATTAGACTTTCGTAATGATGAATTGTTCCGGGCGTAATTCCGGTCCTGCGAGCCAACTCTTGCTGGGTAACTTCGTGATTGTCGCGATACTCCATGAATGCTCGTCCGAGATCCATTGCTGGGACAAGTGAGGAATGGTACTGCTCGGCCAAGGAGAACTCCCAACGCTCCTGTGGACTGACCTCTGCTTTGACGGTGCATTCCACCAAAACTTCACCAGCTTCTTTGGCTGCATTAAGCTTTCGCCCGCCCGCCAAAAGCACGTATCCGTTGACCGTGGATAGAACTACAGGATCGCGCTTCGATCGTACAGATCGTGTATTTTCACGACGACCGTTGGGCTTCTTAGAACTAGGCATATCGGGGTCTGGGAAGATCTGGTCTATGGGAATCTTCAACTTGCTTTTCCTCACATATTCCTGAAGCTAATCAGGATTCGAATTTACAAACCTGTGGAATCGGAATGAGCAGAGCGGACTGAACTAACTGTGTATGGCATTCCAAATCGATGAATGTATTCTCTACATTCCAAGAAGTAGTTTCACAAACTGTCCCCTCGGGGAAATTTGCATTCCAAATGACATTTGACTTTGGAATTGTTGGGAGATACTGTGAGCTGAGCATCAACTTGGAATGATAGTTTCCCAGATCAAATGACCCTTCAATCACAATCAATGACTGTTCCCCCATATGTCCCTTACCGAACATTCCAAACATTTTTGGAATTTCTCCTAGACGAGGGCATTCCAGGACGCATAGATAAAACCGTTTGGGGTCCTAGATTTTCAGGTAGCTCTGGAACTCAACTCATGACGGCATTGAAAGTGTTGGCCCTCGTGGATTCGGAAGGGCACCCTTCGGACGAATTGGAAGATTTAGTTCATGCGGAAGGTGATGGTCGACGGGCGTTACTGCAGCGAATTCTTATGCGTTTTTATGTGCCAGTATTCGAGCTAGAGTTAGCCCGCGCGAGCAAAGGGCAGTTCCATGAAGCGTTCCGGTCGTTTGGTACAAAAGAGGGCGTACTAACGAAATGTGAAGCATTCTTTATTCGTGCTGCCCAGGCAGCAGGTATCGAACTGTCGAAACGAATTCTTGTTGGTAGGCACGGATCTAGAAAAGGGCGTTCCGTACCCGCTCCTGTGCGACAAAGAGCTACGGCTGCAGCTACGGCTGCACCAGAGTTAATGGTGCCCAACGTCCTCGTAGATGCCGTTGGGCAGGCGGGGTCAGTTAAGCTTGAATTGGCCGATAGAATCCTCGCCAAATATCCAGACTTCGATCCCGCGTGGGATCCGTCAGTGCAGGCAAAGTGGCTGGAGGGAATGACCAGGCTCTACGAGGGGCTTTCCGTCAGCCAAGCGGAACGCGATAGCGGTCTCGGAGAGGCGTAATTTAGTCAGGTCACCAGCGAATTATTTGACGTTAAAGAGTCTCAGGATAGATTCGATACTCGACGATGTTTAGCGTCCGTCCATCTGGCGTAAGTCGGTCGTACTCGTCTTCGATTTCACCCCCCAAGAGTTTCGGGAATTCGTCGACTTGACGTGTTCGCTCGGTCGACCGGATACCTTAAGTAATCGCACTCGATTTCAATCGCCACCCAATTGCACAATGCCTCAATAGCTTCAAGTCCGAGCGCCTGCCGGTGAAAACTTTTGGCGATCCATACGCCTAACTCTGGCGTGGGTGAGTGGAGGTCGTTTAGCCCGACGCATCCAACAAAATTGTCAGTATTGCCTTTATCTGCGGCGATCATCTGAAGATTGGTATTGTTGCTGAGTCCTTCTATGGCACCTGCAATAAAGGGTGCGATGTCCATACGTGACCGCGCCGGAGGCGGATACATATAGCGGGTAATCTGTTCATTAAATTCGCGGGCGATTGGCTCAAGATCGATCAGATCAATCGGGCGCAGCAATAATCGTTCAGTAATTATCTTTACGTCAAGAAGCTTGATATCTCGACGTAGCGGCATCGCTAAGCTGGCTCGACAAGAGTTAGGCGCTCTGCTGCTGCAGTGCTACCCAGACGAACTACACTCATTGCGGACTCACGAGCCTTTTTCTTGCTCGGTGCCACCGACTGGAACAAGGCTTCAGTCTCTGGATGGCATGTGAGGAAAATGACCTGGAATCGTTTAGAAAGATCCATGATGACCTTGCAGGCAGCCTTGGCGCGTTCTGGATCGAAGTTCACAAGAATGTCGTCAAGCACGACGGGCATTGGCTCGGCGTTTTTGGCGTACTCCTCTATCAGCGCAAATCGCATAGCTAGGAATAGCTGTTCGGCGGTACCACGGCTTAGTTCGTTTGCTCGCTTGGTGTGAGCTTCGCCCTCGACCACTTCGAGATCTTGTTCTTTTTCGCCGATGACGGCACGAACACTGGTATAGCGACCGAGTGTGAGGTCAGATAGATATTTGGAAGCGGACTGCATGAGTGCCGGCTGGCGTTCCTGCTGGAACTCTTCACGAGTACGTTCAAATATGTCTCGAGCAATCGTCAGAACTGCCCAGCGTTGCGCATCACCATTAAGCTTCTCTTCGAGCATATTGATCTTGGAGTGAAGCTCCAGAGCCTGTCCAGATTTTTCAAACTCAACCTGCTGTCTACGGAGGTTGCCTTGTTCTTCAAATAGGCCATCCACAACTGATCGAAGGCGCTTCTCTTCATCTTCAAGATGTTGAAGACGGGCGACAGCTTCCTCGTGTGGAGTCGATGTTAGATCATCTCGATATGATTGCCCTTCTTCGTTGCTCAGAAGAGGAGCATTCTCAAGTAATTCCAACAATTTTCGCTCAAGGTCGCGTCGTTTTTGAATCTGAATAGCTAATGCTTTGAACTCTTCGTGATCGTATGTTTCGCCCTTTTCGAGCAATGATCCTATCTTGCTATCGAGCTCTGACATCCGATCATCAAGTGCCTGGAATTCAACTGTCCAAATATCTATTTCGACTGAAATCTGGTTTTGGCGTTCGACCGCTCGATCGTGTGCCAGAAGTCGCTTAGCGAGATCTTCAAGCGCTTGAGTGCCTTGCTGTGCTGGCGCTTCAGGTAAACCACCCGCCTCGAGGATTTCAGACAAACGGAAATCGATCTCGCCCGCGGTATCGGACATCTGTGAGACCCGCATGCGTAGGCTTGCCGTCGTCCGCTGTTGACTCTTAAGGGTACGAATGCTGGCCATTACGTTGGCGGCCTGCGACGGATCAAGGTCGATTCGTAGTTCAGATCGTTCCAGTAGCAATTGCCACCGGTTCTGCACATCGGCGAGGGTGTTTGCGCTGAGTGCGAGTGCGCTATGTGCCTCCGTTAACCGAGTGTCGATCGTCGCAAGTCGTGCTGCTGCAATTTCAAATTCTCTTGATACTGATTCGAACCTCCGACGAAGATCTAATGCCCGATCTAGTTCGCCAGCCTTTTCCTCTACATCGCGAATAGATGGTGTGCCACTAACGCCGAATTCTTTACCGATCTCTGAAATTTCATTTGTGACGGCGTCAAGTCGTTCCTGAATTTCTTCGACTTGTGCGTTCGCTACATCTTTCGCTTCGCTGATGGCCGGCTTACGAATCGTTATTTTGAATCCACCAGCAGCCTTTGCGCGAGATATGAGCATGAATCCGGCGACAACTCCTAACAGGCCAGCTAGGCCGCCTGAGAGTTCGGCGTTCATATAGCTCCATGCCATCGACGCGATTCCGACTAAGATGACGGTGATCGGCAACAGGATCGATCCGACGAATCCACCGATGTCTTCGGTCTCGGTTTGCGACAGCACCTCGGAGAGGAAGTTCTGGCCCTCATTCATTTCAGATCGAATTGACCCGGCGTCCGCTATAGCAGATCGAAGTCTTGATAGTCGATCACGTCTCTTTTCGAGATTGGCCGATATTTCTTTGGGAACATCAGCTAGGGCATCACGTGCACCTGCGAGTTTAAGGGCTTCGTCTGCCATCGTTTCGCGGTCTTCAGTGCGAGACTGAACAGTGAGCTCAGTTTCTTGATATTTACGACGAGCAGTCGTTAGTTCGCGACCTGCGGATTCTAGATTCGCCTGAAGATCCAACGGAGTTTCGAACTTACTGATAGCTGCTTCGCTCCAACCGAGCACGGCTAGATCACGGTCAAGTTGAGCCTGTTCTTTTTCAAGTTCTCGCTCTATTACAGGAAGATCGGTTACTGCCTTCGTGTAATAGGCAGTCTCCATGAGCAGTTTGCGGATATCGTCACCGTGTTCGATGAATGCTTCGACAACTCCGACTGATTCAGATTCTGTCCTACGTTCTTTTTGACGTAACTCCCCTTCGTTCATCTGGGATTGAAGGATTGTCTTTTGTTCTACCAGATTGTCGAGCTGTTGAAGTCCGTCTTCTGGAATCGTGTCGTTGTCGGGAAGTTCGGAAATCTGCCGCTCTATCTCGGTCTTTCGCTCCCACGGACTCCTGAGAGACACAAATTTTTTCTGGCGCTCGATGCCGGATCGCATCTCCTCGAGTTCAGTAGTTTGAGAGTCGATTCTTTCTACCAACTGCTCGAGATTATTGGCCAGTTCGGCGTATTGATCGCTGTCACGTCGCGTCTCTTCGAGCTTGGCTCTAAGTTCAGCGAGCTCCTTCTCATGTGTTCTTATACGTCCTGAGCGAGGGCCTCGCAATTTACGAAGTTCACCATCAAGTTCACTACGTGCCTCTGTGAGAGATACATTCGCTAGACCGAGCCCAACAGAGTAAATTTTGTCGCGTATCTCATCAGAGTTCAGCGATGATATGACTTGAAGTTCGCTCAGCGAAATTGAGAATACATTCGTGTAAAGCTCACTATCTATTCCGCCGAGTAACGTCCGAAGTAGATCGTTACTTCCTGATGCGTCACCCGTAATGGAGACTTCACCCCGCTGTTTGCCATCTCGTCGATGAATGTTGAAATTGGCGTCAGCCGAAGTTACGAGCGAAACGGATCCTGATCCAGCTTCAGACTTGAAGTGGTTGTAGAGGAACAACTCTTTTAACGAAGCACGATCAGCTTTAGTGACATAGCCAAACAGGGTCGAGCGTATGAACGCTCGGATTGCAGATTTACCAGCTTCGTTTGGTCCGTGCAGCAACGTGAGCTGGTTGGACATATCACGAAATTCGTGATCGGAAAATGGCCCGAAATTTTCTATGTTGATGCCTGTTAGTCGCAAGCTATTTCCCTTGCTCCAACAGTTCAGCTAAGTACCATCTAGCTTCTTCTGCCCAAGCCGAAACTTGTTCCTCACTTGGCTTATCTAGCCCGTGACGTCGACCTGAGTAAACGTCTGAGACTGCTTCGGTCAGTCGATTGATTTCATCTGCCTCAATAGACGAAAGCAGAGCACGTTTTAGGGTGGCTCCGAGGAAATCATCTTGTTTGGCTCGAGATTCGATATCGATCGCCGGTCGTGTTGAGTCGACAATTCGTTCGACCCATACCCATGGCGATCCGCCACCGCTCCATGTACCACGAACAGCGTCTAGTAGGTCTTCAACAGCACCACCGGCTGCAAGTTGCTCGTGAAGTGATCCGCGGCCTACGAGATTTAGACGACAAACCACATCTCGATCCTCAGCTTGAGCACTTAGATTGTCGGTCGCCTGTCGAATGGCTGAATCGAGACTGTCGATTGTCTCGATATTCGAAATATCAACCTCACTTCGTTCCCAGCGAACCACGTCGAGAGCGACGAATTCGCTTCGGGAGGCCCCAGAAGGATCGACATCGACTACAAGTGCGCCACGCGCACCAACTTCGTTTGGGTGTCGTCCTTGGATGTTGCCTGGGTAGGCAATTACAGGTGCAGCTCGCTTGAGTGTCTGGCGCGTATGAACGTGACCGAGAGCCCAGTAGTCGATTCCGGACTCTGAAAGGTCTTCGACAGTGCAAGGAGCGTAGTTCGGGTGCGCACTGTTAGCTCCGACGTTGGCGTGCAGAAGTCCGATTGCGAATATATTGCTGGATTCAGGTGGGCTGAATCGGATAGCGAGATTGTCGGTGACTTCTCGGGTTGGGTAGCTCATACCCTGAACGGCTGCGACCACCTCACCGTTCTTTTCAAAATTCTTCCATTCAGGAGTTACCCCGAAGATGTGAACGCCTTCTGGCCATGAAATCGAAGACTGCCATCCGTCGAGTGGATCGTGATTTCCATGGACGACAAAAGATTGGATACCGGCTGCTGCTAGTCTGGAAATGCCATCGCGGAAGCGTAATTGAGCCCGAACTGAGCGGTCGGCACCATCATAAACATCACCAGCGATTACAAGGAAGTCGGCTTTCTGGTTAATGCAAAGATTGACCAGATTCTGAAAGGCTTCATAAGTTGCCTCTCGAAGACGGGTCGCTACTCGATTATCGGCGTCACCGATACCCGCAAAGGGTGAATCGATGTGAAGGTCTGCCGCGTGTACAAAGCGGAAAGATTCCATATCGTTGCGCTAACTCACTGATAGGCCGGTTTCGTGCATTTGGGTGGTACTCGGCGGGTTCGACTTCCCGCAGAATGCAAGATCAGCCTGTCACTTCCGTCAGTTTAGCTTAGTTGGTGGTAATGGTAGGAGAGGGCTGTCACCTACAAGTTACGTGGGGGACAGCACGCGAGTACAGAACCGTTCGTAACGTAGTTGGGTGTGTTGCTAGGCTTTGATACCGATGTATATACCTCGACCAGTTAGTCCTCCTTCGAGGTGTTCTATCAGCAAACCGGCCTTTTTGAACGCATTTAAGTACTCGTCGTGGGTGAACCAGCCCATTTCGTGGGTTTCAGTAACTTCGCTTATGCTGTTCGAATCGCCGATCAGGAATTCGAGAACGAGTCGCCCACGCTCGACTGGTTCGCTGATCATCATTCGCGTGACTACGAATTCGTCAGTTTTGTAGGTTTCGGAGTCGATATTCCCAACTAACCACGCTTCAGGGGATATCCACGGCTCGACGAGGGGCATGCCACCGGGTTGAAGGTGTGAAGCCATGTTGGCGATGGCTTGTTCCATGCGCTCGATCGTTTTTGTGTAGCCAATTGAAGAAAATAGACAGAGAACGGCGTCGAACTTTGTGTTGAGGTTGAACTCGCACATATCGCCGTTGTGCAGTGGTACATCAGGAATTCGATCTTTGGCGATTGCGAGCATTTCAGTGTCGAGATCGACACCAGTGCAGTCGAATTGCTTGCTCAGATGTTTAAGGTGCTTACCAGTTCCGCAGGCCACATCGAGCAAGGTTTTGGAGCTTTCGACCCGTTGCCTAACCATCGAAGTGATGAGTTCGCTTTCAGATTCATAGTCTTTGTACGAATAGACAGCATCATATTGCTTTGCAGTTTTGGTGAACAAAACTGAAATTAGCCTACGAATAGATCGAGAACGTTCCCGAAGCCAGAACCATCGAGTCGATAGAGCTCAGTAAATCCACACTTAGTGCAGGATACGGTCTGGTATTTCTGGTTTTGCAAGTTGAATAATCTGCTTATTCCCGATCCAGTTGTCCTGATCTCGCCAGGTTTGAAAGTCGTCGCATGACATTATTCACACGAGTAAGATCGTTGTTGCATGAAGGTCCCCGAAATCGTTAAAACAGATGCTGATTTTGAGTGTGTAAGCCTAACAAAAAAAGGGTCGCATCTTTCAATGCGACCCTTTTTGAATTGCTAAGTAAAGCAAAGGCTAGAAGCCCATGTCTCCACCGCCGCCACCCATTGGCGGCATAGCTGGCATTGGTTCTGCCTTTTCGCTGATAAGAGCCTCAGTTGTGAGGATCATTCCAGCTACGGAAACAGCGTTTTCAACTGCTGCACGAGTGACCTTGGCCGGGTCTACGATACCCATCTCCAACATGTCACCGTATTCACCCTTGTGAGCATCGAATCCGTAGTTCTTCTTCTTGTTATCTGCAATTTTTCCAAGGATCACCGCACCCTCGTAACCGGAGTTAGCGGCGATTACCCTGATCGGAGCAAGTAGTGCATGCCGTAGAACATTGATACCGGTCTGCTCATCTGCGTTAGTCGACTTGATCTTGGCAAGGCCCTCAGAAGCTCGAATGAGCACTGTTCCACCGCCGGGAACGATTCCTTCTTCAACAGCTGCACGAGTAGCCGAAAGGGCGTCTTCCATGCGCTGCTTCTTCTCTTTCATCTCAATTTCTGTGGCTGCACCAACTCTGAGAATCGCAACACCACCGGACAGCTTGGCGAGTCGCTCCTGGAGCTTCTCACGGTCGTAGTCGGATGAAGTGTCAGCGATCTGAGACTGGATTTCAGCCTTTCGACCGGCAATAGCGTCTGTAGATCCGGCACCATCGATAAACGTAGTGTCATCTTTATTGACTACAACCTGCTTGCAAGTCCCAAGGTCATCAAGAGTAACCGAATCAAGTTTTCGACCGATTTCTTCTGAGATAACAGTCGCTCCCGTAACGACTGCGATGTCCTGAAGCATTGCTTTTCGTCGATCACCGAAGCCAGGAGCCTTTACGGCTGCCACGTTCAGTGTGCCACGAAGCTTGTTCACAACGAGAGTAGCGAGAGCCTCGCCCTCAACGTCTTCAGCGATAACCAGAATGTTCTTGTTGGTCTGTAGGACCTTTTCGAGAACAGGTAACAGGTCTGAAATCGCCGAAATCTTCTGTGCTGTGATTAGAACGTAAGGATCGTTAAGAACGGCTTCCTGTCGTTCAGAGTTGTTCACGAAGTAAGGTGAAAGGTATCCACGGTCGATCTGCATGCCTTCAACGAACTCTGTCTCGTATGAAAGAGACTTCGACTCGTCAACGGTGATCACGCCGTCTTTACCAACCTTGTCCATAACATCAGCGATAAGGCTGCCCATCTCGTCGTCGTGGGAAGAAAGTATCGCAACGCTTTTAATCTGATCCTTTGAGTCAACCGGAGTCGACTGTTCGGCGATCGATTTGCGAACCGCTGCCATAGCGATTTCCAAACCGCGCTTTAGTGCCATTGGGTCGGCACCGGCAGCAACGTTCTTGAAGCCTTCGGCGATTATTGCCTGAGCAAGAACAGTTGAAGTGGTCGTGCCATCACCAGCGTCGTCGTTGGTCTTCTTTGAGACTTCCTTGAGAAGCTGTGCGCCCATGTTTGCAAACGGATCTTTGAGTTCGATTTCCTTGGCGATGGTTACACCGTCGGAGTTGATCTGCGGAGGGCCGAATTTCTTGTCGACGATAACATTTCGACCACGTGGGCCGAGCGTAACTTTTAAGGTGTTAGCAAGAACGTCGATACCTTCTTTTAGGCTCGCTCTTGCGTCATCACCGAACTTGAGTACTTTCGTTGCCATTACTTATATTTCTCCAGAATGAGACAGATAGTTCAAAATGAACTATCCAACAATTGCGAGGATGTCGCTCTCTCGAACGATGAGGTATTCAGTTCCGCCGTCTGCGTACTCGGTACCTGCGTACTTCGAGTAAACGACGGTCTGACCGGCTTTGACGGACATTGCGATAACCGTGCCATCGTCTGATGTTCGGCCTGGACCAGCTGCGACAACAGCACCCTGTTGGGGTTTTTCTTTCGCAGTGTCAGGAATGATGATCCCGCCGGCAGAGGTTGATGACTCTGTCGTGGAAGGCTCAATGATTACCCTGTCACCGAGCGGTTTGAGGTTCAGTGCCACTAGTTTTTTTCTCCTTAGTTGTCACGCACGAATTCGACTAGTGTGAGATGAAAAACGAGGGTGCGGACACACCGACTCGAACTCATAACGTGCCTAATTCATGATTAGCACTCGACCGTGCTGACTGTTAGCAGTCGCGACCTTAGAGTGCCAGTTTACGAATTCTATGAACGAGAGGTACTCACGTCAACTGATCTTGGAAGCAACTCGTCTACCTGCACTTGATCGAAAGGCTTAAGGTTTAGAGCTAAGTGGCTCGGCGGTTGTCTCTACGGTTGGGCTGATTCGAACAGAACTTCACCGTCGATCTCGATTTTTACCATACGTTGGTATTCGCTGATTGCGCCGGGGTTGACTTGAACACCGAGACCGTGTGCATCGGAGGCTTGGACGAATCCGTCTGAATCCCGGAAAATACCAGATGGAGCGGTTAGGCCGAGAATTAATGGTGAATCGCCAGCTGGGTACTCGATAAGATCGAATTCTTCGTATCCGGCGAAGACGTGGATTGATGCTGCGACAGATAAATGGCTCTTGAACGTATGATTCACGTACTGAATGCCAAGCTCGTGAGCACGATCAGCGACTCGCTTGGCTTCGGTGATGCCGCCGATGCGACCGACGTCGATCTGAACAAAGTCGAGACCGGCATTGGTCATCATGTCGTCGGCGGCACGGAAGTAATCCGCCCCTTCGCCACCGGCGATGCCGATTTTCACGCCATTCGCTCGTACATTGTCGCTCAGGGCTTTATACGCTCCAACTTCTTCCGTTCGAAGTGGTTCTTCGAGCCATGTCACGCCAAGTTCGGCGAACGCAACGGCACGTTCATAAGCGATTTCGACGTTGTCGCCCCAGATTACTCCGGCATCGACCATCAGCTTCGCGTCAGGTCCAAGTCCATCTCGAGCAGCCTGAACAAGAGCAATATCATCTGCCAGCGAGCCTCGCCCCATTGGCCCCCATCCGAATTTTGCGGCCCTGAAATCACGGTTAACTATTGACTCAGCGATGGTACGGGTTTCAGCGGGGTTATCTCCGAACAACACGCTGGCGTATGGAAGCTTTTTGTATGAAGCTTCGTGACCGATCAACTTCCAGACAGATTCGCCCAAGTGCTTTCCTAGTACGTCCCACATTGCGATGTCTGCACCAGCAACTGCGTGGTCGAGTTGTTGGATATCTAGCCCGTACTCACCGGCCTTGTTTCTGAGGCGAATTACGTCTTCCGGTGAATCAATCGTCTCTCCAAGGAGCGCTTCGTTGATGTTAATGATGTTCGAATGGGACATCGGCATTACGTAGGCGGCCATCGATACCAACGGCGAGGCATCGCATTCCCCCCAGCCTTCAAGTCCGTTATCGGTGCGGACACGAACAACGAGCGAATCTTGCGTTCCGTCGGCTGTTCGCGTGATTTTTGGGAGAGAAATGTAAAAGAGGTCGATAGCTTCTATTTTCAATGTGCTAGAAAGCCTTCCAGATCAGCAGATCATCGATGGATGCCAATAGCATGTCGTATTCGGCTAGATCGTACTTGTCGAGATGTTTCTTGCCGGGGGACCGAGTTGTGGGTGATGTGATTACTCCCCGTCGGTACAGCACTTCTTTGAACGCCCGCATTCCGTATAGGCTCTCGTAGTTGTTCAGTGGTGCCATACGAGTGTGAATTTCTCTCGCACTTGCCTCATCACCCGCTTCGAGGAAGTTCCATATCTTCGAGTGAATGTCTCCGAAGTGAGATGCTGGCATGTTGCCACACATTCCCCGGTTGTACTCAGAAACTAGGAACTTACAGCCCATGCCCCCCATCACGCCTTTGACCGAGTCGCCTGCCTGATCTAGTAAGGCAGTTGTTAGTTGACCTGCGAATACAGTTTCTTCCTTGATGTAACTTACATTTTCGATGTTCTCGCACAGATCAGCGAGCTGTTTTGCGCTAAGTGGAGCTCCAAGCGAGTGGTTCTGAATCCAGATCGGAATATCTACGGCATCGCTGAGTAGCTGGAAGAACTCTAGTACTTCGGTGGTTGATGGCTTCGAAATATTAAACGGAGGCATAGCTATAACCGAGTCGAAACCTGCACCTTGGGCGTATTTGGCCAGTTCGATCGAGTGAATATTCGAGATACCAGACACACCCGCCACAGTCGGAATTCGGTTTGCGACTACTTTGGTTGTTAGATCGAAGACCTGCCTACGTTCTGTGTCGGTTAGCGACTGGTATTCGCTTGCCATGACTGGCATCACGATGCCGTGGCAACCGTTTTCAACCGAGAATTCTAAAACACTCTCTAGTGAGCGAATGTCGAGCGTCTCGTCTTCCTTGAATGGTGTGGCTGGGATTCCGTAGATGCCACGGTATTGATCGGGCGAATTGTTAGTCATGGTTATTTAGCAATCGTTTTAGTTTTTTCGGAGTCGCATGATGTAGTGTCGCCCGCCTCGAGTGTAGGGGACGATGCTTTCGTTCATGATCTCTATTAGTTCTCGTGAGTCGATCATCTCGGACTCGTGGAGCAATCGAGCCTCGGTTTCTTTCGCCCTGTTGAACGCAAATGCAAGATCGGTGACGTCGAGAGAAATTTCAAGTTCAAGTCCCCAGTTTTCAGCCAGTTGCAGTGGGGTGATTTTCGGATCTTCGAACAGCGAAATTACGATGAAGCTCCCGTTGGGTTTTAGGACTCGTTTCACCTCTACAGGGTCGAATACGTCGGTTGTTATAACCATGTCGAACATATCGTCATCAAACGGCAGATCTTCGACAGGTGCTTTCACAAACGTACAGAGATTAGTGATGTTCTCGATTTCTGCGAGATCGCGCGCTACCGTGAGAGCTTGCTCATCAATATCGTTTCCGTACACGTGGCAACCGAATAACGAAGCCATCCAGCGAGCGTTACCACCAACAGCACAAGCTGTGTCGAGTACCTTTGTATCTTCATTGATGTTCTGTTCCTGAAGCGCGATACGGAATATTGTTTGGTTCCCGCCAACATGCATGAACTCACCGTAGGAGGCGTGATTCCACCTTGGCTGATCGTCGAACCATTGTTGTAGTCGCTGAGTCTTGTTGTTCGTGGGTTGATCCATATGCGAGATTCCTGAGCCGGTGTCTAGGTTCAAGTCGAACCCGGTATTCTAATGATTGAGAACCGCGGAACAGTTTGCCAGAAACATATTAGGCTCTGAGCATTCAGGTGTCGGTATGAATACATCATGATTTCTAAGAGCCCTGACGCGAAAAACGCCTCCCGAAATTTCGAGAGGCGTTTTTCGCGTCGGAGGATTGACTGGTAAATGACTAAATGTTGATTTCGTCGCCGTTCGGAAAAGTGAACGATGTACCGGGGTCAATCTCAGGGGCTTGCTGTTCGAATCCTGGCCCGCCAGGTCCTCGTCCGTGCAATTCGCCACGGTGGAAACCGCGGTGACCATGTTGTCGTCCGTGCCGGCCATCACGTTCACCATCATCGCCTCGACTCGGGCGCATCTCTGTGCGGAGATCGTGGAGGTAGTCAGGCTTGGCAGCGTTCCAAGCGATAATTTTGTCGGCTTCTGCCTGCGTGATTACTTCCTGATCAACAAGAGATGTGAGCCGTGCTTCAATGCTGGCATCATCTCCGGTTCCGTGAGCACGACCGAGTTTCATCAACTCGTCCATGACCGTAGGCTTGGAATCTTCCCATGTGTTGATTTCGTCGGACTGAGCCTGCGTAATAGTTCCGGATTCGACTAGACTTGCGAGTCGCTCGTCCTGTTTAGCTTCTCGGTTCTCTTCACGAGCTGTACTCATCGCTGAGTCGAGAGCTTCTCGGTCGATGCCGAGGATTTCGGCGACTCGATCCTTGATTGAATCGTGGGAGTTACTGTCAACTGGACCCTCTTGAGCGAATGCGCCCCCAGCTAGAGCGAATGCGCCGAGTAATCCTGCAGTTACACCGAGAGTAATTTTTCGTTTGAACATTTTCTAAAACCTTTAGTCGGAACGCCGACCGAATTGATTGCCTACATCCAAATTTACAAAATGAATGTGTGGAACCTGTTCAGAGAATGTGTAGAAAACTAGAAGATGTGTGATTAGATCGATGGCACCCATTTACCTTCGACTCTGATCGCTTCATGACCGCCTGGCCATGGAGGGGTTGTTGTGATCATGATCTCTAGCGGCTGATTGCCGGTAGCTCGGAATTGGAAGGTAGTGCCTAGCGGTATTTCGATCGAAACTCCTACTGCTAGCTTGGTTACTGATTCGTCGTCAGCATTTTTACGCCACAGTTTGCCTTCGCCTTTAACGCAAACCCATTTTTTCCACTGTTAGGTGGTGAACTGCGTGAGTCGTTGTTCCGGGATGAATTAGTGCGTGAACCATGCTCGATTCTTCGATAGGCGACTTCAATAGTCGAATCTCAGATCCATCTGGGGCGATGATGTCCGGCGTGTCAGACATGTTGGAGATTGGTTCAGGTTCTTTCATTTATCGATGATATCTGGCATCCGAAAAAGGTAACGAGTTAAAGCAGTACACCCCGAACTTATGCGGGGTGTACTGAGGAGACCAATCCAACATGTCAAGGGCGGAGTAAAGATGTACCGCTGCGCCGGAGCAAAAGTGGGCCACCTT
>ERZ890510.802-NODE-802-length-22999-cov-8.534824_pt1 | contig 22999 bp, 20 predicted proteins | sample MGYA00521265_ERZ890510 | MGnify/ENA primary metagenome ERZ890510 (study PRJEB32303, sample SAMEA104408624) | aquatic metagenome | biome: Brackish water; feature: Chemocline; material: water | place: Baltic Sea | collected 2014-10-26T21:54:00 | depth 110 m ...
AAAACAACCAACCTTTTCCTCTGTATTCATACCCTCTCGCTTCAAAAGATTCTGCTTCATAATTATCATTTTCCCAATTGTATTCGGGTTCATCTCCACTATCTTCATACTCACGCAACTTTTTAGCATTTTCTTCTTCTGCTTCAAAGGTTTCAGCATACCAAACATGTTTTTGTGTACTAGGGTCCCACTTACGTAATCGTCGTTTCGATTTGTGGTCGTTTAGATAGAACGAATGTATATCACTGTCTTCGTCATACTTTATTATATAACGACCGTATTTGAAATTGTCTCCGTGTTCATCAATCGCCTGTGCAAAATTAGTCACTGACCCAAAAATGTCATTTATCAAATCTTCGTTTTGACATGTTCCGATAAAAGATTCCCGATAGTTCATCGGCGCTCTAAATGTTTCGGCTGATTTGGCGTAATACTGTTTCTCCCTAACACCCATACCGCAACACCCTTTAGCATTTTCATTCCAATTGTAATTAGCAATTTCATCTTTGACACCACATTTGAAACAAACTAATTCGGAAATCAATCGCCTTCTTTCTTCGGCTGATTTAGAAACATTGATTGAACCTTTTAATCCAAAACGGGATTTGTAATCATCAAAAGAGGATTTTAGACTCGGCTTGTTCCACAGAATCCATCTTGATAACGCACCTGCAGTTGTAGGGTCTTTCCAATCTTCTTTAGTGCTTGTTGTAGTCCCACCCCCATGCCTCTCAAGGTATCGTTCCATCCTCTCTTTTTCGCCATGTTTAGTGTAATCGCTTGCGCCACGTTGCCCGAAGTGAGTCGTTTTAGTTTTCCCATCTGGATAAGTAAAAACAGCCATGAGTTTCTTCCCATCGTTCGTGCTTCGCTTCACCTGAACTGTAGTCGGCTTTCCTTCGGATTCAAAAGTTTCTGCCCTAAAACAATAATTAAAATAATTTGGATTACGGCTTAATCGGAGAAGGCATATTTCTGCAACGCTATCGGCTTCCTCTTTATGCCTCATTCCGTAAACTTGTTTAATTAATTTTCGATTATAGTAAATCTTAGAAGTGGTTTTAAAGTTTTTTACCACTAATCCATTTGGGATGTTTTCAGTAGCAAATGTCTCGGCATGATGAGATTCACTTTCTGAGAATAGTGTCTCTGGCGTTAAACCTTTGTCTACAGCAGGATGTCCAATAAGTTCTGCTAATTGTTGATAATCCCCTAAGAGTTCTTCGCCCTCTTGGATGTCTCTTGATGCCAACCCTATTGGTAGTTCGAAATACTTCCTTTGGAATATGATATTGGAGTCATTTGAATGATTTAGATAGCGCATCGTTACTGTGGATAGAATTTCCGTACCTTTTTTAATAGCAGTCGTTGCAAAGAGGCCTTTGCCATGAGTAGGAGAAGGGGAGATTATGAATGGAACTTGCTTTTTAACACAAAATTCACAACTTTGATTCGTCTCATCATAACAATGTTGACATGTGAGTTCAGGACAGTTGGGACAAGCAATCAATACAGTATCCGCATAAGGTCCTTCTTTTCGTCCGCACTCTCGACAACAATCGGCAGCAAATGTTTCAGCACTATGTACCGTTTGCCATTCATCTTCTGCAGGAACTGGTCGATTAGGAGTATTAATAACATAGTAAATAAGTGCATCATGCAAATCATTATAAAGTTTCTTATTTGCTTCATTAAACATTTCCATACCAGATGTTGTCCGAAGTTGCCCCGATTCAAGACCTTGAACTAATTGATTTAAAGCATATCTAACCTGAGAATCATTTGCATTTGCATAAATATAGTCAATGGCATCCTGGTAATTTTCTTTTATTCCTCTAATAAGATTTTCATTCCAAAATTCACCTGAGCCATCACACTCAACACACCAATCTTCACCCCCACAATCAGAACAATCTTCCTCTCCTGTGCCATCGCAATCAGAACACACTTCATCTTCGCCTTTTTCGTCTTCTATTTCGCCAGTGCCATCACAACGGTAACAGTCCATTGTTCCACCATCACAGTTGTAACAATCTCTCTCACCTGTGCCTCCACATTCGTAACAATCTTCATCCACTCCCAGTTCAAGAATGTTGCCATTACCATTGTTATTATAATCGTGCAATAACATATATGCATAACTCAAGAGTTTCTCATGAACTCCTCCTATTAATAAGGGTGCGTGTAAGAATACCATACCTGTTCCAATACAAGCCATACAATTAACTCCTCGACCTTCGCAATCGGAACAAGGCCAAACCCCACTTTGCAAATGTTCGACTTCTTTTTGATACGCACCTCCGCCCCAATAAGTATTGGCAGGGTCTGTTTCGAGTTTTTCTTTGCCTATCAATGCTTGAATAGAAATGCAAGCAGGACAATTAGAATTATAATTGGTACGAACATCCATACTAGAGTTAAGTACTCTTTTAAGTCTTAAAGGTTTCGCTTGTACCTTGGAGGATAGTTCAAAGACGGAATCGAAAAACCTGCGTATTCTAATCTAACGTAATTTCTAGAATAGTAACTAGCCCAATAAGCCCAAGAATTAAATTCCAACACTGAGTTAGTTCGCAAGTAGGCGATGAGTTCGAACGGTGTCATCTAATTTTTCCTCCTTTCGGGTAATTCAAAGTTTTAATATTGAGAGGTTGATACTCGAGTCGAATGAAGTGGTCTTGAGTGGTAATGTCATAGTTATTCCATTCTGCAAACTCTTCCTGTTTCGCAGGATTTTCGAAGTATTCCTGTACATCCATATATGTGAGTTCATTAAACAAATAATTACCCACATTTCCTTGTAATGCAAGAGTTTGAAACCTAATCTCTAATCCTATTTCACCTGTCCATTTTCGATACACTTGGATGTTGTTTTTTAGTAATTTAGAGTCTCTTCTCTTTGCCCACAAACTCACAGTTGACAGACGAGGAGGTTCAGTGATTAAGTTAGGATTTGCACGGTTTTGAACTCTACGATACCCTCCATACTTACTCCATCCACGAACTTCGTTGGTATCCTCTCTGGGAAATGTGTCAAAATAATGTGGCAAACCAAAAGGAAAACGAGAATCAAAAAAACTTTTTTTCAAGGGAGGGTATGCTAAGGCTTTAATACTCATATCTTCTTGGCTATGAATAAAAACTATAGGATATTGATTTGGATGATAAGACAAAAATAATTCTAAGTCTTTTAAGTCTCCTTGCTTAAATTCATAATGAGAAGTAATCATGTTTAAAGTGGTAGAATCATCATAATCGGGAGCGATGTCACCCGTCAATGTGGATAATAAATTATAAGCCAAATACTGTAAAACCTCGTTAGGTGTCATTGAATCCCTCCAGGATAGTTTAAAGAAATACTATTGTTAAAACCAAAATTGGGTCCTACTTGACTTCTAATATCAAAACCATCCCAACTAAGTGTTATGGGATTAGAGTCAGTTGCTACTGAATCAAACATATCTTGTAACTCTTGAGACTTGTAAACTTCATATAAATTCCTCGTAATGTATTCACCCGCAGAAAAATCCCAAACCTGTATAATAGTAAATAAACCTTCAAAATTTACTAAAATCTTTTGACCTTCAAGTTTGTCAGTGAACTTAATATAGTTCCAACCATCCCAAGACTGTTCAATCTCAGGAAGACTCTTAGAGTTCCACTCATTTTTAGTGCGGTCTAATATAGACAAATGGTCATTAAGTAGAGCCCATGAAGGAAATTCAAGAGGTTGTCGAAATGCTGTCACTCCTATAATGGAACTACTATATATAAATGTGGCAGATTGGTGCGTGGGTGGATAGAGAGTCTTCCAGATTTTGGTATCTAAATCAACTACAGGTTGTTGACCTTGATGCTCCCAAATCCATGACTCTACGTTGAGTTTATTGTTTTTGGTAAAGACTCCATCTCCAATCAATGCATCTACATCGTCTTCAAATATTTGCGCTAACTGTGGAGTTATTGAAGTATTGGTTAAATATGTTACTAATTGTATGTAAGTTTGATTCATAACAACCCTCCTGGGTAATTTAAAGAAACATTAAATGGAGTGTTTAGTTGCCTTATTAATTCAACATAAACTTCATAGGTTAATTCATAAACTTGTTGCAGTTTTTCACAATTCTCCTCAAGTGTTTGACTAGTGTAGATATCCCAAGGCAAATGTGATGCATGGTCTGTCCGAAAATTATTAGGATTGAATGAAACTCCATGAATCCTTATGTCAGATTGATTAGCATTGTCATTCCATTCCTCTTCAGTAATAAACAACAACTCAAATTGCAAATCTAAGTCGTCAACAGTTCTATCAAAATAACTTCCTGCAAACTTTCCTAATTCTAAATAAATCTTTCCTTCTGTATAGACACCCTTACCCCATTGAGTAGGATTTTTATCTACTTGAGGGGCTAACGAATGTAAAATATCTACTATTTTCATTATGTGATTATGATACATTGAAGTGTAGGCACGATTCTCAAACTTAGTTTTTAATTGTTCATAAGCATTTTTATATCCAAAAAACCCCTGGCGAAATTTACTGGGACTTCGCCAACCAGGTTTTTGGAAAAGTAATTTTTCATCATACAATTCATTTATTAATGGGAACTTTTTTTGAGGAAATAATCCTCGAACTATATTTGTTTGCAATATCTTTTGTTTTACTTTACTTCTTCTCTCCTCTATATAAGTATCAGGCCCACCTGCAGACATGACCCAATCGCTTCTTGGAATAAAATACCAAGCATGAAAGTCTTGCTTAGTTAACAAATGTGTCAAAGGTATTCCTCCTTTGGTTTAAAGAATACTGTCGGCGCTCCACCTTGTGATGGGTCTTGCTGGTAAAGTATATTAGCATATGCGTCTCGATGCCATCCTGCTATTAAGTTCGACTCTTTAGATGCGTCAGTGCCAACTTCGGCATCCATAGGTGCAGCGGCTAATAAAGGTGTGTAAAAAATCTTATCACGACCTAAATCTAAATAGTCTTGAATCATAGCCTTAACGATGGCTTGTGCATAAATGTGTGGAAGTCTGTTATTTTTTTCAGCCCAATCTACTGTTGATTTAGGAAGGTATTTTCGAGCCTCTTCAAGAGATAAATTAGTGTCAAACGGTATGCCTCGTTTTTCTGCTTCTTCTTTAAAATAGTCATTTTCATAATCATCTTGAATGGACTGAGTCAACTCTTGATAGCCTCCTCCAGTTATACTATATTCCGTCCCTGGTATATACCAAAAATCAAAATACTTACTGTATGTTTCGTCGAATATTTTACGTCGTTCTTTAGGGTGAACCCCTTGCGGAAGGGCTCTCAATCTTTGATTAATTTCATCTTCTGCCTTATCCAACACGGCATGATGAGGCCAATCTCGAGGAATATACATGACCCACGCATCCCCATGTCCATCATCAGAAGGGAATGAAATTAAATCAACTAATTCTACAGGGCTCAATTTATTCCAATCTGCCATTGGAACAGATTCAGCAGCAAACCATCCCTTATATGAGGAGTACATTGAATCTCGAGCCTCTTCAATAACAGATTCTCTTAACACTTCTCTAATTGTTTCTCGAATCATTTTATGTTTACTAATCAATTTAGCAAGTTCTATAGATGCAGCACTATCAAAATTAATCCCCTTCATATTCACATCTGATTCATAAGGAATAACAACCAGTTTCCCTCGTCTTGGATGTTCATTTTCTTTAAAGAACTTAAGCCAAGCATCTGTATTATTATGCTCTCCATCTGCATCCATAATAGAACCATCAGGAGTCATAACTCCGAAATGCTCTACACCATATTCTACATTATATATAACATACATAGGATAACCAGAAACTTTATTTAGTGCCTGGGCAAGAATTGCACAACCACCTGAAGTCCAAGTTGAACCTGCGCAATTACTGCTGTCAAGAATTTCGTAAGCAGCATCCGTATTAACTATGTTCTTAATATTAATCATTGTACCTGCATGATATAGTGTAATGTAAGGTTGACCAAATTCATCGTATGTGATATTCTGGGCATTATCTTCTGCTGAAAATTGATGAATCAACTCTTTAGAGTCTCCTTCACCTGTATCTAAATACTCTCTCAAATCCGTCGTCAATAAATTACCAATATCCACCACAGGTATAGTTCGTCGACCTGCCAATTCATATGCTAAAAAACGATGACCTCCATCGATAAACTCATTACCTGAGATTAAAATAGGAGGTGCGTTTGAAGTTTGTAACTGTTCTAAATATTTAAGTATCGTTGGGGTGTGTCTATTCCTTTGAGTTAAAGGAAAATTAATGTCATTCATATTTGCATTAAATGTGGGGAACTCTATTCCTTGTAAGACTCGTTTAAAATAATTAGGATGGCAATAAGCATATTCTTCTGCTAATATCGGATTGCCCCATGTGGGATGAGTAGCCATATAAACAATGTCGTCTTGAGTAATAACAGGTAACTCCTCAAACAAAACAAATTGAGGTTCATTAGTAAGTTCAAAATCTTTATTGAAGAATGTTCTGTATTCTTCATCAGCAATTCCAGGCGCATTAAAAGTAACCATTTCTTCTTGTCGCATTAATTCCGAAATACCGAAGTGAAGATTAGGTAGGGCTAAAACTTCGTCTAATGTAAACCATCGTAATTCGGAAATCTCCCAATTGAATTGATTAAGTGCAATTTGTGATTCGGAATTTACCATCCCTATATAATTATAATAAGTAAACGAATTATTCCGATACGTAAAACTTGGAATCATTTCAATCGGCCCTGTGTAATTAATTTCCTCTGCCATTTCCTTTAGAGCATTATCTTCGGGAGGAAGTGCCTCTTCGGGTTCACCGTCATCGGAAATACCGATAGCGCCACCAAAATTGCCCCATGTATTGGATTCCATTACGTCCCAACTTCTCAAACCAAGCAGAATTCTTTGCGTGTCTCGAGCGACTACTAACACACCAGAACCTGAATTGCCCCAAAATGATTCGGCATCTAAATCAACAAGTGTTCCATCGGACATCTTTTCTTGGAAATAAAATCCAAGAACAATGAGTCCTGTTTCATCGGAAATATCCTCAACAATTTTATCAGCAATTTCTTGCATATCTGTACTATCTCCAATATCATCAACCCGATACTCAAAAACAAAATCTTGAGGAAGGTCTAATTCAAAAAAATTCTCATCAGTAAATAAATCATAATCAACAGACGAAACAACGAATGTTCGTGTAGTCTGCTTATTTACTCTTTCCTCATTATAAAAACCAAACGGATAATTTAAAGACGTAACCGTCCCTTTCCATGAAATTCTTTGGAATGCCTTAGCAAGTGAAGGAGCCCAAGAACACCCAATCTCATCCCATTCAGTACCTGTAATGTATGGATTAGGTGAGTCATACGATATATTTCTTAAGTTAGGGGCTAATTTAACAAAATTATTTAATTTAATAACATTTCTTTTTTCTCCTCTCAAATCCCCATCTGTAAAACTAAGAACATACATAAGTGTTTTTCTGGTTGACCCTGCATCCACTACTCTCCACCAAGTATAAAATGACACGGTCTTTGGTAAATATGAAAATGAGTTAGATTTTAAACTTCCTTCAAATATCTTATCAACATCGCCAACCAGGTTTCTCTCTCGGCTGAATTTCTTTGCATCCAACTTTTCCCAGTCATAGGCATTTATCCAATCAAACTCCTTGACCATCTAATCACCAAGCCCCATTTCGTGGATAGTTTAAAGTTACCATTCTATTTTTTACTAATCTTTCCTCAAGATTTCGCAAACTTTGATTAGTCTTAGAGGAATAATAATATGAAGAAAGTAGAGAAGTCCAAAAGCCCCCAAACATCCTTAACTCCCCACTATAAAAATCAGGTTCAAGGTAACTTTGAATGTGAGTTATTTGAGGTTTGGTTATCTTCATGCCTGTTATTGGAATGGATAGAGTTCGTACTAATTTACTTACTCGAGAGTCTTGAAACCAAGATTGGTATGGTTCATCTTGCATCACACTTTCTGCTATCAAATCTATTACATCCATTTTATCATAAATTCCCGATTGTCTATCAATAAACAATGGCCCGCCTTCTTTCTGACACTCAAAACAACGACATTCCCAACCATTTGCTGTATGCCGCTCATACCAAGAATACTCGTCTTTTTCGTTAAATATATCCTTCCAAATGTAAAAGTAAACTACACTTGGAAAGTCTCCCAAAAACTTTTTCTTAATAGTTCCTTGATATGCAACTACGACATTGGCAATATCATATCTGTCATTGTATTCTGTAGCAGGTATATTAATTGTTTTCCTTTTATCTACTTCTACCCAATTATAAAAAATATCCAATCTACCAGGATTATTTTCTACTTCACTGCGGAAAGTTTCAGCAACATAAGTCTTGACGTCTCGTAATTGACCTTGAATCTCAAAGGGTTCAATAGGTTGCCAATCAATAATCTTATTGGAATTAAAAGGTTTACCACTAGGAGGAATGGCTAAAGTAATATGAGGCAAAGCGTTGCGGGATGGATATCCCGAAACGGCTACGGCAATAGCGTCATCAGATTGGCCGAGTGCAGTGACCGTTAAAGTGACTTCTTTGCCTAGGTCTGCTTGATTAGGAATTGATTTTCCAAGCGAGACAGTCATATGATGTGCATCTCGAGTCCAATCCTTAGGAATCTCGGATTCGAAACGGGCTAAGAGTTGTTCGGAAGTAGTCTCATCGAGGATAACTCCTGCATAAGCGATTCGCTCACGAGTACCAACTTCTGCGGATGTATAATCAATCCAGGTTGGTTTGATATCACTACAAAATTGCCCCGCATTATAAATTCCTTTAGGGTCGTAAGCCAAATGAATATTCCAAATCAAACCAGGAGTCCATTCAAGTGAGGTTGCATCAAACGACCACCAACCTCTGTCAATTATATCTTGAGGAGGCGATTGGCCATATGGTTCAGCATAAGTTAGAATCGGTTTAGTAAAAGGTTTAAGTTTGAAAACTGATGAAGGAGGTGACAAACTTTTATCACTCTCTGCCGCATAATAATTCAACCCCTCATCCCAATCCTCAATATCTCCTAAGATAATAGCCTCAGTTATTTCCGATATTTTATCCCCGAGTGCAGGACTAGGTTCGATACTATAAGCATCGGCTACCTTCATCGCATAACCTTTAGGAGGCTTACCCTTATAACGTTGACGATACGGTGCTAAGTAATTAGCAAGCCACGATTCATTCATGGCGTCGGCCATGACCATCAATTCAGCGTAATAAGGACTGGTTACAATACGAACAATATTGCTTGGAGAGGAAACCACCTCATCGTCTTCGGAAATTAATAACGGATATAATTCAATTAATTCAGCAATCATATCAGCCTCGGCTCGAGAAAATGCAATCGGCCCTCGACGGTATCGTTCATTAAACTCTTCTTTTGTGACTACGTTCTTAAAGAGTAATGCATACACTATTGAAGGTTGCCAAGGTTGGTCAACCATAGAATACCTTTGAATATCTGCTATAAATGAAAACTCAGGTTCTCCGTTATCATAATTACGCTCACCCCAATAGCCACCTTGGTATTCAGGAATAAGTGTTTCTACAATGCCTACATTGACCAAGTCATAAATTCCTTCTTCAGATTTCAAAATACTGTCTAGTTCTTTTCGTACTCGTTCTGCTGAGAGTGTCAATAACAAGTTTAAATGAGTACCAATTGCCTCACTCAAATCTTCATCAAGGTCTAAGCCGTATCGACTATGAAACCTAATTGCTCGAAGAATACGTAATGGGTCTTCTTTAATTCTATCATTTGCATCACCAACAGATACTAAGTCACCAAACTCTAAATCATCCAAACCATCATGATAATCTAAAATAGTTCCATTAAGTTTCCACCCTAATGCATTCATCGTAAAGTCTCGACGTTCGCTATCTTCTTTAAATGTTTCGGCAGGAACTGCAATAGGGCGTCGAGTTCCTTCTTCGTAACCTAATTCAGCACGGAACGTCGTGATTTCAATGACTTCTCCAGATGGAGGTAATACAAGACTAGTTAATACTCCTCGAGCCAGTTGTGCCTCAGGTGTAGAAACTACTCGATAACCTGCGATTTGAGCAATGACTTCATTAACCTCATTTGGTAAAGCATTAGTAGCCAAATCATAGTCCTTAGGAGTTAATCCCATAACTGCATCTCTAACTGCACCGCCTACTACTAATATTTCAAATCCTGATAATTCAAAGGCTTGCATTATTGTCTTAATTTCTGCAGGAACTTGAAACTTTAATCCTTTTCGAGACCTAGTCATAGCATCTATAATTCTATCTGCTAATTCAGGATTATTTGTGAGTATAGGGTGACTCCCTACTAATTGGAATAATCTTGCTTTAAAACCTGCCATATTGCTAGTCTCTCTATGTGCCATATCAACATAGGCCATGATTTCGTGAGCCGCATAGTACTCCCCTTTGGTTTTATTGTTTTCAATTGCCCACTCTAAGACTTCATCATCAATAGATTTATGAATATATTCGTGACTAACAATTTTTGAGATTATGGACTCATGTTGTTGTTCTATCTCTTCTTCGGTAAATTCTTCTTCGTAACCTAATCCATAAGGTAATTTAGATAGAATCAAGTTTACATCACCGTGTGGAAGATTTTCATAGTCTTCCAATGGCATAAAACTTTCAATCCATTTTACAATTCGTTCTTGCTCTCCTGGTAACTCCACCACACCTGGTAAGTTTACTGCATCAGGATTCGATTTGACGAATCCTCCATACTCGTCGCCAATATAGATGTTGTCAGCCCTTTTAATGAATTGTCCAATGTCATCCCTAGGTTGTGTCATCCAAGCCCGCTTACCTTTTCCAACCCATGCCTTAACAGTATTATATCGTCCTAAGTCTCCTCGCTCATGTGTTGCTTCACGGAGTAATTTAATGGCCTCATATCGGTGTGTTCCATCGATAATTAAATGCCTTTTGTTCTCAGGCTCAGACGGGTCGGGTGCATATAGATTAGTTACCACAATGGGCGGATAAGGATTAGTTATATCACAAATTGGGTTTGCATTATCTATATCTCCTCTATCGGGATGACACATTGCGTCATATTCATTGATTTGCAGGGCATAATCCCATACCATGTTAGGGTCAAATGAATACGGGGCGTATACTAACTCAAACGGAATTTCTTGTAATTCATATTCTCTAAACTGGTCAATCCTTTGTTCAATATTGCCCTCATAAAAATCTTCTTCACGAGAATGTAATCTTTGAACTTCATTATAGATTTTCCAATCAGAAACTGTCTCGGTTGAAAACTCATCCGAATCCTTTTTTATTGATGACCCTACCCAAGCATCCACAGTATCATACTCAAGAATCTGTAAAGCATTCAAACGATGATACCCATCAATGATATCATAGTATCCATTTTCATCTAATTCCAACACAACTGCTGGATATCCATCTCCCATCCACCTAAACTGATTCAAAGTATCTTCGAGTCTGTGGCTATTTACTGGAGAATCCTCCCACGCACCATCAGGATAATCTTGATTTCTATAATCTTCAAAAATCTCCATAGGCAAAGTCTGTAGTGTAAAATCTAAATCGTCCCAACTATCTCGCCAGAGGAAGTCACCATCGTGTATTGATGTAATGTATTCTTTTATTTCTTGACTTGATTTTGTATTAATTGGTTCAGATACTGTCTCGCCTACAAAATCATCCGAACGCAAATGATTGATAAAATCACGAAACACCTCAAGATTCTCATACGGACTAATGCCTAGTTCCATCTCTTCAATCCAAAGTTCATCAGATAAAAAATCTCCTCCATTATTGCCTTCTGTCCAATGCCAAGTGTAGTCAATCGACTCTTCCACTAAAGGCCACTCCAAATAATCCTTCATCTCATCCAAATCAAAGAAATTACGCAATAATTTTTTACGGCCTATCTTCTCATCATAATATTCTTCCTTATCACGTCGAGTGCTTCCTCCATTAGCATCCCAACATAATCCATCCCATTCAATTACTGTATGAAGGTATGGTTGCCCTTGAAATTTCAAATGGTCTATCAAATCCCAATCTGTTATTTGTTTCGGCATTTCCTCTACTGTCATTTCAGTTACCAATTGGTCAAAGACTAATAAATCTAAACTCAAGTCCCAGCGGTCAAATGACTCATTATACGCTTCAAGCAAAACCGAAATCCAATCGGCTAAAGTTTGACATTCTCCATGCAAACAAATGTAAGGATTGGTACGGTCTTCCAAATAGGAATACAAAGCCCTTTGTTCATTCCCTATAACATCGACTAAATAGCGAATATATCGCGTCATGTCTTCGCGGGTCAATTTGGACTGACCTACGTTACCGTGAACCATAGTTCACAATGGATACTACAACTACTTAAAGACTGTGTTCATGTTCTGAGTTAGAATGTTTTGAGGAGTTACACCCTCTATGTGCAGGTTGTAAGTTTTCAAGCGTAGTTTCGCCGCAATCATCAACAGAAATGATATGGTCCATTGTAATTTCATCGAGTAATGCATTATTACAAATCCCACACAAAATTAAACCGTCTTGTGTATACTTTTCTAAAACCAATGCTCTCAACTCAGTAGAAATTACACTTTCTTGACCTCTACGAGGTTGACTATCTGCCATCACAGCCAACATGACTGCAAGCAAATCTTCATTTCGAGCAATGAACTTCTGAGGTGTATTACCTTGTAAAATGCGTTCTGAGCCGTCTTCTTCGAAACTAAGGTGTGTGTCCCATGCCAATGCCAATTCTGATTGTTTTTGAATCAATTTAGCCGCACTATATTTATTCCGAAGTTCAGAGAATATATAAGAAATTGGTTCAATCATCGTCTTTGAAACCTTTGAGAATTTGCCTGATACTAAGTTATTACGTCTAAATGGGGCTTCTCCTAAAATCTCTCGAGCGACTGTCAAAACTTTTTTATAATTTCTGAGTAACTTCAAGATTTCTTCCTTATTATGTGTTTCAAAAAACGTATCCAAAGAAGACTCTAACCACATTTTTGAACTTTGATTACTTGCTTTATTTCCATACTTCATACTCATCAATCCTCGACAAAGCATTTCCGTACCTTTCTCTCTTGAAATTGCACTCGGGGTGAAATATTGAGTCCATTCATCTGACTTAGCCAACTCATCAATATACCAATAACCCTCAAACTCAGTATACATAGCCTTACGCAACTCTGCTGCAGTTAGAGGATTTAATCCACCATTAATAAGAACATATACTTGCCAATTCGGCATACTATTATCAATATAATTAACTGACATCTCATAATCTCTTTTAATTCTTTGCTTATGGTCTGCATCCAAATCTGTCCAAGAAATACCATCATAATCTGTAGCAGAAAGTCGAAGCAAATGTTCACCATTCAAAGAGAATTTTCCCTTAATAAATGCATCAATAGTCTTTAGACGTTGTTGACCATCAATTAATTCATCGGGTGCTTCGCTATCATTTTTATGTTGCATCACTAACAAAGCAGGTAATGGAAATCCTCTAATAACACTCTCTACCAATCGAGTCCTAAATTGAGGCTTGTACTGACCTACTTCGCCACGTTGATAACGGTCATTAATAATAAGTTTGTCACCTTCATCTAGCCAATCCAACAGTGTATGAATCTCGTATGATTTAGATTTAGTAGTTGTCTCTTCAGGTAATTTGGGTAAAGGCCTAGTAATCAAATTAGTGATTAATAGTTGCATCATCAAAGTTAGGGCAATCAAGTTTATTAGGGCTTGCATAGTTATATCGAGAAGGTTTCTCTATATAAGTTGTTTGGTATTTTGAATCAAATTATTACTAAAGTTACGAGGATACAAACCGAACAACAAAACAACCGCATAGTTCGTCAGGGGTAGATTTAGCAGATTTCACCTAGTTTGTAAGAAATTTACTAATAGACTCATTACGACTAACCCTGCTCCAACTATTGCTCCAATAGATAGTACCTTTAATAATTTTGGGTCTAATTCTTCAGCCTCAAATGCCTTAGATTCAATTTTTCCAAATGTCTCATATTCAGCCTTGAGTTTAGCGGCTTCTTCTGCCAATGCAGGAAGTAAACGGTCAAGACCAGATGCATCATTTTTAGTGAAGGGCAAACCGCCGATAACTTCTTCACGTGTGCCTCCATCTTGATAAAACTCATGTTGAACAAGCAAAGCCTTATTGATTTGCTTGCCTTCTTCAACATCATAAGTCCAAACGAAACGACCATCGTCTGTTTGGTCTATTTCATTTTCAATGAATCGATTAGTTTCAACTTTCTTAGAAACTGTCCCTGTACGAATAAACGGAGTACCATGAATAAACATACTCTAAACTAAGACGTCCTACTACTTAAAGACAACTATTCTTCAGGTGACCAAATACCCTGTGACTGAATATTACTTAGCCAACGGTCTTGCTCACGCAAAGGTGATTGATAGTAAATTAATGCTGCAATCTCATTTAATGCCTGTCCTTCTTTAGCAATCCACTCATTTTCCTTATTAGTAGCATAAGTATTCCATTCAAGTAGTTCAACTAATATCATAAGGCCTGCAATGCCTACTAAATAAGCACCTGCAATTAACCAAGGATTAGGATTCTTCAGGAAACTGTACATACTTGCAAAACCAATGATAATTAAAACCGTTCCTGCAATGATTTGTTTAACCATACCTCTAAACTAAGACGTCCTACTACTTAAAGACAACTATTCTTCAGGGGACTCGATTCTTATTCATAAAAATCAACCAAAGGCCACATCTCATCATCATTTTGTTGTAATGGATAAGAATCACCGATAATTCTCAGATTTAGTGTTAAATCCCAACTTTCTTGATAAACGACTATATTGATTATGGTATTTTGTGTAGCGCCATCCATGATTCTTAAATATGGATATATTCGAACATCATCTTGGAAAAAATCCACCCCAACCTCACTTAAACCACAAAATAACTCACTATCATTATAATCTTTCAACTTTCTTCGCTCTGTTTCACCTTGTAACCACGTTCGGAAGGATTCAGTTGGCAATAGTCTTTCAAAACCATACTTATCAATTGCGGCAAGGTTAAACTCTTTCCATCCCTTATGTTTCTCAATAAATCCGACAAGAGTTTCCTTATTAATTTTGCCAGGAAACCCAAATTTCCTGTGGAGATGCAGAACATCTGCAGGAATGCCTGAATATTCACTTAAAAATGCAGAGTCAACCCAGTTGTGAATAGGTAGTATGGAGATATATCTTACAGCGTCATCTACGTTAAGCATTTTAATTTGTTCATCTTGCACCTGTGAATAGGCAAATGGAAAGTGACTCATTATACTATCGCAAAAAATAGACTTTCGTGAATGAGAGGGCACATCAGCATAAAACATAGCCGCAAAAAATGTTTCATAATTTAGTGAGAACAATTCTAGTAACTGTCCAACCCTAGTTAAATCAAAAAAATGTCCATCAAAATCAATGAAAACTCCGCCAACAATATTTTGTTGTAATGGATAAGAACCTGCTAATTCAGTCCCTTGTTCCCACAATTCAATCAAACGAGGCATAATTTGTATCTCGAATCGTAACTCTAAATCTTGTTGATTCATGCCTTCAGGCAAAATAGTACCTCTACTCCAAATAAATCTTTCGAAATCCTCGCAATTAGGCCAACGAGCAAAATTGTTCAAGCCAGATGTGACTCGAGACGCAATAGGATAATTTAAAGTCATTCTGATTCTACTCCAACAACCCAAGTTCGACCTAATATGTTCCATTCATTAATCTCATACGACACACTAAACAAACCCTCGACATTTTCCCATCCTTCAGAATTTAAAACATCATCAACTAATTCATTAAAACCGCAAGTTGCGTCGATTAAGGCTCTAATAGAAATTTCAAATTGACCTAGCCCTTGTAGTTCTTGTAATTGGGTAAAAATAACTTCAGGTAAGCCTGTTGTATTAGATAGCCAATTAGTATCCAAATAGCAAATGCGGATTTCAAAAATATCTCTGGCTATTAATAAAGCCTCGTCATAAGTGTAAACGACAACATCTGCAATTTCTTCAAGTTCAAAATCTACCATCCAGTCTTCAGATAAATTCAAATTAGGGAATAAAGTTTCAGGATACTTACCTAAAACAAAGCGTGAAAATGGCGAAGGTTCTGCATAATTTTCACGGAAAGGAGCATTAGGATAATTAGTATCTATTAATTCTTTGTATTCATCTGAAGTTTCCATCTCTGCTAAATATCGGGCTTTAGTAAGGTTCCTTAAAAAATTAACTTGACCTTCTCTGGTTGGACTAAACATTTGATTTTGAAACTCTTCTAAACAATAATCAACCATTTTATTTAGTGAATTAGGAGGGCCTATAACAACATCATCACGGTAAATCGTAGTCCATAATCTTCTTAATGATTTGAAGAAAGAATTTTGTAAACGAATTGTATATTGGGATGCGAGTAATGTTTTTTCTTTACTAAGAGGATATCCAAGCATTAAATCTCTAGATATAAGTTGCGAACTAGGGTATGAAGCATATGAATTAACCACAGGATGAACACGATGTGGAGGCCACTCATCCGATTTCGGATAATTTAATGGCCACGAAGTAATCTTCATGTAATTACATTACAGGTCCAACTACTTAAAGTCTACATCGTCATTGGCGTGAAATGAAACTACTTTACCTTCACGGTTTTGAATATTATACAAAGTTAAGTGACCTTTTTGACTGGCAAAACCAAGCATGTTCATGAAATCTGTTTGACCTTGCATAGTTGAAGAAACTATCATCGGAATCCCACGATGCCACTCGAAAGCATGGCTATGCGTGTGCCCAGTCACGAAAACATCAGGGATATCTTTAATAATCAACTGGTCATCTTCTTCTAAGGAAAGTGCATTTCTCTCACCCCACGAAGGTGCAAGGTGTCGATGCTTTAACATTTCCTTCATCCCTTCAACACTAGTGTCATAGGTAACATGGTCCATCCTTGGGATGAGGTCATCCATTCCTTTGCCGTGATAGGCTAACAAATCAATTCCATTAAGATTAACACGACCAGGATTGCCAACGTGAATAGTAGAATTAAAACGTTGTTGAATACTATGTTCTAATACAGGTTGAGGCTCTGCTGGCCTAACTGCATCGTGATTACCAGGCAACATAATTGGAGTAATATGGTCTGGCAATTCATCTAATTTTCTTGCACAAAATTCATACTGTTCATAAGCATCACTGATAACTAAATTCCGCTCTTGACCAGGATAGATTCCTGCACCATCAACACAATCTCCAGCCATAACTAAATACTTAATATTTTCGGCTAAATCGTCAGTATTCATCCAGTGCATCATTTTATCCCAAGTATCTTCTAAGAAGTATTTAGAACCCATATGAATATCACTAATAAATGCAATAGAAACAGGGTCATAATCCATCCCACCTTTGTTTTCATTATGCATAAGAACTTCGGCAAATTGAACTCGATTAACCCAAAACATTCTACCATCTTCCCCAAATGTTCCTGAAATTCCAACTACATCATCATTCATCAAAGACTGACTAGCAGGGTCATCTGCCCGAACGAAAACATCAATCGTTCCCGTAGGGTCTTCTAATTCAACCATGCGACCTCCAGATTTAGTTCGACGAGCAGACATAATCATCCCAATAAAGTGATAAGTTTTATAACGCTTACGTTCACGACTTGCATTTGCAATTGAACTAGTTTCTCTAAATCCACACTGTTGTCGCAATAATTTACTTAATGCCTTATATCGTTCGGAAAATAAATTAATAATGTTTTCTAATTTGGCCGCTCGTCGAGATTGTCCAACAGGTGCACCCAACTCAATATCTGTAGCATAATCTGATGCCTTAGCAGTCCATGAATCTCTTAAAACCTCATGATATTTTGAACGAATTGAATTATTCATAAATACTACACACCCAAATTACCTTAATAAGGATTATTCTTCTACTCTAACAAAATCTAAAATATCTTCGAATTGAACGTTCAATTTAGCGATGGCGGCGTCAATATCTTCAAAGGTTTTAGAACCTGAGATAACACACTTACCACTAGCAAAAATAAGGAAAACAACATTAGGGTCTTTGAGATGGTAAATTAATCCAGGAAATTGTTCAGGTTCATATTCAGAATGTTCAAAAGGTAAACTAATAACCAAGCGTTCCAAATCTAATCCAACACCAATATTGTGGGTCACTACAATATTTTGCAATATTATATCAACATCTTTAAGAGGCCATAGTTCAAAATCATGAGCCATTAAGTCTTCATGAAGAATCTTAACTGCTTCATGAACATGACTAATATCTTTTGCACCAGCGGCAACGCATCGCCCAGAACGGAATAGTAACAAACAAACCTTAGGAGTGGCTACTCTATAAACCATTCCAGGAAATTGTTCCTGCTCATATTCAATTCCAAGAATTTCGGAAACTTCGTTCAAATCAATGTTTTCAGTCAGCCTAGTTGAGGCCACCATATTAACTACCTTATAAGTCATAATTCAACATGAGGTGGTTTACCTTTATATACTCTTCGCTTTGCAATGTGGGCAATTTTCCAAATAGTTAGGATATGGAATCTCACAATTTTGACAACTGACCAATCCTTGCAAGTACAATAATTCTTTTTCATCTATGGTGTCTTCCTCATCTTTTCGACGATTTTGTCGCCATTGTTTTATTTTATCTCCCATAGAAATCCTATCCAAACATTGGGTCGTGATTGTCAACAGAAGAAGGTTTAATCTCTTTGTCTTCACGATATAAGTCTATATTAAAAATAGTCTTCATAGATTGATAAATAAAATCATAAGAAAATAATCCTGCCAATCTAGCCTCTAATTTAATAGTTGCTCGGTCTAATATCCAAAAGGCTAATGCTTCGGCAATATCTAAAACAATCGTAGATAATACTTCTGGCTCTAATGCCTCATTTAATGGCATATGTTCAAAAATGATATCTAATACTTCTTGATTAGGTTCACACTTGAATTGCTCATCGCCAATAAATGAGCAATCAGAAAAAATTAAACCTTGCATATGAGAAACTTGTTTGTCTATTTCCTCAAGACTCAAATTAATCCCATATTCAATAAAAACTTTAATATCCACAATAATCACTTCCTCTACTTGTTATTTAAAGGTTCATGCCCCAAGATGCAATAGGAACACTAACTTTATTTTCTACACCATATGGAATTACTTGAATAATTTCATGATATAATCCATAATCGAACACGCCATGAGTCTTAACCACATCTCCTAAACAATAGTCAATAACTATGCCTAAAAGTTCTGGGCTTAAATTAACACTATAATCCATAACTCCTTGACACCATAATTTAGGGGCATCACTACCCTTTAAAGTCTTTCCATTATCGGGGCCTAAACAAGCAGTTATTAAGGCATTGAGGCCACAATTATAGCCTGTTTGTTGCTCAATATAGGCATGAGTGTCAAGTAGCCTACCCTTATGATTAAGCCAATTATACAAATCTTTAATGCCTAAATAATGGCTTAAAATAGGCCAGTCGAAAGTAAGGCCTCGGTGGGTTAAAAAGTAACGTCCTTCTGAGGCCCAGTGATTAAGGGTAGACTCTAAACTCCCTGGGCTATAAATTGAAGGATATAATGGCAAAATATAATCAGCAGTAGTAGCCTTAAGCAAAGAAGTTTGAAGGGCTATAAATAAGCCTAAATTATGTTCTAAACTATCTGTGAAAGAGAGTATATCAGCGAATGGAATAAAGATATACTTCTTATTAGATAGAGAATCATAAACTCCAACACAAGATATTTTCCAATCCAACGGATTAACTACTCCTGTCGAACTTGGGCCTAAATTAGCCGTTTCAATATCTATCACAATTGGAGATACAGATGAACTACCATAAGTAGAGAGGAACTCTAACTCAGTAGAATTCTGTTCCATCAAATGGTCTAATCCACGATTATTGCTCATGCAGTAGCCTCCGAAACTTCACAAAGAATTTCACAACCACACTGATTACAAAACAAAACTACTTGAGCAGAAACTTCTTTAACTTCACCCACTTCCCAATGGTGAGTCGTCCAATCACCTTCACAATTCAATTAGGACCCTCCATAGAATAAAATAATGAATCTCCATGGCAATCATCACAATCTCCATCGTAACTAGTTGGTTCAATATTGTCCCCAAAATTATAAGGGTCATCATCTAAGAACAAACAAATAGCACAAATATTCATAACTTCAATTAACCCTTGAGGTTTACCTTCTGGGTCGATGTACTCATAAGACTCACACCGATACATGCCCGTAGGGCTTGAGGGATATCCACATTTTTCTACTGCATTTTTTAAAGCGTAATCAAATTTTTCTAATCTTGTTAATTCTTTCATTTTAATTATCCCCTGTTGTCCACTGAGTAGCCATTGCTCGAGCAATACCTAAGAAGGTCTTACTTCGTTCATTACTACCCCCTGCGAATTTCTTTCCCTTATAATTATCTCTATTCAAACGTCCACCACCACCATTAATAAATGGTTGATAATCTGTTAAAACATCAGTGGGCGTTAAGTTAGGCAAACCTTTAAGCCAAAGGTAAGTTCTCTTACTATAGGGGTCACCAAATTGATATGGTTGAATGACTTGAGACTTCTTAGGCAAACCTATTACATTCATAGGCATAGGATTCTCGATAGCAATACGTGGGCAATCTGCATTATAAAACATCATAAAGAACTCTTTAGCCTTCATGGCTTTTGCAAGCCTTTTAGGGTCTATTACTCCTTTCTGAGGATACATACGAACAGCCCCACCATTAGTCATATAAGTACAAGGAGGAAATGCTATAATCATATCCCATTCCTGTTTAAGTAATTCTGCAGCATCCTGTTGTAAATGCCATTCAGGATAACCGCCTGAGCAAGGCTCAATATCACAACTATAGGCCTCATGGCCAAGCGCACGGAGTTCTTTTGTCACTGCTTGACTTTCTTCACAGGCTAATAATATTCTCATTGAGTTAGACAAAGTAAGACCACCTATATTAATGTTACTCTTCTTCATCATGAGAACAACCAGGACCATGAACATGCTCTACGACTTCTCCAAACTCCATAAGTCCATCTTCAGAGACCTCTACTGAGTTCTTCATAGCCTCGAATTGAATCTTAATTTGCTCTTGCAATTGAGTTCGTTGACGCTTAGTAATCTTATGATTAGCCCTACGTTCATTAACCATCATTTCGTGAGTCAACTTACGTGTCTTTAGTTGAGTAGGTTGATATTCATTACCATACTTATCAAGCCTAACACGCCTAATGGCTTCGATAATTTCTCCACCATCTCCATAAGTAGTGCAATCACGACAAAGTCCCTTAAAATTAGCAATATCTTCACAAGTCATACATTTCCATTTATTTACCACATTATTCATCTCCATTAATTACTTCTACAAACTCTTTCCAAGTCCATGTATTGATAATCTCGGTATCATACTCTCCCTCAACCCCTAATGTGATTGTAGGCGAATCTGTTAGCCCGAGAATAAAATCATAAACATCTTGAGGCAATTCTTCTAAAGGTGCAACAAAGTTTAAGCAATTTGCCTTTCCAAAGTCTACTAATCTAAAATTGAATTCTTCTTTTCGAACGTCATCATCAGTGAGGGCCCAACCCTTAGAGATAAAATAAGCCCTAACGGCAGATTCATCAAAAGTGCGTTCTTTATTCCAATTTAATGTTAACATCTCGTTTTCCATGCTGCTCACAACCTTAAATTACATGCATTCCTATATAAGCGTAACTATCGCTTGTCTTGTAGTAAATCGAAAGTCTCCATGTCTGATAGCCACTTATGGACTAATTCGACAGAACCAGGAACCTCTTGGATACGTGAACTAATCTCCTCACGAATCTTTTCGTATCTAAGGGTCTTTCCAACTACAAATTCAGAGTAATCATAAAATGACATAAAAGCATCTAATAAATCATGTAAGGATAGTGAATGAGCCAGATTAGGCAAATATATTGAAGGTTTTAAATCTTTATCCTGCAATAAAGAGATGATTTCAGCAACTACTTGAGAAACAGGTGTGAAATATCGAATACATTCCAAATTCCTCACAGTTAAAGGCTTTGAGGCCATGGCTTGAGCATACCAAATCGGAATCACACTACCATCACTACCAAAGAAGTTAACACCTCGGTAACAAGCATACCCCATAACGAAAAACATTTGCTCCATTAGTAACTTAGTATAACCATAAAGGCAACTAGGAGTTTCAGCCTTATCTGTACTAATGCCTAATAATGGAATCTTCAATTCTTGACAAATCTTAGCAATATTGGCACTGCCTGTGACATTAACATCAACTGCCTCTAATGGATTTTCCTCATTCTTCTCAATGTACTTGTTAGCGGCAGCATGAACTACGTGGGTAATTTTATGCCTCATTAATGTGTATCTAAGTTCTTTAAGCGTTTCTTCATCACAAATAGAACCTTCAAAAATATGAATTAAAGGATTAGTACGACGTAATTCAACAATGGTTTTAGGATTAATGTCAACCCCTATAACTTTATGACCTTCGGCTTCTAATGTTCGAGCCAAGTGACGGCCTAAAAAGCCTGAGATTCCAGTGATGAATACTCGCATATATAAACATAGTTTAGATAACCTATTTAAGCCTTCTTGCAGGATTCCCTGCATAAGTCCCAGGTTCAGTAATGTCTTTAGTAACTACACTGCCTGCACCCACCACTACGTCATCACAAATAGTAACTGGGAGTATGGTGGCATTCGTTCCAATGCTGACACGATTTCCAATCGAAGTGGATTCCCACTTAGTACGGTCACCCCCTGCAGGGCCACCGTCTGAGAATCTATCATT
>ERZ890510.806-NODE-806-length-22973-cov-7.883018_pt1 | contig 22973 bp, 23 predicted proteins | sample MGYA00521265_ERZ890510 | MGnify/ENA primary metagenome ERZ890510 (study PRJEB32303, sample SAMEA104408624) | aquatic metagenome | biome: Brackish water; feature: Chemocline; material: water | place: Baltic Sea | collected 2014-10-26T21:54:00 | depth 110 m ...
GCCCGGGGACTCCCGGAGCTCCGAGCGACCTTTAGTCCTAGCGGCGAAGCCAAGAGTTCCGAGGGCGAGCCCCGACTTGCTACACCATCGGCCCACGGTCGAGCCCGGGGACTCCCGGAGCTCCGAGCGACCTTTAGTCCTAGCGGCGAAGCCAAGAGTTCCGAGGGCGAGCCCCGACTTGCTACACCATCGGCCCACGGTCGAGCCCGGGGACTCCCGGAGCTCCGAGCGACCTTTAGTCCTAGCGGCGAAGCCAAGATATCCGAGGGCGAGCCCCGACTTGCTACTCGACTGAACCCACCAACGAGCCCGGGGTGACCACCTGGCGAATGCCCAATATTCAAGCCCCCGCGTTATCATGCCGCCACATAACTTTGTCCCACCGGAGTAGCCATGCAGTATCGAAAGCTAGGGTCGTCTGACCTCAACGTGTCGGTCATCGGCCTCGGAACCAACAATTTCGGCAACCCCCAACGGATCACGGATCCCACAGAGAGCGCCAAGGTCATCAACAAGTGCCTGGACGTAGGCATCAACTTCATCGACACCGCTGACATGTACGGCGGTGGCCAGAGTGAGGTCCACATCGGCGAGGCGCTCAAGGCCCGCCGCAAGGAGGCCATCCTCGCCACCAAGTTCAACATCGCGAAACTGGAGGGCGAGTCGGTCAAGGCCCGCATCCACCGCAAGATCGACGAGAGCCTGGCCGCGCTCCAGACCGACTACATCGACCTCTACCAGATCCACTTCCCAGGCAACGACGTACCTCAGGAAGAGATTCTTGGCCCCATGAACGACCTCGTCACGGCGGGCAAGGTTCGCTACATCGGCGAGTGCAACTACTCGGGCTGGCGCCACGCCCACGCAGACGCGGTGTCTGCGAAGCTCGGGTTGGCCCACATGGTGTCCTCCCAGAACTACTACAACCTGTTCCGCCGCCAGGTGGAGCTCGAACTCCTGCCCTTCTGCACCGCGCAGAACGTCGGATTCCTCCCCTACTTCCCGTTGGCGGGCGGCTGGCTCACCGGCAAGTACAAGTCCACCGACACGCCTGGTGAGGGCGCTCGACGCATGGTGGGCCAACTCCAGGGCGACGATGCCGCGCGCCAGACGCTCGACAAGCTCGACGCCTACGCCGCTGAGAAGGGCCACACGATCCTTGAGCTAGCGTTCTCGTGGCTCCTGGCGCACCCCGCCGTGAGTTCTGTCATCGCGGGCGCCATGACCATCGAACAGGTCGAGGCCAATGCCACCGCTGGCGACTGGCTCATGACCGATGAGGAACGTGACGCGATCGACGCCATCGCGGGCTGGGACGGTACTGCCGAGGAGATCGAGGGCTTCGGCCCCGGTTCCGCTCCGGTCCGCCGCCGCTAGGCAGCACCGGATCGCAAGAGAAACGAGAAGGGGCGACCAGGTGGTCGCCCCTTCGTTCGTCTAGCGCCTATCGGCAGGAGAGTGTCTAACTCAACTCCAGCCTGATTGGCTTGATCGCGATCTCTTCGTAGAGATTACCGGTACCAGCCGCGTCGAGACTCGGGAAGACGTAGCGCGTTGGAAAAGCCTCCTGGTACTCGAACGCTCTGCCCGCAGCGCCATCCTTCAAGATCTCCTTCACCGTGACCGTCCGCTTCCACGGTTCTCCCGTGCTCTTCGCCTCACCGCGCCCCGCTGGCACCTGCAACGAAGACGCGTTCAACGTAGCGTTCAGCCACTCTGCCATCGCTTTGCGAGCCCCTGTCGCCTCGAACTTCACGCCCTCGCACCGAGCAACGACTTCTTCCATGGCCACGCCAGGCAGCTCTTTGAACGGGCTGTACTGCGTCGGGAAGCACTCCAAGAAGTTGTACCGGCGCGCGTCCTCACCAGCTTCATTGAGGAGCGAAACGCTGATGCTCTTGCGGACGTTCTTGCCCTGCGAGGCGTCCAGCCACCACTGGTACAACTCCGTGCTGTTCTTCCCCACGCGCGACCTGATGGTGATACTTCCGTAGTGCGCATCGCCGGGGCCGTAGACGCGGTACTCGTCGTTGCCGCCTTGCAACTCCCGGCTATCGATCAACAGGTCCTCAATCGCTATTCCCTGGATACTGCGGAGAGGCAGATCCCCAAGTTCTACCCTGAACTTGCCCGCGCCGTTCTCCAATATCTCGTAGGCCCCTTCGTTGGTGCCTCTCGTGGCCTTCACCCCGGCGGTGAGAGGCCCGCGCAAGGTCAACGTGTCCACATATTTGTGGCCAGGCGTGGTCTGGTGCGACGAATCGGTTCCCACCGACGAGTCAGCAATCTCTATGTTCAGCGAGCCCCCACTGGTCGTCTCCCACGCTGAGTCGACGTCGCCCCCGCTACCCGTGCCCGTGATCTCGACCGTGAAGCCGGTCACCACGAGCATGTCGTCTGGGGAGTACGTGCCAGCCCGAACCGCCGCCGAGGGAGCCGTCGCTTGCACCGCGATCACCGCAAGCGTGATCAACGCTGCCGCCGCCAGAAGCAATTTCGGTCGAAGGGTCATCGTGAAATCCATGGGTATCTCCTTGTTCGCGATCAGCAACAGAACGTTCATCGCAAGTTTCCACGCGCGTGGCCCTCATATACAACCTGCTATAGAACTACAACGTTGAGATGCCCAACGTGTCAGTGTTCGCTTTATTTCCTGGCGCCGATTGTGTACGAATCCCGATTTATGAGGGACAATGCCCGCGTTCGGCCTCGGTCCGCTACCAGACCCCGAACAGCACGAGGTGATTGAGTGGTGCAGGGGGATTTCCAGCCGGGGGAGCCAGAGCAATCTTGGGTGCCCGATAGGCTCAAGCTGGCCCGCGAATTGCGTGGCCTGACCCGCGCCGAGCTAGCAGTCGCGCTCGACAAGTCAGCCGCCGCCGTTGGCCAGTATGAAGCCGCCGTGATCCAACCCCAGCGACGTGCCTGGCGCACCCTCGCAACGGCCCTTTCGCTCCCGCCTGCGTTCTTCCGGCTCCCCGATGCGCCTGTGCTGCCCAGTGCCTTCTTCAGGCCCGACCGCACCGTGCCGCAGGTCGCCTACCGCCGCTCCGCCGCCATCGCGGGCCTGCTCGGCGAATTGCATCGCCAACTACGACCCGCAGATAGCAACCAAAAGGCGGACATACCCCGCGTCCGCCTCTCCGTAGGCACGCCTGCCGAGTTCGAGTTGGTCGCCGAGGGTATCCGTGTCGCGTGGGACCTAGGCAACCAACCCATCGACGACCTCACTGCTCTCCTAGAGCAACACCGCATCATCGTCGCGGCCGTCAACGACAAGCCCGCCCCCACCGGCTCGTTCTCCACGTGGATCGGCGATTCGCCGTGGGTGTTCTCGGCAGCGAGCGCAGCCTCAGTCGCGCAAACCAGATTCGACGTCGCTCACGAGCTTGGCCACCTCGTCATGCACACCTCCCAAGACCTCGGCACAGCAGACGCCGAGCGGCAGGCGGACAACTTCGCCCTCGCGTTCCTCATGCCACGCCGCGCCTTCGAGTTCACCTCGCCCCGCGTCACCGATCCTGCGCTGACTGAGTTGAAGCGAATGTGGGGCGTCCCCATGGCCGTGCTCGTCAAGCGTGGCTACGACCTAGAGTTGATCTCAGAGGCCAGCTACCGCCGCTCCCACGCCAGGTTGAACCGTGCATCCTACCGGGCAAAAGAGCCCGCCGAACCCACCCCAGAGCGCCCGCAGACGCTACCCACGCTCGTCGAAGCAGCACGCGCGAACGGCACGCTCGACGACGCGCTCGACGCCATCGCATGGCCCAAGTCCCTGCTGCACGAACTCGTTGACTAGAACCAGAACCCCGTCACGCCAGACACCACGGCACCACCCGCCGCAACCAGCACAACCATCAGCGCCAGCCGCCTGAAGAGCACCGTGGATATGCGGCTGGATAGCCAGATACCCGAGAACAGCCCCGCCACCGCGCCCGGCGTCAACGCCGCCGCAAGTACCAGCACATCACGCGTCAGCACCCCGCCTACCAGGAAGCTCGGCAGCGCGAATAGGCCCACCACCAGGAGGTAGGCCGTGATGTTCGCCCGGAACTGACGTGGGTCGAGGCCCTGGTTGGCGAAGAATAGGATCACCGGCGCGCCCGCAAGCCCCGTCGAGCCCATCAGCAGCCCACTGGCCATCCCCACCGGCACGGACGCCACCTGCTCATTGCCCGCAGTGCGTTGAAACCCACCCAGCATCGCCGCCGCCGTCACGCCGACCACCAACCCCAGCATCACCTTGATGACATTCTCGTCCAGCGTCACCAACAGCAGCGTGCCCAGCGGGATGAACGCCACCCCGAACAGCGACATCAGCGCCACGCGCTTCGGGCGGGCGTCGCGGTACACACGCGACATCAAGATCGCCGACATGACGAAGCCCTCGACCACCAACACAGGCACCGCCAGCGTTGGTGCCATGAAACTCGTCAGCACAGGCGCCGCCACGATCACGAACCCGAAGCCCGTCGCACCCTGCACCGTCGCAGAGGCAAACATAGCCAACGCAGCTACCAAAAACAGGGGTACAGAAATCATGAGGTCAAATCACCGTGAGCGTCGCGTGAGGTGCGTCGCCGGCACTGCGCAAGCAACGAAAGGGGGAGGGAGGTTGGGCGTGATCTCGCGTGTTCGTAGGGCCGATCGCCTCCAGAAGGCGTTAGGCGAGGCCCATCGATGGCCGCTGACGATGCTCCCTAAAGCGTGCGCTGGATGAACCCCGCCTTGCGACGCCACTTCGGGTTCACCTTCACCCACAGCTCCACGAACACCGGCCGCTCGACGATCTCCACGATCTCCTCGCGCGCCTGCGTACCAACCTCTTTCAGCGCCTGGCCACCCTTGCCGATCAAGAGTTGCTTCTGCGACGGCTTGTCCACGTAGATCGTCGCGCGCACCAGATCGGGCTGTGTGCCCTCGCGCTCGGCGTACTCGTCGACCTCCACCGCCACGTCGTACGGGATCTCCTGCTCGTACAGCAGGAAAACCTTCTCCCGGATGATCTCCGACGCCACGAAACGCATCGAGCGATCGGTCAGCATGTCTGGCGGGAAGATCGCCTCCTGCTCAGGCAGATGCCCCACGATCTGCTCCAGCAACGTGTCCAGACCCTCGCCGTCGAGTCCTGAAACCGGCACGATCTCCAAGAAGGGCAGCGCTTCGTAGTAGTGCTGCATGATCGGCAGCAACTTCATCTTGGCCACCGTATCAATCTTGTTCATCACCAGGATGGTGGGCGTCTTCGCCTGCGCCAATTGCCCCATCAGCTTGGTTTCCACGTCGCCCGGCATGCGTGGCTCCACCACCAACAACGCCAGATCAGCGTCCGCCAGCGCCGACACCATCTGTCGTGACATCGCCGCATCGAGCTGATCTCGACCGTTGCGCAGGAACCCAGGCGTGTCTAGGAGCGCCACCTGGAAATCATCGCCGTTCAACACCCCCAGCAACTTGTGCCGAGTCGTGTGCGGCTTCGGGCTGACGATCGACAGCTTCTGGCCGATCAACGCGTTCATCAACGTGGACTTCCCCACATTCGCTCGCCCGACGATAGCCACGAATCCGCTGCGGTGCTGCTGTTCTGTCACGTGTGTGAAACGATCCTTCTGGAATGGATGGGGACGGGCGCGGGCGATGATGCCCGCCCTATCAAAGTATATGCGAGAGCCCACGTCAGCAAGCGATAGGCACGTCGAGAGGCGCATAGCGGCAACCGACGAGCAGCATCAGCTACGCGGCTTCGATGATTGCCTGCTCGATCAGTTTGGGTAGTTGAACGCGGACGAAATACTCAGCAGGGTACAGGTAGTCCTCGCCGGACTCGTCGATCACCCGCAACTGCCCTAGTTCTGCAGCTTGCGCGTCCGGAATAACCTCGTACAACTTGCGGAGCTCCAGCGAAGCAGCGTGATCCGTGTTGTGGATGCAGATTGCCAATTCAACGGCATTTTTTGAATGTGTGGCCATGATTACGAATCCACGTATCGCTTGATCTTGAGTTCTTTGGTGCCCAGTCCTGCGGCTTCATACCAGTGCACTTCTGCCTCACGTATGAGTCCACCTGCCAGTCGAACTGTAGCGACTCCCTTGCGTTTGCGCCAGCGGCCATTCCCGTAGACCTTGATGAGACGAGGAAGTTCTCGAATCGACCTCCCCGCAGCGAAGGTCTCCTGATTGGCGATTGGCCCCAGGACTTCGAAGTACATCCCGTCCTCACCAAACAAAAGAAAAATGGAGCGGGCGATGGGGATCGAACCCACGGCCGTCTGCTTGGGAAGCAGAAGCTCTACCACTGAGCTACGCCCGCGCTCTCAAACAGTTTACTAGCGTGAGCCGTCTGCTGCACAGCATCCCCTCGCGACCAGGACTATCTTGCCAAGCGGCAGCGATATGCGTGCAGGGCGATCCCTGTCTGCCACGTTAGGGGGCGCGGCGCTGCCAGGCAACGCTGAGCGCGATGCCGATCCCTATCAGGTTGAACAGCGCCCCGACGCTCAGCGAGAACAGGCTGATCAACACGATGGGCGCCGTCGCCAGCAGCACCCCACCTATCGCCATGTACTGGTAATGGCGTCCCCTGCGACGATTGACCGCGAAACCAACGCCCTCGCCTATGCCGTAGCCGAGCCCGCCCATCACGAAGAAGAAAAAGAACCCAGCGCCAGGAATGAAAGCAAGTAGAACCCCCAGCGCGATCGCTCCCGCCAGTCCTAGGCCCACCGCAGCAGCGATACCCTTCACGTAGTACTCGCGTGACACTTGGAACACCGGCAGGCGCATCTCCTGGGCGCACTCCTTGCACCTGATGCCTACCGGATGCTGGCGCATGCACTCCACGCACACCGCCTTCCCGCACCTACTGCAATGCAGGCCCGTCTCCCGGTCAGGGTGCCAATGACACGCTTCTGTAGCCATCAATCCTTCTCACAGCCCCCTGAGCAGCACTCGTGGTGCTCAGTCAAGGGAGTTCTTCATTCTGACGCAGTATTGCGCGTCATCCAGACATCGTGGTCCGCTATATCGCGATCGAAAAGCAGTCGGTTCAGCATCAACCGAGGAAACGACATCCCTGGACTGCTCAACGAATTGGATGCGAGGCGCTTGGCTATGGTGATCACCAGTACGCCAGCCATCAGTCCCGCGTACTCCGTCGGACGGCCCAACCACAGCGAGACCAGCGGCATCGTGCCGAACGCGATCAACACCCATACCGCTGACGACTGTGTGAGCTGCCAGCCAGCCGTCGACACCACCATAAAGACCGCTAACTCCAGGCGACCCATCGCCAGAAGCATGCCGACCGTTGGTGCGATGCCTCTGCCCCCTTGGAACTTTAGAAACACCGGCCAATTATGCCCAGCGACCGCCAGCAGCGAAGCCAAGACTTGCACGTCAAGATCCAGATCGAAAGCTCGCGCCACCAGGGCAGGGGTCATCCCCTTCACGAATACGTCGAACAAGCTGACGGGGAATATCCACGCATGCCCCACGTTGTACCAAACGTTGGACGCACCCACGGTGCCGCTACCGACTTTACGTAGGTCGATGCCTTTGACCAGCCGACCGGTAACGTACGACATGGGGATCGACCCCAGCAGGTACCCGTACGCAAGTACGAACGCTATTGCGATGCGCTCATCCATGAATGGTCTGGTGCGCTACGACGCGCGGCCGGCGATAGCGAGGCGCTCTAGCTCCTCGAACACCTCAAGGGGAGGGCCCGCAGTGCCTGGCAGGTGCTCGCCCTCGTGGCCCATCGCGTGATAATCGCTGCCGCCACACGGCAGCATGTGGTACTTATCAGCAAGCGTCAGCAATGACGAGCGGAGTCCAGTATCGAAGTCACCGTAGTGCACCTCGAAGCCCACGAACCCCATATCGCCTATCTGCGGGAGTAGCGACTCGTAATCAGGGATGAACACGGGGTGCGCAAGCACGGTCACGCCCCCAGCAGCACGTATCAGCGCAGCAGATTCCGCCATCGAGATGTGCGGTCGGTCCACGAACGCGACCCCGTCGTCGTTCAGGATGCCATCGAACGCGTCCTTGATCTGCGCGATGTACCCTCCGTCCACCAACGCCTGCGCGATGTGCGGACGACCTATCCCGGCCTCGCCAGCGATCTCCAGCACGTGTTCCCACGTGATCTTGTAGCCCAACTCGATCAGGCGCTCCACCATCTTCTGGCCACGGTACAAACGATTGTCCCTGAACGACGCCAACGTTGTTCCTAGTTCGGCGTTGTGGTGATCCAGGAAGTACCCCAGCACATGAACGTCGCCCTTCGGGTCAGTCGGGTGGTCTGCACTGATCTCGACCGCAGGCACGATCCTCAGATCTGGATACGCCTCAGCGGCTGCCAGAGCCTCCGTGATGCCCTCCGTCGAATCGTGATCCGACACCGCAGCGATATCAACGCCACGGTCGTGAAGAAGGCGCACGAGCTCCGTCGGCGTCAGCTTCCCGTCCGAATACGTCGTGTGCATGTGTAGATCGATCTTCAAACGCTAACCCTCGCTCGCCTATGCGTCCCTAAGATCCAGAAAGCGGTCCACCCGCTCGATGCTGTTTGCCAGCCCCGAGCGCTCGTCCACATCGATTATCACCGCATTGAACTGCGCAGGACCCGGATCTTCAGCCACGTTCAGCCTGCGCGGCATCGCCGTCAGGAAACGCGCCAGCACATCCTCCACGCGGCTCCCGATCACCGAGTTCACCGGGCCAGTCATGCCTAAGTCGGTCACGAACGCCGTACCGCGAGGAAGCACCTTCGTGTCGGCTGTCCCCACGTGCGTGTGCGTGCCGACAACTGCCGACACTCGCCCGTCCAGGTACCAACCCATCGCCGCCTGCTCAGACGTCGCCTCGGTGTGGAAATCCACCAAGATAACGGCTGGCGGATCATCCTGCATCTCGTCGATCAAGCGATTCGCCACAACGAACGGCGAATCCAAACCCTCTGGCATGAAAACGCGCCCTTGCACGTTGATCACAGCGACTTTCCCGATACGAACGACGCCCCGGCCGGGGGTACCCTCCGGGTAGTTCGCGGGACGAAGCACCGGCCACTCACCGTCCAACGCAGGGATGAAATCCCGCTGATCGAACGTGTGATTGCCCCCCGAGATCACATCGGCGCCGGCGTCGAACATCTCGTTCGCCGTCCCCTCCGTCGTCCCGAAACCCGCAGCCGCGTTCTCGCCGTTGACGACCACGAAGTCGAGTTCAAGCTCCCGCTTCAACTCGGGCAACACCCGCCGCAGCATCTTGCGACCCGGCTTCCCCACGATATCGCCAACCATCAGTATCTTCATGCGCTGCTTTCTGCCATTGGGACCTGACCCTCAGGAACCACAGGCACCCCGCTGAACGATCGATTCGCTCAGCGGGGCCCCTACATATTGCTCTATCAAGCGTCCGCCAGCCCGCCATCGTGCAAGCGCGTAACGCCCGCCACTGCCGAGCGGCAGTTTACCGTCGTGCGAGCACGCAGCTCGCCTACTTGGCGGTTTCGGTGGCGCGGGTCTCGCGGACCACTGTCACCTTGATCTGACCTGGGTAGACCAGATTTTCCTCGATCTTCTTCACTACGTTCCTCGCCAGGTTCGACGCTCCGATGTCGTCGATCTCGTCGGGCTGCACCAGGATGCGCACCTCACGGCCCGCCTGGATCGCGAACGAACGCTCCACACCAGGGAAACTGTTCGCCACGTCCTCTAGCGCCTCAAGGCGCTTCAGGTACAACTCCACCGTATCGCGACGTGAGCCCGGACGTGCCGCGCTCATCGCATCCGCTGCTGCCACCAAGAACGCCTCAACCGACCCACGCGCGTCGTCGTGGTGCTCGGCGATTGCCGCCTTCACCGCTGCTGGGAGGTGGTAGCGGTCGGCGATCTCGTCACCCAACTCGATGTGCGAACCCTCGAACTCGTGGTCGAGTGCTTTACCGATGTCGTGCAGCAGCCCGCCGGCCTTCGCTACCTCGACGTTCGCTCCGATCTCACTCGCCAGCATGCCGCAGAGGCGCGAAACCTCGACGGAGTGCTGGAGGATGTTCTCCCCGTAGCTGTAACGGAACTGCAAACGTCCGATCAGCTTGATCAGGTCCGGGTGCAGACCATGCACGCCAGCGTCGAGCACTGCTTGCTCACCGGCCCGGCGCATCGTCTCTTCAACTTCCTTCTGAGCCTTCTCCACCGACTCCTCGATGCGAGCAGGGTGGATCCGGCCGTCCTGGATCAGCGACAGCAACGCTAGCCGCGCAACCTCTCGGCGCACCGGCTCGAAGCACGAGATCGTTATCGCCTCCGGTGTGTCATCGATGATCAAGTCCACGCCCGTCGCCGCCTCGATGGCCCGGATGTTCCGGCCCTCGCGACCGATCAAGCGTCCCTTCATCTCGTCGCTCGGGAGCGGCACGATGGACGTCGTGTTCTCAGACGTCACATCTGCGGCGAGTCGCTGGATCGCCAGCGAGATCACCTTCTTCGCCTTGTCGTCGACCTCCGCCAGCATCTGCTGTTCAAGGCCGTAGTACCGCTTGGCAAGCTCGTGCTCCATCTCGCCCTCAGCGGTCTGCATGATCTGGTCTTTCGCTTCCGCAGTCGACAGCCCTGCGACCTGCTCCAACTTCGTGGCCTGCTCTGCCTTGAGCGCCTCGGCCTGGTCGCGAGACTCCTCGACTTCCTGCTCACGTTCGGTCAGTCGGTCCTCGCGCAGTTCAATCGTTTCCTGCCGCTTGTCCTGACTATCCTCACGCTTGTCCAAGCTCTCCTCGCGGGCCGTAAGCCGGTCTTCCCCGCGTTGGGCCTCACGTCGACGATCCCTTATCTCGTTCTCTGCACTGCGACGCTCTTGGAGCGCCTCTTCTTTAGCTTCAAGAAGGATTCTCTTCTTCGCGTCATCTGCGTCACTGACGATCTTTTCTGCTACTGACCCTGCGGATCCGGCATCGCGCTTCAGCAGCGCATTCTTGATGACGAACCCTCCACCAACACCAACTCCTATCCCAACCACTGCGGCAATCACTGCAATAACAGCGTCCATGGATTCTCTCTTTCTGCCCCACCTGCGCTCGCTTCCCGGCCTTCGGGATCGGACGGGCGGGACCGTTACCGATTTCATGCACCGATCTCTCGGCGCGTTGTTATGGGCCGTGCCCTCGAACTCCTTCTACCTAACTTCCCTATCAGCCTTGACTGCTACTACGAGCCAACCATACCCGCCGGGTCACCCTCGGTAGTCCACGTTAACCCGAACCACCACCGCCAATATTGGCGGTGGTGGTGATGATATCGAGACAAGACGCTCAGGCCTGAGCGTTACTCTGCGGAAGCGCCTACGGGCACCTCTTCGAGTTCTGGGGCATCAACCACAGCCTTGGCCTTGGTGCTGTCACCGGCCGGCTCTGCTGGTGCATCGTCGAGTCCGCGTATCCGACGCTCAAGCGCCAACGCGATCTCGGGGTTCGTGTTAAGGAACTCTTTAGCCTTTTCGCGGCCCTGGCCAAGACGGGTCTCGCCGAACGAGTAGTTCGCTCCGGATTTCCGGAGGATTTCCATCTCTGCACCCAGGTCCAAAAGGTCACCGGATTTGCTGATACCAAGCGAGAACATGATGTCGAACTCCGCCTGCTTGAAAGGAGGCGCCACCTTGTTCTTCACGACCTTCGCTCGGACTCGATTGCCTACCGCTTCGGTCTGTTGCTTGATGGTCTCGATACGCCGCAAGTCGATGCGTACGGAACTGTAGAACTTGAGGGCCCGTCCCCCTGGCGTAACTTCGGGGCTACCGAAGAACACTCCCACCTTCTCGCGAAGCTGATTGACGAATACCACCGCTGTGTTCGAGTGGTTGGTTGCCGCCGTCAATTTGCGCAGTGCCTGCGACATGAGCCTCGCCTGAAGACCAACGTGAGCATCGCCCATGTCGCCCTCCAACTCGGCCCGTGGTGCAAGCGCGGCAACGCTGTCGATTATGACAACGTCAAGCGCGCCACTGCGCACCAGGTACTCGACGATCTCGAGCGCCTGCTCCGCTGAATCCGGCTGGGAAATCAAAAGGGTTTCGGTATTCACGCCGCACTTCGCAGCGTATACCGGGTCCATCGCGTGTTCTGCATCGATGTATGCGGCGGTACCGCCGAGGCGCTGTGCCTCAGCAACAATGTGGTGACAGAGGGTAGATTTCCCTGCCGACTCTGCTCCGAAAATCTCTACGATTCGACCGCGGGGTATCCCGCCGACGCCTAACGCAAGATCCAAGGAGATCGAGCCAGTCGGAATCGCCTCCACTTTCATGGCATCGGCGACATCGCCCATGCGCATGATCGAGCCACGACCGAATTGGCGTTCAATTTGACCGAGGGCCAGCTCTAACGCTTGTTCCTTATCAGACACTTTGGCCTCGTCTCTCTACCGCCACTACCATTGATTACTTTACCACACACTGCGTTGCGGACGGCTGCGCTAGTGTGAGGGAACAGATGTTCTAATCGCAACCCGCAAATGGCGCAGTTTCGTGCGGATATGCGCGATTCGCCCAAATCCCACAGGGGGCTCGCCTGTCCCTCTCCTATAGGTTGGAAGAAGGGCGGTACTTATTGACCAGCGGCAGTCGACGATCGCGTCCGAAATTGCGCCGCGTGATCTTGATCCCGGGAGGAGCCTGGCGTCGCTTGTACTCGCTACGGTCCACCAACCGCACCGTCAACTCCACCGCATCCGCTGGCATACCCGCCTCCAGCATCTCCGCCACGCTCCAGTCGAGCTCCACGTACGCCTCGATGATCCGATCGAGCACCGCGTACGGTGGCAGCGAATCCTCGTCCTTCTGGTCCGGCCGCAACTCCGCCGTCGGCGGACGCACGATGATCGACTCAGGGATGATCTCGCGTCCTGCCAGCACATTCACGTGTCGCGATACTGCCGTTACCAGAGTCTTCGGCACATCCTTGATCACCGCGAACCCACCTGCCATATCGCCGTACAACGTCGCGTAGCCCGTCGCCATCTCGCTCTTGTTGCCCGTCGTCAGCACGATCCAGCCGAACTTATTGGACGCCGCCATCAGCAGGTTGCCCCTGATTCGCGCCTGCAAGTTCTCCTCGGTCGTATCCGGCTGGCGACCCTCGAACAGTGGCCCAAGCTCCTCGCGGTACTGATCGAACAGCCCCTTGATCGGCAACGTCACCAAACGCACGCCCAGGTTATTCGTCAGCGTCACGGAATCGTCGTTGGACTGATCCTCCGTGTACTGCGACGGCATGAACAACGCCGTAACGTTCTCCGCCCCTAGCGCCTCGGCTGCGATAGCCACCGTCAACGCTGAGTCGATCCCACCCGACAAGCCGATCACCGCACCGGGGAAGCCGCTCTTCTTCACGTAATCCCGCGTACCTGTCACCAACGCTCGGTACACCTCGGTTAGCGCGTCCAGCGGCTCGCTCATCTGCGCCACCACCGGCTGACGAACAGGCGCTGTGCGCTTCGGCGAAACCATCACGTTGACCGGGCGTCCCACGGGCTCCAGCCCATCGGGGGATGCCAACGCTGGCTGCGCCTCATCGGCGTCCACGTCGATCACCAACAGCGCTTCCTCGAACTGCGGCCCACGAGCCACAACAACGCCGGTTGGGTTCACCACGATGCTTTGGCCATCGAACACCAACTCGTCCTGGCCACCCACCGTATTGAGGTACGCCACAAACACGCCGTTGTCGCTCGCACGCTTGGAGAGCATCGCCTCGCGTTGCACGCCCCTCATCTGGTGGTACGGCGACGCATTGATGTTCAGGATCACCTCGGCGCCAGCCGAGCGCTGCACCGTCGTCGGCCCGTTGTCGTGCCAGATGTCCTCGCACACGTTCACGCCAACGTTGACTCCGTTGATCTCGTATACCGGGCAAACGTCGCCTGGAGTGAAGTACCGTTGCTCGTCGAACACGCCATAGTTGGGCAGGAAGATCTTGTGATAGCGGTCGAGCACTCGGCCACCGGAAAGTACCGCCGCCGCGTTGTACAGCGCACCCGTCATCGCATCCGGTCGTTCAGCCTTCGCCGCGTTGAACACCGGCCCGTCCACCAGGTGCGGCACACCCACGACGACCACGACGCCATCGCTCGCCGCAGCGATGCGCTCAAGCTGAAGTTCCGTCTCGGCCAGGAACTGACGCTTCAGCAGCAAGTCCTCTGGGGGATACCCCGTGATCGCCAACTCCGGGAACGCCACAACGTCGGCCTGCTGGGCCTTCGCCTCCTCCACCAGCGCAATGATCCGATCTGCGTTGCCAGTCAGGTCGCCGACCGTCGGGTTCATCTGAGCGAGGGCCAATCTAAGGGGTCGCATGCGTTCCTAACCAGGGGAGGATTTGAGGACGAATCGTAGCACGCGGGCCAGCCTCTTGCGTGACAAGCTTCACAAAAAGAAAGCGCCCTTCTTGAAGAAGGACGCTTTCGTCATCTATCTGTTATCTGCTACCGGCCGAGTTTCCGCCTAGCGAGCGGTTACACGACGGCGACGGCGCGCAGAACGACGTGCGGCCAATCGTTCCTTCTCGCCCTTCGAGCGGAAGAACCTGCGATCCTTGTGTTCCTTCAGGATCCCACCACGGGTCACAGCTGCCCTGAACCGGCTTACGATCCCCTCAGGGGGCTCGCCATCTCGAATCGTTACGAACGCCATTTGCTCTCCACAGCCCGAACTTACGCATCGCGTTGGGCCATCGGGAATCTTATCATGCAAATACCCCACCTGCAAAACCCACCTCAATCGCCCGAAACCCCGCTCGTCACCAGAGGCCGTTGCCCTATTCTCTGCACCCTGAATGTTATTGACATTTTAGCTCCTGAGCAGCTAAATTCATTAGCAGTTGGCAGCCTCGACTGCTAATCCCGGAGCGTCATTACCAGTGCCTACTTACGGATACCGTTGCGCTAATTGCAAGAACGAATTTGACGTTCGGCAGAGCTTCGACAGTGAACCCCTATACGAATGCCCCAAGTGCCAGCACATCGCTAAGCGCCAGTTCCACGCGCCTCCGGTGATCTACAAGGGCTCTGGGTTCTATACCACTGACTACGCGCGCAAAGACAAGGGCACCGCGAACACCTCCACCGGCTCCTCGTCGAATTCGTCCTCATCGTCGGATTCATCGAGCTCCTCGTCGAGCGATTCCGCCCCGTCGACGTCAACGTCGTCCGACAGTTCTGGCAGTTCTGGCAGTTCTTCGTCGTCCAGCGGCTCAGGTAGCGACAGCTCCAGCACCTCAAGCTCCACCAGCAAACCCGCCTCCAGCGACTAACCCCATGCGCGCCGTCATCCAGCGCGTCTCCCAAGCCAGCGTGTCTCTCTCAAGTGATGGCGGTAAAGACGACACTCCCGTCGGCGAGATCAACGCGGGCCTCGTCATCCTCATCGCCGTCGGTCGCGACGACACTTCCGAAGACGCCACCTACCTCGTCGACAAGATCACCAACCTCCGCATCTTCCCTGACGCCGCCCAAGAGACCCAGCGCTTCGACCTCTCAGCGCTCGACGTCAACGCCGAGCTCCTCATCATCAGCCAATTCACCCTCTACGCCGACACCCGCAAAGGCCGTCGCCCCTCCTTCACCGACGCCGCACCCCCAGACGTTGCATCCGCTACCTTCGACGACATCGTCCAGCGCTTCAAAGCCACCGGCCTGCGCGTAGAAACCGGCACCTTCCAAACCCACATGAACGTCACCCTCACCAACGACGGCCCCGTCACCATCACCCTCGACACCGCCGACCGCCAGAGTCCCCGGCGCTAGGGGCCTTCCCGAAGTCGCCGCACAGCCACCAGCGCCCAAAGCGGGTAGCCCACGTACAAACCTGCGAGCGCGGTCAGCGCCGTACTTCCTGGCATGGCGCTTCCCCCGCTCCCGCGCTTCAGCGCCAGCAGCCACCCCAAGACAACGATGAACCCGATGTTCACCATCACGATGTAGGTCTCGAACGCTATCGCGTTCGCCACTAGCAACCCTTGGAGTACCACGACTCCAATCATTCCACCCACGCCTACCGCCAGCGTCACGGGCATCACCACCGCTCCGTTCTGACTGATCGCTCGGTGTAGTGCCAGCGCCATCGGAATCATCAACAGGTATTGCGCGATCACTGCCACGTCGCTGGCCGTTCCCAGTTCCCCTACACCCGAAGCGAAAAACCCCACCAAGTAAACGATCCCAATCACGCTTGCCGCTGCGCTGCCGTAGAGGCTCCACTCCAGCACCCGCTGTCGCTCCCGCCCCGAGCCGATGATCGAATGTGCCCATACTCTCGCCCCAATGAAGCCGATCCACAGCAGAACGATTCCAACGAACACACGCTGGAGTACCCCGTTCACGCTATCCACACCGACGATCTTCGAGACGATTATCCACGTGAGCAGCGCCACGAGTGCGGCGACAGCGGTCGCCAGGGAAGGCTTGGCGTAACGCTCCCAGCCGTCCGCAGTGCGGAACCGCTTCCCAATAAATCCGATTCCCGCAACGACCGCTAGAAATGACGCCACGCCCGTGACGTTGTGCGCTAGCCCCATCCCCGTTGTCCCCCCGCACCCCGGGTCGCACGAGAAGGCGGGTTGCGCGACCGCAGTGACGAGCCCGAAGACCCCAATGAGCACCGGCCCCTTCATCGCCCCGCCTTGAAGTCCTGGCGCGTGATGGAGCCCGATCGCGAACACGATCACCAGTATTCCCGTGACAATAAAGTTGAGGTTCTGCACGAAGGGCCTGTCCGCTTCGACTCCCCCCAATTCGCTGATTGCCTGGGATGCATGGCTGTACCCCTCCTGGGCGACGCCACCCACGATCACCATCGCCGAGAAAACCAGCGGTACCGCCACCCCACACATCGCCAAGTAAGCCGCGTTGCGATTGATCCAGCCCGTTTGTGTGCGCACGCCAATCCTCCACTTTACATATTGTAAAGTGGAGTCTGCGATACACTTTACACCGTGTCAACTAAGAAGATCGAAACTCACCGCAAGATACTCGAGTCTGCTTTCCGGCTGCTCACCGAGCGCGGGTACCATGGCGTCGGCCTCGAAGAGGTCGCGCGGGACGCTGGTCTCTCTCGGCAAGCCGTCTACCTGCACTTCAATTCCAAGGCTGACTTGCTGGTAGCAACGGCGCAGTACCTCGACTCTCAAGTGGGTACCGAAGAGTTTCTACGCCCGGTATTCGAGGCCAAAGATGCGGTTCAGGCCATGGATCGTGCCGTAGAGGCCTACGCGGCTATCGAGCCTCTTATCTACGACGCTGCCATCATGATCTACGCCCAACGTGGCTCCGAACCAGCAGCGGAAAACGCGTGGCAGGATCGGATGGAGTTCCGTCGTCAGAACGTCCTGCGCGGTATCACCGCACTAGAAGCGGAGGGTATGCTCGCCCAAGGGTGGAACATTGAAGAAGCCTCCGACTTCGTGTGGTCTCTCTTGTCTATCCACACCTATGAATACCTCGTGCGCGAGCGCAAGTGGCCGATCGATCGGTTCATCGACCGCCTCCGCCAGGTTCTCCACGCCGCGATCGTAGCTACTCCACCAAAGCCAGCCGATTAAGCCACTCGCCTACCGCGACTAATTCCTACCTCGTATCCCGCCCGCCCGTTGACCCTGAAACACTCTAAGAACGAACGCACGCTAACCACCCAACTCGCTGGCCTCAACCATTAACGTCATTCAGAGCGCAGCCGAAGAATCCCTCACCGTCCTTCTGCCGCTATTCGACGTTCCCCTACCCCTTGTCCGTCCTTCTTGGCGTGATGCTTCTGTTTCTTGAGCGTAGCGCTAGCGAAGTCGAAAGACCTCTCATCACTCCCCACCTCTTGCCCCTCACCCCCGCCACCCCTACGCTGAACTACGACCGCCACCTCGCCACATTAGGCGCATCAGGAGAGTTCCCTTGGACATCGGAGATCGTGTACGCGTGCAAACCAACAGCCCAACAGCCCCGCCCGAGCACCACGGCAAACGAGGCATGATCACCTACGCCGGATTCCCCGACATCTCCCCCACCGGGGAAACAACCTCGGCCGAATCCCCCATCTGCTCAGTCCGCTTCGACGACGAACCCCAAGACACCGACGACGCCCTCGAATCCTGGTTCGTCCTCGAATAGGGCGCAGCCCCTGTAGTCCCCCTTACGAAGGGGGACTACAGGGGGTTCCCTCGTCACCCGTTCTTGCTCTCACGTTCCCGCTCCCGCAACTAGCGCTGCAGCCACAGCGGCCGGAATTTCTTTCTTCGAGTGAAGAACCACACCCAAACCAAGCCATACAGGATCGTGAATATCCCCACGAACCAACGCTGTCCGTCGAAGGGATGACCCAGGAGAAGCCGACCGGAGACCAACCCGACCCCACCGCTGAAAAGCGTGAAAGCCACTGCCAACAGCTGGAGAGGGCGGCCTCTAAACCCGTAAGCGATAGCCCGCATAGCACGACCGACTGCCACAGGTCCAACAAGGACTGCGATAGTTCCGGCCTTGGCTCCTCGCGGCCCCTCTACCGCATACGCAATCACAAATCCAACGATAAGCCCGCCGACGATTGCCACGAAAGCCCCGCCGAGGCCGATGAGCAACATGCGCCTAGTGCTGATGGAGTAGGTCTCCGCCGTGGAGGTCGCTTCCGGCAGGAATGGTCGTAAGTACTCTTCAGCGGATTCCGGCTCGATGCCTAGCGCGCCGTAGCCGCGCACGATCTCATCGAACGCCGTTCCCTCCGCGAGTTGCCCGATGAAGTCGTCAAGGAGCTCCGCCTCATACTCGTTCATCGGAGGATCGTTATCGGCGGTCGGCTGGGGCGCCATCGAGTAGACGTCATCGCCCACCCGCAACTCGTGAACCAGCCGAACCCCTTCGACCCAGCACCGCACTGACGCCCGGTGCCCCAGCAGGTCGAATCTGAATTCGTCCCGGCCTACGAATAGCTGGTCGCTACCAGCCACGTCCCCGCCACGCACACGCACCCACCTCGCCGAGCCGAAGTAGCTGTGCTCGATCGTCACCCAGCTCTGCTGCCCGTCCAGATCGATGAGACATTCGCGAATCGCCATAGCCCGCGCAGTGTACGCAGATTGCAGTGACAGTTCGAGCCGCCGACTCCCCCGCCAACCATCGCGGGCCCCAGCCGTCAACGTCATTCAGAGCGCAGCACAACGGAGTCGAAGAATCTCTCACCGCCCCCTCCACTATCCCCGTTTCCCCTTACGAAGGGGGACTACAGGGGGTTCCCTACCACCAACCGACGCTAAGCGCGTATCGCGCTGCTGCCTCCATGGCGACCTGAATCTCCCTTGCGCCCCTCAATTGTGCCGCGTACATTCTGAGCGCAAGACGCGCTCCTAAGTAGAAATCTTGTCGTACTGGCGGTAGAACGTTCACACGCGCACCCAGAAACTAGCGGCCCTCCTCCTTCTGGCTCTGATCGTCGTTCCATTTGTTCTAGCGTTCCACGGTCTCGCGTTGGTGGCAGTCGGCTCTCATGGTGAAGAGCCCCCTGGTTGGCGCTTCATAGGGCTAGCAGCGACCACCATCGCTCTCTCGTGGGAAGCCGGGGGGCTAGTGGGGTGTTGGAAGAGCATCCTAAGCGCCTCGGCTCCACTCCGGTCGCTGCTCGCGGCAGCAGTGCTGGTGGCGGGCATCGCAGTTTTCATGGTGCCGCCCATGAAGTGGGCCTTTCTCTACGGCCTCTAGTTGCCCAGAGTTCCCCCCACAAGCCCGCCAGCCATACCCACACCGACACCCGTGGAATCAGCCGAACTCGCCAACCCCGACAACCGTCGAGCGACTAGCCACACCACTGACAACAGCCCATAGCGCGATCGTCACCTCCCCGCCTATCCTGTTCCCGGACGACCTACCGCACCCCGCGTAGCAGCGCCCCGACGAGACAAACCCAACTCCTCGGGGCGTTCGTCGTTAACCGACCGACCGGCCCAGAGGCAAATGCAACAAAATGTTACAAAATGCAACACATCAAGACGCAATCCTCCCAAACCCGGGTCACGACCTGCCGCACCAAGGAACCCGCCACCGAACCCGAGGACCTAGAGGTAAACGGGCAGAAATGGGCAGAAACGGACACCTCAAGACGTGCGAGGCCAAGTTTGGCCGCAATCGAGCCCTAGGTGCCCAACGCCTTCATCACTCTGGCCAGGGAGTGCAGAGGCCCTCCTCTGCCGGGAGCACGGGGGAGTCCCCCGTCTTCTCCTATTCTTTTAGAACCCCCTTCCTAGCCAAAGCTGACTAGCACAGGGGGCAGGGGGATGGTAGAAACGTTGTCTAGTAGACCGATTGATAAACCTCAGAGTGGCTAAGCGACCTTTTTACTCCACGACCAGAACCCACCAACACCCCCACGCAAAGCGTATAGTCACCGCCACAACTAGCTGTAGGAGAACGCCATGACCCTCTCAGCACAACGCCTCGACCACTGGACCCTCGTCACAAGCGATCTGGCCCGCACTCGCCAGTTTTACACCGACGTCCTCGACGCCGAGCCTCTCACGCGCGCATTTCCCGCGGGAGTCACCTTCGGAGGCACCACCATCGACTTCTTCCTGGAGAGCGACTCAGACCACCCATCGCCGGGATCAGACCATCATGCCTACACCATCGCACTCCAAGATTTCGACCCGTGGGCTGAACGCCTACGCACGAATGGCGTACCGGTAGAATTCGCCAACTTCGGGCGCACCCGAATGTCCATGCTGTTCGACGACCCCGACGGCTACCACTTCGAACTGGTGGTCCCGATGGAGTCAGAAGAGGAAGCCAAACGCGAGCTAGAGAAGCGGGGCATCCAACCAAGACGCGGGCAGGGCCCACGCTAGACTCGCCCGCCGAGCACCTGACCGCAGAAAGTTCAAGGAGAAACCATGGGTGACCTACTCAAAGGCCGCGTAGCCATCGTCACCGGCGGAGGACGCGGACTCGGTCGTGAACACGCCATCGCCCTCGCAGCCGAAGGCGCATCAGTCGTCGTCAACGACCTCGGCGTCGAGCGCGACGGCACGGGTGGTGCAGCCGGCCCCGCCGACGAAGTCGTGGCCCTGATCCGCGAAGGCGGCGGCGAAGCCGTCGCCAACTACGAGTCCGTCGCAGACTACGACGGCGCTGGTCGGATCGTCGCAGCCGCCATCGACAACTACGGCAAGCTCGACATCCTCGTGAACAACGCCGGCATCTTCCGGCACAAGCTCTTCTGGGAGATGTCCGAAGAGGACTGGGACAACGTCATCAACGTCCACCTCAAGGGCACCTTCAACACCTGCCACCACGCCGCGCCGCTCATGATGGCTCAAGGCTACGGCCGCATCATCAACACCACGTCCAGCCAGTGGCGGAACCCCGAAGGCCGAGCCAACTATGGCGCAGCCAAGGGCGGCATCGTCAGCCTCACCTGGGCGCTCGCATTCGAACTCCGCAACCACGGCATCACCGTCAACGCCATCGCCCCTATGGGCGCCACGCGAGCCTTCGGCGACAACAGCTACCGCGACATGCTTGCGGACGCAGGCCTCGACCGCAAGAAAGATCCAGCAGAGCAGGGCTCCAACCGCGCCGCGCCTGAATTCGTCTCCCCAACCGTCGTCTACCTTGCCACAGAGCAGGCCAAGGACATCAACGGCATCGTGTTCAGGGTCGGCTCAGGGAAGGTCGGTCGCTACAGTCACCCCACCGAGATGAACACCATCTACCGCGATTGGAAGACCGAAGGCACCTGGCCCATCACCGAACTCGAAGCCCTGCTCCCCAACACCCTGCTCGCAGGCGACACCAAAGCACCCTTCATCCCCTAACCATCAGCCTTGTCATCCCGACAGGCGGCCACCAACGGGCGGCGAAAAAGAGAAGAATCATGGGCGAATACCTGAAAGACAAAGTAGCGATCGTCACCGGCAGCGGACGAGGCATAGGCAGAGCCCACGCCATTGCCCTCGCAGCCGAAGGCGCCAAAGTCGTCGTCAACGACCCTGGCGTCGAGCGCAATGGCACCGGTGGCACGCAAGCCCCCGCCGACGAAGTCGTCGCGTTGATCCGCGAGAACGGCGGAGAGGCCGTCGCCGATTACCACTCCGTCGCAGACTTCGGCCAGGCCGAGGCGCTGATCCGCACCGCCACCGACAACTACGGCAGGCTCGACATCCTCATGAACAACGCGGGAGTCTCTCGCGATGGCCTGTTCCACCAGATCAACGAAGCCGACTTCGACACCGTCGTTGGCGTGCACCTCAAAGGCACCTTCAACACCTGCCGCCACGCCGTACCCATCATGATGGAGCAAGGCTCGGGCCGCATCATCAACACCGCATCAAGCCAGTGGCGCAACCCAGAAGGGCGCCCCATTTATGCAGCAGCCAAAGGCGGCATCGTCAGCCTCACCTGGGATCTCGCCTTTGAACTGCGCAACCATGGCATCACGGTCAACGCCGTCGCCCCCATGGCCCAAACCCGCGCCTTCGACGACTACCGCCACCCCCAGATGCTCGCCGACGCAGGCCTCGCCGCGAAAAAGGCAGGTGACGAACTCACCACCGACCGTCCCGGAGGCGAGCACGTCTCACCCATCGTCGTCTACCTCGCCACAGACCTCGCAGCCAACGTCACCGGCCTCATCTTCCGATCAGGCTCCGGCAAGATCGGCGTCTACTCCCACCCCACAGAGGTACGCACCATCAACAAAGACTGGCGCAACAAAGGCAAATGGACCATCGAGGAACTCGCCAAACTCCTCCCCTCCAGCCTCCTCTTCGACGGCTCCCGCGCCCCCTTCATCCCCGCGTGAGTCGCCCCTACCCGGAGCTCCCAGCGACCTTTAGTCCTGCGGCGAAGCCATGAGATCCGAGGGCGAGCCCCGACTGGCTACACGATTTGCCTAGAATCGAGCCCGGGCCCCGGAGCGCCGAGCGACCTTTAGTCCGGCGGACGAAGTCCATG
>ERZ890510.807-NODE-807-length-22971-cov-9.756938_pt1 | contig 22971 bp, 15 predicted proteins | sample MGYA00521265_ERZ890510 | MGnify/ENA primary metagenome ERZ890510 (study PRJEB32303, sample SAMEA104408624) | aquatic metagenome | biome: Brackish water; feature: Chemocline; material: water | place: Baltic Sea | collected 2014-10-26T21:54:00 | depth 110 m ...
CCCCCCACAACTCACCAATTCGTGCGACGTAGGTCAACAATCCACATCACTAGCGAGCTCTGCGCGCTCGATAAGTTGAGAAACTAGATCGAGTGTGTGCGATCAAATGCTCTAGTCATCTCATCTTCTATCTTGGCGCGACAGAGGTTCTCCGGTGCTGGTGTTCGCCACATGTAAATGTTGGTGACTGACCCCACGTGCGAGTGCGAGTAGGCTCTACCAAGCGAACTTAGATTTCGTTGATTTTCCGTGTAATGGCAAATTGGTCAACCGGGTAGATTCCCCCATTCGCAACTTGTTGAATGTCACCAATGAATATCGACAGTTTGGTTCCAGGTATCGATTAGCGGAACTGCCAAGTGTGAAATTCAGTGTCGAGACTGTCCGATTCGAATTGAATGGACATTTGGCGAAAATTACGTCGAGTCGCTTCGTGCCCAAACTACAGGTATCCGAAGGGCTCGAAGCGAATTTCAGATTGATCCAAAATGGATGTCGATCATCTTGAAATCCGCTCGCTGGTGAAGATTATCGGCAATCGTAGGATGTCTGGCAGTTACCGGGCTGTTTAAGACGAATCTGTGGCCATCGAATTACGAACACTTGGGGTAGACGATCTATCGAAATAGGAACAATTTACTATGGTGGATCGACTGGGAGAAAATGTTGATGAACTCGAAAATATCATTCAGATTGAAATTGGGAAGCGCTCGATCTGTTCCTAGGAGTTGAAGATCGATGCCGCTGACATGCTATGTATGCCTTGATGAATCTTGACTGACTGATCATCAGGAAGCTATTCCAACCAAAATGATTGTAAAAGTGACATCTAACGGAAACTCGAACGAGGGTCTGGACCATCTTGGGATTCCGTGAAACTCGTAACCACACTTGAAGCTAACAAGAGTACAGCGCCCGTGATTGGTGAAAATTCGCGTGAGAGCCTCTGGACAGTTGGCTACTCTAATTCCGAAATTGATGGATTGGTGGCGTCGAGTGTCATTGGAATCGAATAGAATTCATCGGCGTTGTTATAGCGCCTGATTGATACTGCAAATTTTTCTGTGTGCAACGTTCGTTGGGCACAATTGATTGGTATATTCCGAGCTTGCAGATTTTCCGCCGACGATTGCGTGCTGATTTTTACCAGATGTTTGCCCTAATGGCGGGCGTACTGGTGATGACGGCGATCCTTGCCGGTACTCCAATGTACCTGAACTCGATTGAATCGCTTGGTCTACGATCAACATTGGTGACTCTGTCGGCTTCGAATAGAAATATGCAGGTTGTGGTTGACGAATTACCATTAACCAATCTCTCGGTTATTTCGGCCACCAATCGTGTCGACATCGCACTTAGAGAACTCGGTGAATTGGTTGTCAATGTTGGTCAGGAGTCACACACCCGGCGGCATCTGTGGGGATCAACAGAGGATTCGATAATCGGTGGACAAGACGCTGATATTGCTGTTTTGCAGCGCTTCGACGGATTTCTGGATGAGGTTGTCATCGTCAAGGGGCGTGCTCCACAGTCGACGGTTGTTCAGGAAGAAAATCATCTTGCATCCGAAGTTGTTGTGCCTGTGGAACGGGCAGAGCTGCTGGGAATCGGAATTGGCAGCGAGATTTGGCTAACTGCTAGTCCTGCCGATCCACCGTACTTGATGGTGAAAATCGTGGGTCTGTTCCAGCCGAAAGATGTAGGGGCAGAGTTTTGGCTGGGACTTGGGCCTGAGGTTATTCAGCCTGGGCGACCTAGTCCGACGGCACGACATATCTTGCCGTTGTTCTTTACTCGAGATGGTTTGTTCGGATCGGTGACCGGCAGCGCAGCTTCGGTCGGCACAAATCGCTGGTTGATTCAGCTCGACGCCGGTTTACTGGAGCGACAGAGTCCAGCGTTTACTGCAGGGCAGGTCAATGCAGTTGGGCACGAACTTCGACGTGGATTGCCAGAGTCAAAAGCAATATCAGCGCTAGAAAATCCGCTTAAATCACTCGGACAGAAGATCAACTTCGCTCGTATTCCTACTTTGATGATGGGAGGAGCACTTCTGATCGCTGCTGTGTACTACTCGATCATGGCGGCAGGTGCTCTGACTGCACTTCGTCGTGCCGACACTGCTCGTATGTGGGCGCGCGGATCGGCTCGTCGGCAGGTGGCGATCATGTTTTTCTCTGAATCGTTGCTGTTGGTTGTTTTGCCAGCTCTTATCGCTCCGTTCGTGGCGTTCGGCGCGATAAGCATGATTGGTCTCATGCCTGAGTACGAGGCGATCACTTTAGGTTCGCGCATGCCGGTATATCTCACGTGGCAGGCTTTCACATGGTCGCTAGCTGGTGCGGCTGTTGTGGTCGCTTATATGCAGTGGATTGTGTGGAAGGGGGGAGGTCGAACGATTGGATCGGAACAGATTTCGAGTCGACGAGTGGAAGGTAAACCGTTCTTTCAGCGTCAATATTTCGATTTGTTGTTCTTCATTTTTGGTGGCGTGATTCTCTGGGATTTATCGACGGAATCTTCAGTGGCAACCGTTAAAGAAGGTGGTGAGCAAATCGTTACGGTTAATCCACTGCTGGTTTTCGCCCCTGCAATTTTTCTTGGCGTCGCCGTGATGCTTTCGTTGAGGGTGTTGCCACCTGTTGCGCGAATAATCTCGAATGGATTAACTCGACGTGGGCCTGCGTGGGCGCATCTGATTTCTGCATTGTTTGCAAGGGTCCCACTAACTTACGCTTGGCCAACTGCGATTCTCGGCATGGCGGCAGGAACTGCGATGCTATCGGCCACTGTTGCAGCGACGTTGCAACAAGGGTCTGTTGATCAGTCGGGCTACGAGGTTGGTGCAGATATTCGTTTATTTCCTGTTGATTTGAGCAGCGGATCGCGTACTGCGGTGCTTGATCGGGTTCGTGGCGCCGAGGGTGTTTTGGCTGTTTCAGGAGGACTACGAACTACCGGAGAGATTCGAATCGGCGGGCAAGGTGCGCCGTTAAAGTTCCTTGCAATTGAACCAGTTGAATTTGCTGAGATCGGTGTATTCCGAAGTGACTTCGCAGAGACCGACTTAGTAGATTTGGTGGGGAGACTGGATTCCACATCTGAGATCGATCCGCTGGTGATTCCGGAGTCGGCTACACGAATTGGTTATCGAATGCGGGCCGACGTGATCGAACAACGAATACGGGCCAGCGTGAGGCTGATCGACGCTAAAGGGGTCTCTCACACGATCGATTTAGGACCTGTATCCAGTCTCGACTGGCAGGTTCGAATGGGAGAGATACCTAGTGTTGCGGCGAGACCAGTTGAGGTTGCAGGGCTAACATTTTTCGAATTGACTCCAGATGAACTGGGTACACCTGTGAACATTCAGGTCGACGATCTGATGTATGAGTTGGCGGAGTCGTCACAACCGATTGTTATTGATGAATTTGACACTGACCTAAGTCTCTGGAATCCGCTTGCCTCGTCTCAAGGTATTGATACCGATACGAGCCGACTTGCATATAACCGTATCGTTGATGGTGAATCTCGTTTAGATAGTGGGCTTCAGATCGATCTCGGAATCGGAACTGATCTGGGTGTTCGAGGCATTGTTCGCTCAAACTCAGCGACCGTGCCGATACTGTTTAGTCAGACAGCTCTCGGGGCGAATAATTTGGCTGTGGGCGATACAACGGTTGTTCACGTATTTGGGCGTTCGATACCGGTCGAAATTGTTGGAGCAAGCGACTACTTCCCGACGTTAAATCCTGACCTAGGTGGATTCGCTGTTGTGGATATCACTCAGCTCTGGGGGCACCTTGCGTTGAGCAGTGCCAATTCTGCCGGCGTGGCAGCAGAGATGTTCATTGGGTTGGACGACGCGGCTGAAGCTTCGACCATCGAAACGATATCTTCGATAGTCGGAGGTCTGCATAGCGTCGTTGATCGAGAGGAGATTCAACGATCCTCAGTTGTGACCCCATTGGCTGTAGCAGGTTGGAGCGGAGCTTCTGTAGTCACTGCGGTTCTCGCAGTTGTTCTTGCTGTTCTGGGTTTCCTGACGTTCGCACCTATGCGACCCGCAGGCGACCAATTCAACCTCGCTGTATTGCGATCACTTGGCGTACGAAAACGCGGGCTAGTGGTTATCAGCGTTATCGAACAGTTGGTGGTACTCGTAGTGGGGATAGCGGCTGGAGTGGGCGCTGGGATGGCGATGGCGCGTATTGCTGTCGGCACTGCCTCACAGACTGATTCGAATGTGAACTTGTTACCGCCCATAGTGTTCTCTACAGACTGGAACTACGTAGGTGTCCTGATTGGTGCTCTGCTGGTTGTTTCGGTTTTACTCGTGATATTTGATTCGATCGCCGTTCGACGAATTAGTGTGGCAAACATTGTGCGAATTTCAGGGAAGAGCGGCTGATATGTGGCCAAGAGCATTCCTTGAATTCGTAGGTCGGCGAACTCGATCGCACTGGCCTATGCTGGCCATCGTTTCGATTGGGGTAGTTTCCGCGGTTGTGACTATAGCGGCAAGCGTCATCTACTTCGACTCGCTCGGCGATATCGCTCTGAAGCGGGAGATGTCTAGTGATGGCGCAGCCAACCATGACATCGTTGTTACGGGGCGAAAAACGGATATCGACGCGGCCGGCAATAGTGAGATTTTTGAGCTTGTTGATTCAGCCGTTAATGAGGCGGTTTCGTCTGTCATCACTGATGTGACTATTGCGTATGGTTCGCCAACTCTTCTCGTTGAACCGCCAGCCAACGACACCGAAGTAGGTAACTCATGGCGCGCTGTTCTGGTGAGTGCGCCGAAATTGCAAGTGAATTCTGTGTTGACTGCTGGATCGTGGCCATCACCAGATGTTGAAAGAACCCAAGTGGGGCAATTGCTTGTTGATGTTGCCGTAAATGAGATTTCCGCAGAAAAGTTTGGGGTAGCTATTGGCGATACCGTAGTGGTTTCACCCTTCTGGGATGATGTGAATGATTCACTTGAGGTTCGAATCACGGGTACGTACGCACGTGGAGACACAGTCCCTGAGTTTTGGTCAGATCTGGATGAGCAATTCGGTCTCGACGATGCCGATTTGAACTTCCTTCCATTCGTTCCGGATGCCAAGGTGTTTGAATCGGTCATTGGTCCTTATCTACCAGGAATGACGGTCAAATATTTCTGGCGATTTCATGTTGATTCATCTCGCGTAACCGCGTCGGGCGCCAACAAATTGCTGTTGGGGTTTGAAGAGATCAAAGCTCAGCTTCAACCGCAGATCAGCAGTTACGTGCAAGATATTCCGCTTCAGGATGTGCTGGCTCGAAATCAGCAGCAGACATTCTTCAGTCGATTGCCCATGACCGTAGTATTCTCGGTAATCGCAGCGGTAGTTCTCTATTTCGTCGGCACGATGTCGATTTTGATGGTTGAGACTCAGCGGGACGATATAGCCCGGTTGCGAACCCGTGCAGCGACTGCGAGGCAAGTGATCGGTGCGTTCGTTATCGAGGGCGCCGTTGTAGCTTTGCTCGCTATCTTATTGGCTCCACCGCTTGCCGCTCTTTTAGTGAAGTGGCTAGGTGTAATTCCGTTGTTCAGTGGATTGAACGGGGGAGACCCGCTGCCAGCGAGCCTTGGGCAGACGGCTTACGTGGTCTCGGTGCTGACCGGTCTTGCTGGGTTCCTTGCGATGGTCATTCCAGCTTCAATGGCTGCAAAGCGAACGGTCGTGAGCAGCGTTCGTGAGTCAACTCGACCCACAGCGCAGGGTGCTATGCAGAAGTACTACCTCGATGTTGCGCTGTTCGGATTGTTACTGGCGTTTGCATCCCAGCTGACAAGCGAGGGTTCGTTCGTAGATGTGCCGGGTGTTGGAGCGGCTCAGGTGGATAAAATCAATGTGGCCATGCCAGCTTTGGTTCTGGCGTTCGGTGGATTTGTTGCACTGAGGGCGTTCCCTGCTCTGGTTGAGGTGGTTGCCCGATTGACTTCATTGCCGAAAATTTCAGGCATTGTTTCGCCGGCCATCACACTGGTACTTTGGCAAATGGCTCGAAATCCCAGACACTACTCTCGCCTGTCATTATTGATGATTCTTACAGCCGGGTTGGGCGTGTTTGCATCAAGTTTCGCGGGGACGCTTGATGTAAGTGCTGCAGACAGGGCGCGGTATCAATCGGGGTCAGATTTACGTTTGAACGGTGTTTCATACACGAACCGGGTGCAGGCTGGTGAAATATTCCGTCGGATTACTGGTACGCCGGGCGTGGAATCGGCAGCCCCGGCGTTCAGGGCGGTTGGTATCGATCTAACAGCCGACGTAGGCAGCACGTTTACGTTTCTAGGTGTCGATCCCAAACCGATGGCCGGGATAGCTTGGTCGAGAGATGATTTTTCAGAAATATCACTGACCGACCAAATGGATCTACTGACCGACTCGAGAACTGGGATTCTTGTTCCGGCAGAAGCACGGTGGATAAGTTTGAAAGTACGCCCGACGGTGCGGCGCGCTGACTCCCGAATTGTAGCTCGTTTGAGTGATTCGACGGGACGATTATTTACCTTGAACTTGGGTTCACTGTTACCACGACCGTCTGCAGGGCGACCGTTCGTTTGTGAAGTCGCTCAGGTTCACCTTCCGCCAACTTGGTGCACGATAGCGGGGTCACTTGACTCAATCGATGACACCGGTGTGACTCCAGTTCCGCCACTACGAATTGAGTTCATTGGTGTGGGACTGCCTAACGTCGAGCGAGGGCGATTCAGCCGGACAGCGCCACCATTTCTCGATGCCGGTTCGGTTGAGATTGATGAACTGGCGATCATTCTGGAGAACGGCGAAAAACACGTGATCGAAGAGTTCAATCAGGACTCATCGTGGATGACAGTTGAGCCCGGACTCAATCAGTACGGAGCGAGAATCGAACCACTGCTGGCATTGCCAGAGTCCAGCGAGGGTGATGAAAACGCGGAGTCTCAGGATATTGGCATCGCCGTAATGACTTGGAATCCAGTGGTTGTTACGCAGTTGCGGGGGGTGACCGTGGGCTCGGAAAACGCTCCGATTCCAGTAATTGCCAGCACAGGATTTATGGAGCGCGGTGGCTACAACATTGGTGAGCGAATTAACGTTGATGTTCAGGGCAATCGTGTTCCGGTTCGACTCGCTGGGGTCACCGACTACTTTCCGACGCTTGATCCAGAATTTTCCACTTTTATCGTTGCCGATATTAGATCGACGTGGATGGCATTAAACGCTAGTAAAATGCGTAATGCTGAGCAGGCGAACGAAGTGTGGATCGAGACGGGCGATACTGCTCCTTCGGATGTTGCTAACGAGATCAGACGTCGCAGTGTTGTCCCGCCTTCGTTAATCGCCCAAGATCAACTACTGCGTGATGCTGCCGTTGATCCGTTGATTTCGGCAGGTTGGCGTGCATTGCTGGCGATTGCTTTTGCCACTGTTCTGGCAGCGAGTGCAGTTGGATTCCTAGTTTATTCGCAGGTGACTTTCGCTTCGCGCATGACGGAGTATGCGGTTGTGCGGACCCTCGGACTTACAACTCGGCAGGTACTAGGTCTGGTGACTCTTGAGTTGTTGATGGTGCTTGTTCCGGCGGTGCTAGTCGGTGGATTGCTGGGTATGCGCATGGGAGCGACGATTATTCCGTTCCTTGTTACCTCGGGTGAAGGCGTTCGTGTTGTTCCACCCGTCATGCTCAATGTTGATTGGCAATCAGTCGGAGTTTTGGTCGGAATTCTTGGCGCTATATTCCTCGCGATTTCGATTGGATTAATCTCGTCTGTGCGCAAAATATCCCCCCCGAGGGTGATGCGGATGGGCCAGAACTAGCGAATTCTGTATTGAGTCGGCGAGAGGTTCGTCGATATTACTGATCTAAGATTCATTCTTATGGAAGCACTACTTTCGGTTGAAAACCTAACCAAGGAGTACAAAGGCGTTGTTGCGCTAAACAACGTCAGCTTCGAGGTCTCTGACGGCATTACCGGGATTCTTGGCGAGAATGGTGCGGGCAAAAGCACGGCGATAAAGATTGTCCTTGGACTTCTTCAACCGACATCTGGCAGTGCAAAGATTCTGGGTGTGACTGCATCGGAAAATATTGACATCCGCTCTCGGCTTGGTTACATGCCGGAGCATGACTGTCTGCCTTCGAACGTGACTGCTGCTGAGTTCCTGACCCATATGGCAGAGTTGAGCGGACTTCCACCTTCACACGCACGATCACGTGCTGCTGATACGTTGAGGCATGCCGGACTATTTGAAGAGCGGTATAGAGCGATGGGCGGATACTCGACTGGTATGAAGCAACGGGTGAAGTTGGCTCAGGCTTTGGTGCACGACCCGGCAATTGTGTTACTAGACGAACCGACTGCTGGGCTGGATCCGGCAGGTAGAGAAGAGATGTTAGATCTTGTTCGTAAAACGCATCGTGAGTTCGGCATTAGCATTTTGTTTTCGTCTCACTTGATGGCTGACGTTGAACGCACTTGCGACCGGATTATCGTTCTCAGAGGTGGGCAGGTGATTCAATCCGGCGAGGTGAAGAGTTTCACTGAAGAGACAGAGACCGTATATATCGAAGTCGACACTAACAAGGATAGCTTCATTGTTGCACTCGAGCAGCGTAGTGTCGCGGTGACCGATGCTGGTCTAGGAATATATGTTGAGGGTTCTGATGAATCGGTCTACGATCACGTTAGGGATGCTTTGGTCGAGGCTGAAGCGCCGCTACGACGGATGGGACCGCGCCGGCGTGCATTAACCGAGTTGTTCGCACGTGATGGTGATGATTTCACTGACTTGCCGGGTGGGTTGGAATCATGACGAGTTCCAAAAACACTTCCTCGACTGCGAGTGTTCAGGCTCGCGAAGGCACGGTCTTCGACATTGGCTACCAGCACTACGACGGACCCAGAGAGGGTCGGAACCGTGCGCGATTGTCGGTTTTCAAAGACGGGTTGAAGATATCGCTGGGGCTAGGTCGTGGAGTTCGTGCGAAGATTCTGCCGTGGCTTTTTATTGGTTCTCTGATGTTGGTCGGCGCTGGGCTGGCAATGGCAGCAATCACGATCGACCGGATTGCCGGTGAGGGCACTGCCCATACCGTTGGTCTGCCTACGCATTCAGACTACTACGGCATCGCTTCGATCATCATGTTTATTTTCGCGGCGATCAGCGCACCCGAATTGTTGTGTCCGGACCGTCGTGACGGGGTGATAAATCTCTATCTCGTACGACCGCTTACGGGGTCGGATTACATCGTTTCTCGATGGCTGGCATTCATGTCGGTCATGTTGTTAATCGCATGGTTGCCGCAGATTATTCTGATGGCTGGATTGACACTTGGTGCATCTGATCCTGCCGACTATTTGAAAGATAACTGGCTGGACATTCCGAAATTCTTAGGAGCTGGCGCAGCGATTGCGACGTACTCAGGAACAATTGCGCTGTTGGTATCGGGATTTACAACTCGACGGGCATACGCTTCGGTCTTCATGGTCGGATTGTTTACGGTATCGGCTCCATTCACGTTTGGGCTCGCTCAGGAGCTTGGCGGCACAGCCGGTAAGTGGCTTTCAATGTTTAATTTGAGCAATATTCCCATGCATGTAAATGATGCCATTTTCGGTACTACCAGCGGAGTGACGATGGATGCCCCTGCTTCCGCATTCGACACGTGGATTCTAGTAAGTTGGTTCTTTTTGTGGACACTGGGTCCAGCGGCGTTGCTGTGGTTCCGCTATCGGAAGTTGACACCATGACTCCTCGTTCGTCAGCACACGCTTCCGTGGGTAGCTCTGAAGCGGTTATCCGAGTCGAAAACGTATCGCGGTGGTTCGGCAACGTGGTTTCGGTAAGCGACGTTTCATTCGAGATCAAGCCCGGCATTACTGGATTGCTCGGACCGAACGGCGCAGGCAAGACCACTTTGCTGCGCATGATTACAGGGCTTGCTGCTGTTTCTGATGGGCGGGTGACTGTCTTTGGGGAGACGGTTCGCAATAACTCATCCCTCTATTCTCGCATCGGAGTTATGTCTGAGCATGAGACTGTTTATCAGTTCATGAAGGGTAGGGATTTCGTAAAGATGATGGGGCAGTTGCGAGGCGTGAAAGATATCGACAATGCAGTCGACAAAGCAATCAATTTAGTTGATCTATCTGACGCTGCGTATCGGCCGATGGGTACTTACTCTCGCGGAATGCGGCAACGCATGCGTTTGGCGGCGACGCTGGTTCACGAGCCGGATATTTTGCTTCTGGACGAACCGCTCAACGGTGCCGATCCTCGGCAACGGGAGCATTTTAAAAACCTTCTATTGAGCTATGCGGCTTCGGGTAAAACAGTTGTCCTTTCATCTCATATCCTTGAGGAAGTCGAACAGCTTGCGGATACGGTGCTTCTGATCGTGAACGGGAAGTTGGCAGCATCGGGCGATTTTCACGCCATAAGGGCTGCACTCAATGACAGACCGTATCACGTTCGAGTGATATCCGATTCACCGCGTGATCTGGCATCTGCTCTGGTTAAGCTGAAGTCGGTTGATGCCGTGAACGTCGATCCCGATGGCGCTATTGTCGTGCAGAGCAGGAACGTACGTGATTTGCAGATCGAGTTACCTCGACTGGCAAAGGCATTGGCGGTTCGAGTGCGGCGGGTTGAGCCATTAGACGATTCGCTCGAAAGCGTATTCGGATACTTGGTGGACCGTTAGCCATGTGGTTTATTTACAAACTCACGCTTCGTCAGCTGTCCGGCCGTTGGCGATTATTGATAACTCTCTTGCTGACAGCATTGCCGGTTGTAATGGGTGTCATACGGTCTCTGGTAGAAGATGGTCCGCCTGATGCTGAATTTCAGACCGGTGTAGTCGGTATGCTGGTTGGCGTGATTATGCCGTTGGTTGTCCTTGCGATAGCGAGTGCAGCGTTTACGAACGAGATCGAAGATCGCACTCTGGCTAATCTGACCCTGACTCCTATTCCTCGCTGGAAAATTATCGTGCCAAAACTACTTGGTGCCATTAGCGTTGCTGCTCCAATGATAGCTACGAGCGCCCTGATTGCCGGGTACTTCATCTATGAGGGCGATGTAAAAGCAATACTTTCCACAACCGTAGGCGCAGTTGTTGGCGTGGTGTTGTACTCGACAGTATTCACATGGGCCGGAATTATGACAACACGTGCAATCGGATTTGGTCTTCTTTATGTGTTTCTCTGGGAAGTTATGCTCTCCGGAATCGTGCCTGGAGTTCGGTTCTTAAGCCTTAATCATTATTCGGTTTCAGTGATGCGAGCAATTGACGAACGCCGGTTTACGGGTGAGGACATGCTTAGTTCCGGCGTTGCCGTTGGTGCGTCGTTTGGCGTGTTGGTGATCTTCTTGCTGTTGTCTATTCGCCGGTTACGGCGGATGGACGTACCCTAATCGGTGGTAGAACGCCCGGCGAAGTTGGGATTACCAAAAAGACTTTGATGACTGTTATTGGCCAGCGAGGTTGCTTTCGATCGGGAGGCTGATTTGGAAACAGGTTTTGCCTGGTTCGGATAATACGGTGATATTTCCACTGTGCTTGTGAACGATGATGTTGTAGGTGATATCGAGTCCGAGTCCGGTGCCTTTGCCGGGTTCCTTGGTTGTGAAGAACGAATCGAAAATCTTGTGCTGGATTTCTTCGGGAATACCCGGTCCGTTATCTTCAAGTTCCACAATTACATCTGTATCCGAACTATAGATTCTTACGGCTAGCTCACCGTATCCATTCATCGCGTCGATGGCGTTGTCAATGATGTTGGTCCAAACCTGATTTAATTCGCTGCCGTACGCTGGAATCATGGGCACGTTGTCGGCGTATTCCCTATGAACTGTTACGCCCTGTTTGAGCTTGCCGCGGAGCATAAGAAGGCTGCTGTCGACTCCCTCGAATACATTGATTGTTTGAACTGGCGCTTGGTCGAGGAACGAGTAGGTTTTTAGCGAGCCTACGATATTTGAAATTTGACCTGATGCTTGGCCTATTTCGGCGAGTAATCCGTTGACTCCAGCCGACTTGCTGGCGAGTATCGCAACTGCCGGGGCGGTTTCATTACCATAGGTCTGTACGAGTGAATTGAGTTTAGAAATGTTGAACCCGGCGTTTACGAGATCGGGCCCTAATTGCCAGGCGTCTTCGATATTTCTAACTTCGAGCCAGTTCTGCAGCTCATATTCAAGATCACTACGGTCAAGTGGATCGATTTCGGGTGGAGCGATGGCTGTTTCGGCTGTTTCGGCCAATAGGGATGCGAGAGAGTCTTGTTGCTTAGACGATAAGACGAATCCGGCTATGTCGCGCTGAGATTGAGCGTACGACTCTATTAACGAGGCAAGTTGTGCTGCTCCGCGCTTCACTGCTGCTGCTGGATTATTTAGTTCGTGCGCCACTCCGGCGGTGAGCGTGCCGAGTTGCGCCATGCGTTCGCTTTGGCGAAGGAGTCCTTCGGTTGAGCGCATACGAGCCACTACGATATCGAACATTGCTCGGGCAAAAGATGAGCTGTTATCAAGAAGGTCATCGAATGTCGCTTTCTTGATTGCTATCAAAGAAGTGGACGAACCGGCTCTGGCTCCAGCCATACGTGGTGATTCGTCGAGAAGGGCGATTTCACCCACGACGTCCCCGGCAGTGAGGATGTTGAGCAGTACTTGACGCTCCTTTGAGACTTTTAAAATTTCTATGTTGCCGGAAGCGATCACGTATGCGATATCACCGTGATCCCCTTCCTCGAAAAGCATTTCGCCTTTGCCGAGTTGTTGGAGAGTGACTGCATCTGCTAGGTCCTGTAGATCTTTTTCGGGTAGATCTGCGAAGAGCGGGACGTTTTTCAGCTTGTCTTTCATTAGACTAAACTCAGGTACTGGTGGACGAAACTGACACTGAGAGCGCCCTGCCCAACAGCAGTGGCGACTCGTTTCACTGTGCCGTGCTGGACATCGCCTGCAGCGAATATTCCGGGCACGCTGGTTTCTGTCATATAGGGATCGCGCTCGAGAGGGAAGTTGACTCCGGCGACGGCTATATCGACCCCCGTAAGGATGAATCCCGCATCGTTTGTAGCAACAAGGTCGGCGACTAGCTCAGAGTGGGGAGCTGCTCCGATGAATATGAACATTGCCGCGGCATGTAGCTTTTCGATTGCATTGGAATTCTTATTTCGAAGGTCGACGCCTTCAAGCGAGGTTTCGCCGTAGACCTTTGTGACTTCAGAACTGAATAAAACTTCGATGTTTGGAGTTCCTGCGATCTGGTCGATCAGGTATTTCGACATCGTGGCTTCGAGCGATTCTGCTCGAACGATCATCGTTACTTTGCTGGCGAATTGAGAGAACAGCATTGCCCCTTGGCCGGCCGAGTTTGCGCCACCAATTACGAACACCGGTTGGTCGCGATAGAACGCTGCCTCGGTGTTAGCTGCTCCATAGTAAATTCCGGCTCCGGTGAGTCGATCTACGCCTTCGACATCGAGTTTCCGAGTGGTCATTCCTGTTGCTATCACGACCGCGCGACATTGAAGTTCCGCTCCGTTAGATAGCTCAACTATTTTGTATTGGTATTCAGACCTCACATGAACAGCATCGGCTGCGGTCAGGATTTCAGCGCCGAGGCGCCGAGCTTGTGTGGAGGCGCGGCGAGCGAGATCGGTTCCGCTGAGGCCATTAGGGAAGCCGAGGTAATTTTCGATTCGTGAGCTAGATCCTGCTTGTCCACCGGTCGCCGCCTTTTCGATCATTGCAGTGCGCAAGCCTTCCGAAGCTCCGTACACAGCCGCACCGAGTCCTGCAGGTCCTCCGCCAATAATAACAAGATCGTAGAAGGGGTGATCGGCTACGGTTTGGAGTCCGACTTTCTCCGCGAGGGCGCGTGTGTCGGGTTTAATAAGATGTGTGCCGTCTGGGAAGAACACAATAGGGATGTCGTGACCTTCGCCGTCGCCGTTGATTTTTTCTACGGCTGCGAGAGCTTTTTCATCACGTTCGATGTCCATCCATTGGTATGGGATTTGGTGGCGAGCGAGGAAGTCTTTTACGTCATGAGATTGGGACGACCAAAGTGCGCCAGCTACTCGGATGCCGTCGTATTCGACAGGGGCAGTTGCTTCCCAGTCGGCGAGCAGATCGTCGAGAACCGGGTATAAATGGGTTTCCGGTGGATCCCACGGCTTCATCAGGTAATGATCGAGTCCGACCGAGTTGATGCAAGATATTGCCGCTTCTGTGTCGGCGTAGGCGGTAAGTAGGACTTTCTTGGCAGTGGGGTAGATCTTCCGAGCTTCAGCAAGAAATTCGGTACCTGTCATGCCGGGCATGCGTTGATCGGCAAGAAATAGTGCGACTAGATCTCCGCGTTCTTCTAAGCGTTTCAGCAGGTCAAGAGCGGCTGCACCCGAACCTGCTTTTACTATTCGGTATTTACCACCGTAGTAACTTCGGAGGTCACGCTCCACGGCGTTAAGGACTTGCGGTTCGTCGTCAACACATATGATGGTCGATGCGGGCATTAAGTGAACTTACCTGACTGCGTACTATGAGACCGTTGTTGAGCTAGTGGTTGGTTGAATTACTCCGGCTGCGGAGGTCGGCACGGACGTCGGATCAATGATTTTTGTATTGTATGAGAAACAGAAATGTGCGACGTCTGGAAGTTAAGTTCTGTACTTGTGTTAAGAATTATGAAACACGCTGCATTTACCCACGCAAACCTGTATGCGGTTTGGGTTTGAACTTTCGGGATTGCACTTTTGACCGGTCATTGAGCTTAGAACATTGTTTGTCCATACGCGTACTAATCAGTTTAGAGGGCGTGATATCTATGTTCGATACCAGTATTGCTTACTTCTACTACTCGGAAGCCAGATGGATCGTTTCCGAGCGGGTATCCGACTGGTCCTGATGCAACGACTTCTATTCCGTTCTCTGTAGCGTAGTTATTTCGATGCCAGTGCCCAGCGAAGTTAGCTTTTATTCCGTGATCGGCAGCAATTTCGAGCAGAGGTGTACGGTATTTTTTCTTGATAGACCACGGATTGTCAGCTTCATCGGCCGATACTACGAAGAGCGGGTGATGACTGAAAAGAACGATCCGATTGGCATTCTGTTGACCAGCAATTATCGCTTCAGCTTCAACGAACGCTAGCTGAGCTTTGGCTTCCTGAGCCATGGTCTTCGGTGAAGTAAGCACTGTGGAATTGATTACGATAAATCGAACATCTTGATGAGAAAATGCGTAGTAATCGGGTCCGAAATTCTTTCGATACTGATCGATGTATTTTTGTTCGGGAGTGTTGTGATCGAATGCAACATCGTGATTGCCTGGCACCCAATGGAGGGCGATTGAATCGTCGAGTTTGTCAGAAATTCGTATGACTTCGTCTAGCTGCTCCTCGTCATCGACATCATTGATCATGTCACCGCATATGACCACGAAGGCAGGTTTCAACCAGTTGGTGTGTTCGATTGCGCGGGTGAAAAGAGCGGTTTCGGGCGCAAAGCCAGTAATTAATTCCGCTTTGCGTATGATTAATCCGCGCTCAGCGAAGGCGGCAATTTCTTCATCAGGTTTGCCGCTAGACGCCGCAAACAGACCGAACTGTGGATCGGCTAGTTGAACGAAAGTGAAGTCACTCATCTGAAGAACTTGTTACCTCTTCGTACGAAATTCCAAAGTTATGGGAACCGTAGAACAATCGAATTGCAGCCCATCTAACGAGCTGAAACCCGTTGCAGTGCAGGATACATTCTTGGCGCACAATATATAACGCTCAGCGCATGTATTAGGTCAGATGCGAGTTAATTTACTAAGGCGCGCGCAGTTAGCCATTTCGACCAAGAAGTCCGAGCAGGTGGGTTTGCGGGTTGCTAGTGCTACGTTTTGTTGGTGTTTTGAATGCACTACGGTATGCCTCATTATCGGCGATTTCCTGACCAAGCGGCATGCACATTTTCACAAGGTATTCGTCGAGCATAGCATCTTGATTTGATCCGACTGCGATGTCCCAGCCGTGGATGAGCGTGTCGAGGAACAGTTCCTTTGCGTATTCGGCTCCGCTGACTGGGCCTGATGAGATCTGGCAAGTTCGAGTCATAGCGTCAGGTTCAGCAAGTATCGCTTTTACATCGTTGGCTGTTCGTGTGTAGACGCCAGTGGGGTCGTCTCCAACAAGGTCGCCTTCGAATTCGTTGCCGACTTCGGCGATTGTTCGACCGCTGAACAGAGCGATCATCCAGACGTTTTCGTAGACGATGTGGTTTACCACAGCTTTCACATCCCAATCGGAGCAGGGGGTGTCGTTGCCCCATGCGTCATCAGGTACGTTTTTGACGAAATTGATGGACGAATCGAGTGAGCGTATGTAGCAATCGGAAATTACGTTGGGGTCCATTGCGGAGTCTGACATTGATGTTCCTTAGATCGTTTTGGGAGTGGGTTCGACATGTTGATAGGAGCATGCGAAATCAGGTTTATCGGGTTATATCACAGCGTTGGATGCGACTACGTCTCGAACGATTCTGCGTTGGTTGTTGATTAGAATTTACCTGCGTTGTTCGGCATTGGTTGGCGTTGTCGGGTTGATGACCTTCCTGTGTTCAACGTGTAGAGTCACGCCTCGAAGCCAAATTACGTTTGCGACCCAAATATGAACCCGGGATAAAAATGATTCAGACCAACCAAACGCATATCGACTATTCCGAACTTATGGACGAGATCGGTCAACCTCCCGAGGTGCTTGCAAAGCTGAAGGAGGATGGCGATTACACAGGTTTGACGAAATCGGTGAAGACGATTCTCGATGGACGTAATCGGGCCGCTGCTATTTCGTCGCCAGCTGGTGCGCCTTCGGATCCTCATTTGCACGCTGATTTTCATGAGTGGTGGATTGTCATGAAGGGTGAGGTTGCTTACGACATCGGTGAGTACGAGCAGGTTGTTGCGAGTTTCGGTGACATCGTGATTGCTCCGTGTGGATATCGCCATGACATTAAGCCGTGGAAGGGCGATCAGTGCGTGCGTATGGTCGTTGGTATGAACGATTCCAATCACGATTTGAAGGGGTTGCCTCACCCGAGAACTTTGCCGATTCCTGGCGATTGGCAGCCGCCAAATATGATTCACACTCGGTTGGAGTGGATGATCGAACGCCACGGTCTGGAAGAGAACTGGGGCGAAGAGGTTGTGCTTGATCAGCGCAATAGGGTGAACATCATTCACACTCTGCCAGGGTCGGCTAACAGGCCGCACTGGCACCCGGATATGGATGAGTGGTGGTTCGTTGCTAAGGGCGAGATCGAGTGGCAGGTTGGGAACGATGATGCGTTTGTGGCAAAGCGTGGCGATCTTGTGTTTGTCGAGGCGGGTAGGGCGCATTCGATTCGAACGGTTGGCGATGATAGTTCGATTCGGTACGCGGTGACATCACCTGATGTTATTCATTACTTTTTGGACGACCCTGACGCACCGAGGCCGCCTAAGGACTAAAGGCATTAGGGGGCGACGATCGGTTCGATGTTGGTGGATATTGGGATGCACTCATCTTCACACAGACCCTCTCCATTGGAGCGCTCACCTCGTTGAAACCTCGGCAATAACTCTCACGTCACGAGCTCCAAAATCGCAAGGAGTTTTCTGTGTTTTAACTGCTACTTACCAGAGTTGTATGGAGTCTTTAAAGAGTTGGGTTAGTTCTTCGGCTCCGGTTGGGCGTGGGGCGAGTTTGGTTACTCGGTGTTGGGGGAGCGTGCCTTCTACTAGCGCGGGGACATCATCGACGGTGTAGCCGACGCCGCCGAGTCCGTTGGGGACTCCGATTTGCTTCAGGATGTATATGAGGCGTTCTGCTACAAGGTCGCCGGCGTCTTCGGGTCCTGCTCCGGTTACATCGGCTCCTAGAAGTTGTGCGGCGCGCATGTGTCGCTGTGGGTTGGATGAAGCGGTGTAGCGGAAAACGGCCGGGGCGTTCAGGATTACTGCCATTCCGTGTGGAACGATCGCTTTTCCTTCTGGATAACCTTTAGGTCGGTAGGATTTCACGAGTCCTGAAACCGGGTACGACATGCCGTGAGGAAGATGGACTCCGGCGTTTCCGAAGCCCACTCCAGCGAATGTAGCTGCCATTGCCATATTGTTTCGGGCGTCCATATCTTCGGAATCGAGAACTGCGGGGAGAATGCTTTTCCCAACCATTTCGAGTGCCGCCAGCGCCCAGACATCGCTGATCGGATTTGATCCCTGATAGGCGGGTCGGTATGCGGGCGATGATGGTGCTTCGCGCTGTGAAAAGGGCATGGCGGTGTACGACTCGATGCCGTGACAGAGCACGTCGAATCCGCTACAGGCTGCGACCATTTTGGGTAGTGAACGGGTGTTTTCAGGATCGACTAAGCCAACATCGGGTCGAAGCGAGCGATGGGCGATTCCGGTCTTTGCTCCAAGCTCTTCGTAGTCAAATATGGCGACTCCTGTTGTTTCGCTTCCGGTTCCGGCTGTTGTGGGGACTGCAACAAGTGGTTTGAGATCGCCGGGAACAGGTGTGCCTTTTCCAATCGGGGCATTTACGTATTCGAGAAAATCGGCGGGGTAGGTTGAGTAAAGATTTGCCGCTTTGGCCGTATCGATGCTGGAGCCGCCACCCACTGGGAGGAAGCCGTCAAAATTACCGTCTACGGCGAACTGGATAGCTTCTTTCAGAGAGGAATCGGTTGGTTCGATGCTGACTTGATCGAAGATGGCGAAATCAATATTTGCCTTCTTTAGCGAGTCGATTGCAACACGTACAGCTTGGCTAGATGCCAGTCGCTGATCGGTTACAACTAGTACTCGTGTGGCTCCGAGACGAGCCAATTCATAACCTGCTTCGCTCGTAATTCCGGGGCCGAATTTAATCGACGAGGTATCAATAGAGAAGGCAGTTTCAGTAGTGGTGCTTGTCATGTGTTGGAAGTGGAATCAGGAACAGATAGTAGGTGGTTTATTCTTGGGTCGAAACTGAAGGATATCGGAATAACCCATATGACCAAAACCATCAAATGGCGTACTATCTGGATTACATGTTTCCAGTCCATCGAGTCTAATTCGAGAAGTGAGTTAAGAGAGCAGTATGCGTGTAGTTCAGTTTGTTATTCCGGGTGCAGGACGTCGAGTCGGGTTTGTTGAAGATGACGATGTTGTAGATGTGACATCGTCAAACGGATCGTTGAGATCTGTGTTTGATGTTTTCGAGGCATCACAGGTTTCCGGCATATCGTTCGAAAAAATATTGGTGGATGCGGTGACATCCGACTCTTCACGTTTGGACTACGCCGAGTTGCTAGCTGCCACCGTTGACGGTGATTCTGCTTATCTGATTGTGCCGTTCGATCACCCTGATAAGCACCGCTTATTGGTTTCGGGAACTGGTCTTACCCACACCGGAAGCATGAAATCTCGGAACCAGATGCATTCGGGCGACGAGACTCCGACTGAAGAACCTGCAACTGACTCAGCGAAGATGTTTCAGATGGGAATTGAGGGCGGCAAACCCAAACCGGGTGAGCGCGGAGTATCACCGGAGTGGTTCTATAAGGGGAACGGAACGATTGTGAGGGGGCCAGGCGAGGGACTTGAGATTCCAGCTTTTGCATTGGATGGCGGTGAAGAGCCAGAGCTTGGCGGATGCTACTTCATCGACAAGAGTGGTGTGCCGAATCGAGTCGGATTTGCCCTAGGCAACGAATGGGCTGATCACGAGACTGAACGGATAAATTATCTCTACTTAGCACCTTCGAAATTGCGATCATGTGCGCTTGGCCCAGAGTTGGTAACAGACTTCACATTTGATGAATTGACTCTAGAATGCACCGTTGTACGAGATGGAAAGAAGATTTACGAAAGTGGTCCGCTGTACTCAGGTGAGGAGTATATGTCGCACACGCTGGCGAACTGTGAGGATCACCATTTTAAGTATCCATTACATCGATTGCCCGGTGATGCTCACATCCACTTCTTTGGGACGAGCCAGTTGAGCTACAGTACGCGTGATTGGAAATTCAAGCCGGGTGACGTGATAACGATATCGGCCGAGGGTTTTAGTGCGCCTTTGTCTAATCCCGTAATTGGTGGCGACCCTGTAGAAGGTCGAGCTATTCGGATAGTGAAAGCGTAGAAAAACGTATTTAGAGTAGAAAAGCAGAATTATTGCAATTGTTGAATGATTTAGTACACAATTAGAGCAGTGATAAACACGACGCTTCTGAATTCACAGATGTGGCTCTTATGGCGACTCAGTATGAAAATTTAGGTGAATCGCACAATACAGATGAGGTAGTGTTTTCTGCTCGCGAGCTAGCCGTTTTGAACGAAATTGCGACTGTGGTGAGCAGTGCGACAGATATGAGTGACGTCTACTCTTCGTTCTCTGCACTAGTCGCTGATGTGATTGATTGGGACGGAATCATCGTCAATACCCCATGCGACGATGGTAAAAAGTTTCTGATTCGAGTGCGCGAAGGCGAGATGCCTGTTGGTCGAACCCCCGGAAATTCCTTTGAAATCGAAGGTTCCTTGTTTGGCGAGGTGAAAAAATACCGTACGACACAGATCGTATCGGTGAGTGAAGATCAAACCGCAGAGTGGGCTTTGCGAATCCCTGGTATTCGAAGTTCGTTACTTTCTGGCTACCGTTCGTTTATGGCCACTCCACTACTTTCACAAGGAAACATGGTGGGGGTGATTTATGTTCAATCGCTGAAGCCAGACGCGTTCACTGCACACGATCAGATGGTGATAGAGCGAATCGCAATGTTCGTTGGGCCAACGATCGGGCGATTTGAGGCCTACGAACGATTAAGGCGTGAAGAGCTCAATAACCAGAGTCTTTTACGTATTGGGCATCTACTTCTGGGCGCTGCGCACTTCGGAGATGTGATTGAACAGTTTGTAGAGGAGCTAAAAGCGGTTGTCGACGTTGATCGACTATCTATCGCCGTCATTCAGTCGGACGAGCAAACACTAAAAGACCGGTGGGTATTCGGAATTCCTATTACGGGATATGGCCCCAACACCGTTTATCCGATTGATTCGCTGGCATCGGCAGGACTGGACATCACATCACACGGATATATTTTCGACGTTGGTGATATTACTAATCCAGACTCTGTGCTAACGGGGGGAATGCGCGCAAACTATGAAGCAGGTCTCCGCTCGGCAATGTTCGCCGGGCTTCACACACAGGGGCGATTGGTGGGTACGATCAATGTGAAGTCTGTTAGGGATGATGCTTACATGCTTCACCACCTCGTTTATTTTGAGCAACTGGCCGGACACATAGCTGCCTCACTTGATCGATCCCTTGTGCGCGAGGCCGAGATCGAGATGAGCCAAACAATGCAAGAGCGACGAAGGGCAGAGCAAGAAGCTTTACGCGTGATGGACGTTATTCATGCAAAAGAGCGTTTGCTTACATCAGCTTCACATGAACTCAGGACGCCGTTGACTGGAATACTGGCGTTCGTGGATCTCTTGGCGAGGAATCGTAGCGGGAATTTGGTGGAAAAAGAGATTCGTTATTTGTCTATAGTGCGACGTAATGCTGAAGATCTCTCGGCGAAGGTAAATTCGCTGATTGCCCATGCTGAGCGCGACGCTGGCGAACTCAATATCACACTGGAAGTATTTGATTTGGCCGTTATGCTACGGGACGTAGTGACGGACACTGTTCCCAAATTAGCGCAGTCTGGTCAATCAGTAGAGATTTCGGTATCCGACAGCCTTGAGATAGTTGGAGATCGGCGACAATTATTGGTTGCGGTTACGCATTTGATCGACAATGCATCGCGTTACGCCCCGAAAGAATCGACGATTTTGCTTGAAGGTGAGCAAATATCTACAAATATTGAGATTTCGGTGTCGGATCAGGGCACCGGTGTGCCTACGGCGCACGCTTCGGATATTTTTGATCCATTTGAACGTGGCGAACTGACCGGGATGGCCAGCAGTCCGGGAGCTGGCTTGGGCCTCACATATGTCAGAGCTGTAGCAGTCGGACATGGCGGAGATGTCACGTATGGCAGAACTTCCGATGGCGGAGCAAAATTCACGATCAGCATCCCTGAGAGAGCCAGCACTCAGTTCTAGAAGAACTACGATGCGGTTAGCGTTCTGTTTGCGTGCTCGACTTCTGGTTTGGGTTGACGACGCGAACTGCGACGAGGTTTATTTTGCGTCCGGTCGGCTGGGACTGCCGACTCGAAGGAATACATCAACATGGTAGGCAGGAGAACTGGTTAACTGAGCTTGGATAATCGATACAAATGGTGAAATTTTGGGAAGTCTACGATTCCACAGAACTCCCGACACGGCTGTGATCATAGGACATCCGTCTACATCGCATCAACCCCACCTATTAGCCACCATACGCAGCATGCAGCGCTCCGTGCGCGTGCAGGCTGCGTATGGTGGTGCTCGATTTGCCGATGTGCTGGGAACAAATCAAGATTGTCCAACGCCACTGGAATGTACATAAACATTTTACATTCGCGAATAGAGGAACCATATGAACAACAGCCAGACTCGAATGCTCACCGCGGCAATTGGATTACTCGCTGGAGCTATTGCAGGTCTGTCCGACAGCCTCAGCGTTAACATGAGCATTATCATCATTTTGCTCACAGGTGCGATGCTGATCGGTGAATGGTTCAGATCATTTAGCTCGTAAGATTACTTACAAAATCCACCGCATAGAATTCAGCAGCTAGGCAACAGATTCCTGCAAATAGAAGGCGAGATGGGCCGGTCGAAACTAGCCAATGCCGCCTCAAATAAATTCGATTGGCGTAAAACCTTAAAAACAAAAGCCCGACACGAAGTCGAACTTGAGTTTGAGTGCAATGTGGAGCGGGGGACGAGATTCGAACTCGCGACATTCTGCTTGGAAGGCAGATGCTC
>ERZ890510.808-NODE-808-length-22969-cov-8.123680_pt1 | contig 22969 bp, 22 predicted proteins | sample MGYA00521265_ERZ890510 | MGnify/ENA primary metagenome ERZ890510 (study PRJEB32303, sample SAMEA104408624) | aquatic metagenome | biome: Brackish water; feature: Chemocline; material: water | place: Baltic Sea | collected 2014-10-26T21:54:00 | depth 110 m ...
CCATGTTGGTGGCGCTGATAGGCTCATTAACCTTGTTGCCGCAGCTGCTGATCACCTTCAAGCCGCTGGGAGCGGAGACCCAATCACCCTCAGAAAATATTTAGCGAATTCCGCTAACTAGCCACAAACAAGCATCGCCCGAAAAGAAACGGGACAGGGGACACTAATAAGATAATAACTTAACTTCCAGATGCCCAGAGGCTTCCATTTCAGTTGGAAATATTCAACAAGAAAAGGCTTAAGTTATTATCTTATTAGTGTCCCCTCTTTTAGTGTCGTGTTGACTCAGCGATAAAAGCGTAGCACCGATTGACCGAGGGAGACCGCTTTTTGGGCTCCCGACCGATTGAGGGTACCCCGGAGGGGTGCAGGCTGCTGAGACAACACGAGTCGCTAACGTGGCGCGTTCTCGCGGCATCTTCTAGGCTAACACGTACTATTTAGGCGCGACCGATAACTGACAAGCATTCAATTCTTGTGGATATATCTCGGGCTCATATAAAGGCGACTACTGCAGATACTAAGGTAGTAAGCAAGATTGATTTTTGGGCGGGATAGTCGTAGTCTCAACCACAGCCATTTAAATAAAAATAGCAGAATTATCAGGCTTGTAGAGCAGTGCTCCAGAGTCTATTTCTAAACCAGTCGTGAGCATCCAGTAGTCGCTCGCCTCCCCCACACAATCAAAGGGAGTCTAAACCCGTGAATCCTAAAATTACGCGTAGGCGTTTTATCAAAGGGGTAATTTACTCGGCATCCGCTGCAGCATCCGGTGCCGGAGTCTATGTTGCTACCGCCGCCAGTAATCGATCGAACGGCGCCGTTGAGCGTCTAATCTCGATTAACGTCAATGGTCGTACCCGTCGGGTCGATGTTTTGCCACAGGAAACTCTGGCCCATACCCTGCGTTATCGTTTAAATCTTACCGGTACAAAACTGGCATGTAATCGCGGTGAGTGTGGTGCCTGTACGGTGATGATCGACAATGTCGCCAATTATTCCTGTTCGCTGCTAACCCACCAGGTTAAAGGCAGAGAAGTGACTACCGTCGAAGGTCTGCGGGCAGCCGATGGGACTTTGCACCCGGTGCAACAGGCGTTCATTGAGGAGCTGAGTCCCCAATGTGGTTTCTGCACACCGGGTCAGGTGGTTTCAGCCGCCGCGTTATTGATCGCTAACCCTAATCCAACCAGAGAAGAAGCGCGGCAAGGCCTGTCCGGAAACCTGTGTCGTTGTGGCGCCTATGATCACTATTTGAATGGCGTGATGCGCGCTGCGGAGCTTATCGCATGACTTTTATGCATATAGGAAAAGATTTCTTACCCCCTGATGTCGAAGGCAAGGTCACAGGCGATGCCAAGTATGCCGAGGATTTTCGTCGAGAAGGGATGGTGTTCGCCAGATTGTTAACCAGTCCAATGCCCAGTGCCAGGATTGTCAGTATCGACGCCTCGGCGGCGCTTAGAATGGATGGGGTGATTGGTATTATTACGGCCGATGATTTGCCCCCCTCCGCACCGCCGGCGAATCCTATGCTGGCCAGCGAATACGTGACTTATGTCGGCCAGCCAATCCTGGCTATCGCGGCGATTTCCGAGCATATTGCCGAAAATGCGCTGGATATGATCGAGATTGAATTTGAGCGCCGGGACTTTGTAACAGATCCCCTGGATAGCCTTGTTGAGGGAGGCCCTAACGCCTATCCTGAAGGCAATGCCATGGTGCTGACTGCGCCTGAAGGTGATGAAAACACCGCCTCGGTGGGGGTCATTTCACCGGTAAAATGGCCCGCTGCAGAGATTGAAAAACTTCGCCTGGGCAAGGAGCCTAACGGTACCTTCACCGCAGGTTGGGAGTACGGAGAATTAGAAGCCGAATTTGCCAAGTGCGATGTTATTGTCGAAGAGTCGTTTGTTACTGCCGGCGTTCCTCATCATTGTATGGAGCCGCGGACCAGCATGGTGTATTGGGAAAATGGTAAATGCTATTTTCATGCCTCAACCCAAAGCCAGAGTTCGGTGAACAATGGTCTGGCCGCCATGTTAGGTATAGCGCCAGAAAATCTCTGCATAATTAATGAGAACACCGGCGGTGGGTTTGGCTCCAAGGGCACTAGCTACCCTACTATGGGTGTTGCGGGTAATTTGTCGAGACTGCTGAATCGACCGGTGCAACTTCGGATAACCCGAGAAGAGGAGTTTTACATCGGCGTTGGTCGGCCGGGCATGCAGGGCTGGATTAAAATCGGTGCTAAGGCCGACGGTCAGGTAGCGGCGGTGGATGTGATAATCATCAGCGACGGTGGTCCCACAGGACAGAATAGTGCATCTTCTTCAGCCGGACATATCTCGGTTTTGTACCAGCCCGATGCCATGCGCTTGCGTAATATTCCTGTCTTTACCAATACCGCACCGCGGGGTGCGCAGCGTGGTCCTGGACAAAATGAGATGGCGGCCGCGTTGGCGCCGATCATGGATAAGGTGGCCAATCAGCTGGGTATGGACAGAGTCGCCTTCAGGCGTCTTAATGCGGCCAATAGCGACTCCGGTATCTATGAAGATCAGGGCCCCGTCACCAGCGCCTTTATGCGCGAAGCGATCGACAAGGGGGCTGAGATGTTCAATTGGCAGGCGAAGAACAGCCTGCCACGACGTCGCGGTAATAAGCTGGTCGGAATCGGGGTCGGTCAGGGTTATCACGGCGCCGGTGGTTACGGCTACGATGGTCTGCTGCGAATTCTTCCTTCCGGGAAGATAGTCATCCACAGCGGCGTAGGAAATCTGGGCACCTATTCCTATGCGGCAACCTCGAGAGCCGTGGCCGAAGTCTTGCAGTGCGACTGGGGGAATTGCGAGATCGTTCATGCTCGAACGGACCTGCATTTGCCTCACAGCTCAACTCAGGGTGGAAGCAACACCATCTTTACCCACAGTCGCGCTAACTATGTGGCGGCGGTGGATGCGCTTAACAAACTGAAGGAAATAGCGGCGGCTGAATTTGGCGGCACAGTAGATGACTACAGTATTGCCGAGGAAAGGGTTTTTAAAACCAATGATTCCACAATGGGCATGAGCTATGGCGAAGCGGCGCAAAAAGCCATTGAATTGGGTGGTCGCTACAGTGGGGCCGAAACCCCTGACGACATCGATCCGATTACCCAGCGAGCCGTTGCCGGCATACAAGGTACAGGCCTGATTGGGGTAGCGAAAGACAATCTTGAACGCAAGGGTACGCCACCAGGAGAGATTGTAGGCTTCGTGGAGATTGAGATCGACATCGATACCGGAAAGATAGAAGTGCTTGATTATCTGGCGGTCGCGGACTGCGGCACGGTCATGCATCCGCAAGGTTTTTCCCAACAAATGAACGGCGGGGGTGTTTGGGGCATCGGTATGGCGGCGTATGAACGTCATGTCTACGATCCACAAAATGGCTTGCCGGCTAATTTGGGCTTATATCAAAGTAAACTGCCCTCGATGCTGGATGTGCCAGCGACTATGGCAAGTGCGGCGGCAGATATTCCTGATCCTTTTAATCCTATGGGTGGAAGAGGCATAGGCGAGCCTTCACAGGGTTGTGCGGTAGCGGCAATGACCAGTGCCATAGCCGATGCCTTAGATGGGCATTTGTTCAATCGGGTCCCGGTAACGTCGGATATGATCGTAAATCATGTCGCGCAAAATACGGTGGATTCTGTGCCACTTAAAATCAACACATTCTGAGGCGACTGTTATGCGATCACACGATGTTATGCCAGACATGGATCTGTATCAGCCGATACAGGTCGAAGACGCAGTCGCCTTAGCCGGTCGCCTTGGTAGCAGAGGCTGGCTCTTAGGCGGAGGTCAAGATACCTACGGCTGGTTAAAAGACCGGGCAAAAACCGCCGATGCCATGATCGATCTGAATGGTATCGAATCGCTGCGTGGTATCAGCGAGACGGCCGATGGTATCGAGATCGGCGCACTCACCACCTTAACCGAGATCGCTACTAACCCACTTATTAATGCGCGCTATAGCCTGCTTTCTTCCGCGGCGGGAAGAGTTGCCAGCCCGCAAATTCGCAACGCCGGCACACTGGGCGGCAATGTCAGTCAGGATGTGCGCTGTTGGTATTACCGCCGAGGATTAGATTGCTATCGAGCCGGTGGCAATCTTTGCTATGCCGATACGCCGGAAGGCATGAACAGGGAGCACGCCCTTTTTGGGGCGAGTCGCTGTGTTGCCGTGAATCCCTCTGATACGGCTCCGGCGCTGGTTGCCTTGGAAGCCAGCATGGTGATCAACAGCGTCGATGGCGAAAGGGTAATCTCGGCAGAAGACTATTTTGTCGGTCCAGCGATCGACATCGAGAATACGACTGCACTGAGAGTCGGTGAAATATTAACGGCCGTGCGCATCCCTGCAACCTGGGCGAATGCGACTTTCTATTTTGAGAAAGTAGCGGATCGTAATGTATGGGATTTTGCTCTGGTGAGCATGGCTGTAGCGATGCGGGTCTCCGGCGATACTATTCAGGAATCGCGGTTTGTCTGCGGTGGCGTGGAGTGTAAGCCCAGGCGCTTACTGGAAGTGGAAGACGCGGTTAGAGGAAGGTCGCATGATGCGTCGACGACGGAGTTGGTCGCTTCCTACGCCAGCAGAGGGGCTCGCCCCTTGGCACACAATCAATACAAAGCCCCTTTAATGAACAATTTGGTGCGGCGGGCGATTGAGACGGTTTAGAATCGGGCTAGAGTCAGGAGCCTGAAAAAAGTTTAAAAGCCTGTAACAGGGGACGGACGGATTACTATTTAATCCCCCGTCCCCTTCTTTTTGCTATTCTGCGAAGTGGTTCTGCGAGGGGAAAGCATAAATGGCTTATTCTATGCATGAAAATATTCGATCGACTTGTCAGTTTAAGGAAGTAGAGCTTGAATTAGCGCTCGAGGGTAGAATAAGTGAAGTTAATACTGGTTTTTTGTACGACCCTATTGGGCATGGTTGCCTGCGGCGAAGTCGGAAGGACTGAAGCGCCAACTGAAGAAACTGTCGTCGAGGGTTTTATGCAGGACGCTTCTGCGCTGGCCAGGGGTGAAGCCCTATTCGAAGGATCTTGTGCTGGTTTTTGCCACAATCTTGAGCAAAGTGCTAGCGACGCGCCTTCATTATTCGATTGCGAGTGGAAACATGGCGGCGCGGATCAAGAAATATTTGATATCGTTACGGTTGGAGTGCCTAATACGCGTATGGTTGGGTTTGGTTCGAATTTTCCAGAAGGCGACGATGATTTGTGGAAAATAATTGCCTATCTGCGAATCAATCAGCAAGCCTGTAGTTAGGTTTTAGCGAGAGTTAGGTTTTAGTGAGAGTTAGGTTTTAGTGAGAGTCAGGCTTTACACACAATTCAATACACACAAGCAGTGCACAGAGGTTTGAAATGGCATTAAATTCGCCCGAAGGGGAGAGCAAAGATAAAAAGGCAACAGGTAAATCTGACTTCATCGATGAGAAGCTTTTCAAATCCAGAGCGATAACAATTTTCGGCGAAATCAACGACAAGGTTGCACGCTCGGTTACCGAGCGCTTACTGGCATTGGCGGCTGAAAGCAATGATCCTGTTTCAATCTATATTAGTTCGCCAGGCGGTCACGTCGAATCGGGTGATGTTGTCTATGACATGATCAAGTTTATCGAGCCAACGGTGAAGGTCATTGGTACGGGATGGGTAGCCAGCGCCGCCACAACGATTTTTCTTGCGGCAGATAAGAAAAATCGTTTCTCGCTTCCTAATACTCGTTTTCTGGTTCACCAACCTTCCGGCGGATCACGTGGCGACGCCACCGATATAGCTATTCAGGCGCAAGAAATCATCAAGATGCGTGCTCGCATTAACCAAATGATAGCGGATGAAACGGGTCAAACTTTGGAGCGAGTCGCGCTGGATACGGACAGAGATTTCTGGATGACAGCCCAGGAGGCGGTCGAGTACGGCATTGTCAGCAAAATAGTGAAATCAATTTCAGAAATTTAGTGTGTTCACTTAGTTGGATTCAACTCTTCTAAAGATCGCCTGGCGATCTTTAGCGAGCGCACACATCAACATGAAGTCCGGCATACAGCTGGCAGCAAATGCGACTGCCGTATTGGCGTCAATCAGCTCGGCTCGAATGGTTCCTGTGACGCCCGCGTATTCCACCTCTACCGTCGCGATATTTCCACTTATCTTGCCGTTTTCGTTAGTCCATTCGAAACCAAGAGATTCAATCTGCGTCACTTTCATTTCGCCATCTTCAATGACGATGGCGATGCGAAACAGCGTACCTTCGGCATTCCACACGCCATCCCAGTGCGTCGACACATCATCCTGGCCGTAGCTGGCAACGAGTGAAGTAAACAGTAGCAGCGCCGCAATAAAAATGCGTTTTGTTGAGTTAGACAAGATTTAGTCCCACGCCAAATAGCTGACCGTGATAGAGGCTAATAAGCACATACAAGAGTAGACCGCCAACAACCGCAATAATATCCCAGAAGCCTGAAGCAGATTTAGTGGCAGTTCCCGCGGCAAGTCCCAGCAAGGTAAATTTGAGTGCAGACCAGAGGGCGAAACTACCGAACAATAATATCGAGGCCAGGTCGCCGTTAGACCACAGATGCGACAGGCTCCAGAACAATACACCCAGCAACATTGGATTGCGTAAATATTTGCGCATATACGACATCGGCATATTGCCGGCCAGCACTAAACTGAGGGCTGGAATCATTAATACATGGCTAATAAAGCGTAGTTCGTACAGTGGTTGCCAGATCATGATAAAAGGCGACGATGACTTCCCCCAGATAATCAAACCCAGGCCAGCGAGGGCGGTCAGACTATAAAGCCCTTTGTAGGCGCCTTCCGAGGGCAGGCTATCGATAATAGCTTGCCGCAAGCCAAGCTCCCGCAGCAGATGGGGAGTGAGAAATAGAATCAATCCTGAGATAAGAATTAGCACTTGCTGGACGCCGGTAGAGTCAAGGAATCGGGAGGCTGAGAAGCCATATAAGCCGCCAGTGTAGCATGAGAATCTTGCAGGAATTGCCAACACGCCTCCGTCTTCGCGAGCTCAGCGATGAACTATGCTTGAGCTGTGGGCAGTCAGTGCTTGACAATTTATTAATTAAATGATTAATTAATAAATCTTCAAACGCCACAAAGCGCGGGAACGATCTATGAATCAAGTGAAAACCAAAACTGGCAATCTTGGCAGGCCCGTAGGTAGAGATAGTGAAAAGGTTCGGGAGGCCCTGCTACAAGCGGCTCGGAAACATTTTACTGCACGTGAATTCAAGGCTGTGTCGCTGCGTCAGATTGCGGCATCAGCGGGTGTCAACGGCGCCATGGTGAATTACTATTTTGGCGGCAAGCAAGGCCTGTACATGGCCATGGTGGACGCTATGTTCGCCTCACTTCAGGAGAGTCTTCCACAATTGAGCCAGAATTCCGCCATCGCCATAGAGGACTTCAGTCGCAGCTATTGCAAATTTCTCGCGGAAAATCCCTGGTGGCCAAATTTTATGGTGCGGGAAGTCTTGTTCAGCGAAAACGACACCCGCGAAGCCATGATCAGGAAGTTCAGTTCATCTTTCGCACCGCGGCTGATGCAATCAATTCAGCAAGAAATTTCTGCCGGCAACTACCGTCAGGATCTGAATCCAGGGCTGGCACTTCTATCACTAATGGGTATGACTATCTTTCCCTTTTTGGCCAAGCCGATGGTAGAGCAAATGCTAAAGATTTCCATCGACGCGGATGCCGCCGCGGCCTTGGCAGCACACAATATTCAGCTGTTTCTGGCAGGGGTAAAGAATGGTGCCGAAGAGGCTAAGGGTAGGGGAGCACAATCATGAATAGTTGGAAGTGGGCTAGCCTGTTCTTGCTAGCGACTCTAATGGGATGCGAAGAGCAGCCCCTGCAGGCGGTAGGCCAGTTAGAATCGGATCGAATAGAATTGGTCGCCGAGTTCTCTGAGCCGATTGTTGAAATCGCCGTAACCGAGGGCGACGCGCTGAGCGTTGGCACATTGTTGCTGCAGCAAGATACCCGCCGCGTGGAGCTACGAATACGGGAAGCCCAGGCCAATATCGCGCGTATCGAAGCGGTGTTAGCGGAACAGATCAGCGGTCCCAGAGTGGAGACTATAGACGCGGCGCGGGCGAATTTGAAGGCCGCGGAGATTGAGAGAGACTACAGGAGCAAGGAGTCTCAGCGTCTGGACGGGCTTCGAGCGCGTAACCTTACCTCGGTAGAGAGTGTCGATGCGGCGCAAAATTTACTGCAATCTGCGCGGGTTAAAATCGAGTATGTCTCTGCTCAATTGGCGGAACTGGAAGCTGGCACTCGGGGGGAACAGATACAGCAAACCAATGCCTTGTTATTACAGGCCCAGACTCAACTGGCCAGTCTCGAGCTGGACAGGCAGCGTCTCTCGATCATTGTTCCGCGCGATTCGATCGTCGACTCATTACCCTTCGAAGTGGGCGAGCGTCCGCGGCAGGGCGATGTAGTCGCGGTGCTATTAAGTGGCGAGCAGCCCTATGCGCGGCTATACATCCCTGAGCCCTTGCGAATTCAGTTCAGACCCGGCACGCAACTGCAGATTCGTGTCGATGGTCTCGAGGGAACCCTCACCGGCACCGTTCGCCGCGTAGCGTCCGAGGCCAGTTTTACGCCGTACTTCGCACTCACCGAAAGAGATCGCGGGCGTCTGTCTTATGTAGCGGAAGTAACGCTGCCGAGACTGCCAGATCGACTACCCGATGGTGTGCCGGTGCAGGCTGTTTTTCAATAATATGAAGCCAGCAAATAACATCGCCATTTCGGCCAGCGGATTGAGCAGACGGTTTGGCTCGTTAGTGGCTGTGAATAATGTAGACCTGGAAATACCGGCTGGCACTATCTACGGTTTTCTGGGGCCGAATGGCTCGGGCAAATCTACCACGATACGAATGCTATGCGGACTATTGACTCCAAGCGCTGGTGTAGCGACCGTAATGGGAATGGATACCAGAAAAGAATCCGAAGCGCTGAAACAACAGATTGGTTATATGACTCAGCGCTTCTCGCTGTATGAAGATCTAACTGTTAAAGAAAATTTACAATTCATCAGTGAAATTTATGCGCTTTCTCGTACCAGGCGCAGAATTCGTATCGAACAATTGTTAGAAAATTTCAATCTCGGAAAACAGGTAAAGCAGCGAGCGGGCACATTAAGCGGTGGACAAAAGCAAAGGCTGGCTCTGGCCGCGGCTACTCTGCATGAACCGAAAATTCTTTTTCTTGATGAGCCGACCAGTGCCGTAGACCCGCAGAACCGCCGTGATTTTTGGGAAACGCTGTTCGAGCTGGCAGACACGGGAACAACTATTCTGGTTTCGACACACTACATGGATGAAGCGGAAAGATGTCACAGTCTCGCCATCCTGGATCAGGGTGTAAAAGTCGCAGATGGTTCTCCAAAGGAATTAGGCGAGGGTATCTCCTATCACGTTTTCGAAGTGGTAGCAGAAGACCCAAACAGGGCACGACTGAGTCTTGCAAAACAAAAAGCAATAACCAGCATCACTCAGCTCGGTGTGAGGCTGCGTGTGCTCATACCCAAAGAGGTTGACGATGCCTTGCAGCTGATCGCCTCTACTCTGAAGAATTCCGAAGTGCAGGCCGAGGTGGATCAGGTGCTTCCCGATCTGGAAGATGTGTTCGTTGCCGTAACTCAATCCCGCCGCGAAGGAATGTCGGCATGAAGTCTCTTATCAGAATATTCGCAATCATGAAAAAAGAATTCCTGCAGCTAAGCAGAGATCGACTTACTTTCGGCATGATAGTTGGAATACCCCTGATGCAACTATTGTTGTTCGGCTATGCAATTAACACCGATGTTCGCAATCTGTCCGCCGCCTACGTGGACGAAGCCGACACGCATCTATCACGGCAATTTGTCTCGGACATCGGCGCTTCCCAGGTAATAAACATCAGGCAGCGAGTGGCGAGCGTGCAGCAGTTGCGGCAGTTGCTGGATGCCGGCTCTATCTCCATCGGCATAGCGCTTCCAAATGATTTTGATCGACGCGTAATCGAGCGCGATCGACAGGCAGTACAACTTCTGGTTGATGGCACCGATCCTATTATTCTCGGGGTGGCCCAGCAACTCTCTTCACTGCCGGTTCGATTCGATACGCAAGCAACTCCGCCACCATCGGTGAACTTGATGGAAGTGCGCAACTTCTACAATCCGGAGCGGCGTTCTGCGGTCAATATCGTTCCTGGATTGGTGGGTGTCATACTGACGATGACCATGGTGCTATTCACTGCAGTGGCTATTGTTCGTGAAAAAGAGCGTGGGAATCTGGAATTGCTCATTAACACACCGGTAAAAACCCCAGAGCTAATGCTGGGGAAAATATTTCCATACATTATTATCGGTTTGATTCAGTTAGTGCTTGTGTTCAGTCTGGGATGGTACTTTTTCAAAGTGCCTATACGCGGCAGCCAGCTCGATGTACTCGCTGCCTCTCTGGTCTTTATAGCCGCCAACTTATCACTGGGTCTGCTTATTTCTACTTTGGTACAGACGCAATTTCAGGCGATGCAGGCGGCGTTTTTCATCTTTCTTCCTTCAATTCTATTGTCCGGGTTTATGTTTCCTTTCGATGGTATGCCAGCCATTGCGCAAAACATTGCCGAGGTTCTCCCTCTGACTCACTTCAACAGGCTGATTCGAGGTATCGTTTTGCGTGGCGCCGATATAATGAGCATGTGGGAAGAATTGTTGGCACTGGGGGTGTTTATGCTGGTCGCGCTGACCTTGGCGATCGCCAGATTCAGCAAACGGCTCGACTAGGCCCAGGCGAGTGGTGTCTCATCATCGAATCGAGCCTGCCTGACAAAATGGCTGAGAATAGAACTTTTTGCGATCAATAAAAAACGGGGAGCGACAAGGTCACTCCCCGTTTAACTTGAACCCTAAACCCTAAACCCTAAACCCTAAACCCTAAACCCTAAACCCTAAACCCGGGCGACAGGGGTAGTGCGAGAAAAATCGGTATTCTTTATTGGTAATTCTCGTACCCGCTGTCCGGTCAGGATATAGATTGCATTGGTAACAGCCGCTGCGATTGGAGGCGTAGAGGGTTCGCCCAGCCCGCCTAATGCCTCTCCCGATGCGACGATATGAACTTCGATTTCAGGAGCCGTCGCCATGCGAACCATTTTATAGTCCGGAAAATTATTCTGCGCTACCCGGCCGTTTTCGATAGTGATTTCACCATACAGAGCCGCCGTTAATCCGTAGATAATGCCACTCTCAACCTGAGCCTCTACGGTGTCTGGATTCACTACCCAACCGCAATCGATAGCACAGGTCACCTTATGTATGATCGGCTGATTGTCAGCACCCATTGAAACCTCAGCCACTTCGGCCACAATGCTACCGAAGCTCTGTTGTACCGCAATGCCCAACGCATGCCCTTCAGGCAAATTTCGACCATAGCCGGCGGCTTCGGCCGCAACCTCCAACACCTTGCGATGTCTGGGATGGTCGCCTAGTAAATCCATGCGGAACTGATAGGGATTCTTACCGGATCGATGAGCTATTTCATCGATAAATGATTCAGTGAAGAAAGTCTGCTGTGAATGATCGACACTTCGCCATGCCGCAATAGGCACGTGAGTATCACCATCGACTACACGAATCGATTTGTTCGCAATCGTGTAAGGAATGTGTGAGGCCCCTGGTGTTTGAATGGGACCGGTGAATCGGTTATGCCAGGCCTGTACATTACCTGCGCCATCGAAAGCGGCCTTGAAGTTACTGGCGACCGCCGGTCGATAGTAATCCTGCTGCATATCGTCTTCACGACTGAGCACGGTTTTTACGGGCACGTCGAATTGTTTTGCGATTAGCGTAGCGTGATCGATGACGTTCCAGTTAAAAGGCAGTCGACGACCAAAACCACCACCTAAGTAGCTATGGTGAAAAATAGCATCTTCCTCCGCCAGACCGGCAATAGATGCCACCCGACCCTTGATGCCCAGGGCATCCTGGGTACTGGTCCAGACCTCGGCGATGTCATCATGAATATAAACCGTGCAATTCATTGGCTCCATCGCGGCGTGAGCGAGATAAGGAACGCGATAATTACCTTCAATGACATCGGCGGCGGATTCCAATGCCCCCTCGGTATCACCTTCCTCAATATCTTTGCTGCCGTTGCTATCCGCTAAACTCTGATCGAATCCAGCGAAAATATCGGCGCTGGAAGTTGAATCGTTATCCGATGTTTCGAATTCAGACTTAAGCAGTTTTAATGCTTCACTGGCGCGCCAATAGCTGTCCGCTACTACGGCAACGGAATCTTCCAGCTCGACGATGCGCTTGATGCCGCGTCGACTTAATATGTCACCGGCATCTACCGAAACCAGTTTGGTACCGAACACCGGTGCGAAACGAATGGCGGCATACAACATTCCCTCAGGTTGCGCATCGATTCCATAAAAAGCAGAGCCATCAACTTTCGCCGGTATGTCGAAGCGAGAAATGGCTTTGCCCATAATAGTGAACTGAGAGGGGTCTTTAAGTACGGTATTTTCTGGCGGCTCCAGCAGAGCCGCATCGGCGGCCAGTTCGCCATAGCTCAGCGTGCGTCCGCTGGCATTGTGATGCACATAGCTGAGTTGTGCGGTGCATTCGTCCGCTGCTACTCCCCAGCGGGCAGCGGCACATTCGATTAGCATATGCCGGGCGGCGGCACCCGCAGTTCGCATGGCGACCTCGCCGGTGTAGCGTACGGATGAGCTACCACCGGTAGTTTGTAGATTCATTATTTCAGCAACCTTTACGGCGCTGACATTGACCAGACCCATTAAGAAACCCGGTATGCCAAATTCGCCAGCGAATCCTTTAATCAAATCGCCATTGGCGAATAGATCGATCGCCGGTGCCTGCTCCATTTTGACCAGTTCCCAATTCGCATCCAATTCGTCGGCGGCCATCATGGGCAGAGAGGTGTGCACGCCTTGGCCCATTTCAGAGTGGGGCACATACACGGTGACCGTGTTATCAGGCTCGATTTTCAGAAAGGAGGTGACATAGTGTTCGCCCCCCTTGGCCAGTTCAGCATTGGCTCTTCTGTGTTTGCTGGGCCTGGTGGCCGAGTAGCCAATGAGTACACCACCGCCAACCAGAGCCGTGGTAAATAGAAAACGTCTTCTGCTTATCTTCATCGTCGTCTTCCTCTAGGCTATGGCGAGTGAGCGAATGGCCTTGCGCACTCTTGGATAAGAGCCACAGCGACAAACGTTGGTGATGCTGCTATCAATATCCGCATCGCTTGGGTTCGGATTTGCGGCCAGCATAGAAGAGACGGCCATGATCATGCCGGACTGGCAATAGCCACACTGTGGCACCTGATGGTCGATCCAGGCTTGTTGTACAGCAGATAAGGGTACAGCAGATAAGGGTACAGCAGATAAGGGTACAGCAGATAAGTCAGGTGCAGAGGGATTAGCACCGGCAGCAACGCTGGCCAGGCCTTCGATGGTGGTGACTTCCTGTCCTTCCACGCTACTCACCGGAGTAACGCAGCTGCGCACGGCCATACCGTTTACGTGCACGGTACAGGCGCCGCAGGAGGCGATGCCACAGCCAAATTTGGTGCCGGTCATGCCCAGCTCATCGCGAATAACCCATAACAAAGGCATATCCGGCTCGATATCCAGATTCTGCTGCACGCCATTTACTTTAAAATTTGCCATATTCAAACCCCTCGATGAATATTTGATACTGGTTTGCGTCGTTTTGCTTGAGTAATTTAATTCAGAATAATGCGGTGAATAAGCCGCAGAGTATAGCAGCGAGAACCTTGCAACAACATGAGTTTGCGTCGCATTCTGGGTAATCGGATGCCTGGGAAATCGAGTATATCCGGTATTCGAGGGCAGAAAACCCGCCAGGCGAGCCTGTTTCATGGATTGAAACCCTTAACAGCGCGGCAGACGTAATAAACTCGTTACAGGCAATTTCGGTTGACTAGGCGTTGATTAACCGGACAATGGGCTCACCGTTTCGCAATAGAGGCGTCTTCAGTAGATGGAGATGGGGGGCGAAGGCTGCAACAGCAGAATCGGACGGTAACTCCAGACTTCCGTTGTTAAACAGTTCAAGCTTTAGACATTTTTTAATAGGTGGATTTGAATATGAAGAAATTAGTAAGCGGATGGTTGGTTTTATCTCTCGCTATTCTGGTTGGTTGTGCGGCTTCTGGTCCTGCTCCTGCAGTAGGTGGCTGGGACGTTAATGTGACAATTCCTCAGCTTGGAGAGTTGCCCGGAACAATGACAGTTAATGCCGATGGCACAGGTCTAATGTCTTTAGGACCTTTGGGTGACACGGCTGTTGATGGCATCACCTTCGATGGTAATGCGGTGAATTTTGTTGTCGAGGTCGACGCTCAAGGCAATACACTGGTGCTGGAATTTAATGGCCTGGTTGACGGCGATACCCTGACCGGCGGATTAGAAAGTGATTTCGGTGAAATGACAGTAGTTGGCACGCGTCAATAAGCTTCGATTACACAGGCTGATGTTTAATTAGCCAAAAACAGAAAGGGAAAGGGTCGCGATGCGACCCTTTTTTTTGCACTTGTTTTGTCGCAATTCAGATAATTGTAAGTCGTAAACGCTCATTAACAAATTCCAGATTCTGCTGCGCGTTTGGGCTGTTTGGATGTAGCTTGATAAGCTCTTCGAAAGACTGCTTGGCTTTACTCAACTCCTCCCGTTGAATGTAAACCATGCCGAGTCCGGACAGGGCGCCGAAATGTCGGGGTTCCAATTCCAAAGTCTTTTCGATATCCGAGACCGAGGCATCAAGATTGCCGACCACATAGTGTAGCGTCGCCCGCTTATTCCACCCTTCAGCATAGTCCGGAAAACTCTTAATAATCTGACTGAAGACAGCAAGGGCTTCGGTATAGTGCTGTGAATTCATCCGCTGAGTCGCTAACAGCATCAGCCGTTCAACATCGGCATTCGGGTGTTGTAGCCAGATTTCCCAGATTTGATTTTCGGTATTTCGAAGAGTGGCCGGGTTTTCCGTTTGTTTAAGCAGAGAAAATAGATTGTCCAGCCGGCTATCGCTTTGATCGGAAAAACCAGGCGAAGGAATCAACATCGCGGTGATGAATACGGAATTAAGAAATAAAAATGTGAGTAGGCGCATACAAAATTTTCACTTAAAAGGAGCTTAAAAGGAGCTTAAGGCAGTATAGCGCTACAATCCTGTGAATTGCTATCCAGCGGCGGGCACGATTCGTCTGCGATTCTGCCAGGCATTCAGCGGCAGCGAGCGAGTAGCCTTAGAAGATTAGAAATGCTCGGCAGAGGCCATTTGCCAGTCGTCGCGATAATACTCAGGAATCGATTCGCTGTGTAATTGTCTTTCGATCAGGGGTTGATAAATTTGGTCAAAATTTTTCGAACCTCCCTCACAACGACTATGCAGATCGGCGGGGGATAAATCATCGGGATTACTGAAACCCATGGCGCCGCAGAGATCAAGAAATGCCTGCGTGGTGGTGTGATGGTAATTGTGCACCCGATGTGATTTTTCCTCTACGTTTATCGCTCTTGCTCTGGATGGATTTTGCGAGGCTACTCCGGTTGGACAACGGTTGGTGTTGCAGGCAAGTGCCTGCACACAACCCAGTGCCATCATCATCGCTCTGGCGACATTGACGGTATCAGCCCCTACAATGATCTTTTCCAGCATATCAAAACCGGTAGCGGTCTGACCGGCGCTTATCAGTTTGATGTGTTGGCGCAATCCGGCTCCGATTAACACCTGATGGATATAGTAGGTTGCCTCCAGACAGGGTGTGCCAAGCCGGTTGGAAAATTCAACCGGGGCTGCACCGGTACCACCCTCGGCCCCGTCGATGGTAATGAAGTCGGGCAGGATTTCGGTTTCCAGCATGGCTTTGACTATTGCCATGAACTCGATTTTCCTGCCGAGGCAAAGCTTGAAACCCACCGGTTTACCACCACTTAAGTTGCGCAGCCTGTGGACAAATTCCAGCAGGCCTTTCGGCGTACTAAATTCGGGATGAACAGGCGGTGAATAGACGGTCTCGCCGACTTCTACCAGGCGTATTTGCGCTATCTCCTGGGTAACTTTTGCACCCGGTAAAATACCGCCGTGGGAGGGCTTGGCTCCCTGCGAGAGTTTAATCTCGATCATTTTCACCGCTTCATCTGCGGCCCGCGTGGCAAAGGCCTCATCGTTGAAGGAGCCATCGCTGTTGCGACAGCCGAAATAGGCGGTGCCAATTTGCCAAACAATGTCGCCGCCCTGGCGATGATACTGACTAATGCTGCCTTCGCCAGTGTTATGAGCAAAGTTACCCATCGCGGCGCCCTTATTCAAGGCGGCAATCGCGTTTGAGCTGAGCGCTCCAAAGCTCAACGCCGAGACGTTAAGCCGCGAGGAACTATAGGGCTTCTTGCAAGCGGGGCCGCCAAAAATAACCCGTATGTGTTCTTCAGCCACCTCCGTCACATTCATCGAGTGAAGCAGGCTGCGATAACCCTCTTGCAGAATTTCCTGTTCCGTTCCAAATGGCAAGGTATCGCTAGCCCCTTTAGCGCGTCGATAGATCAGGTTTCGCCGTTCACGACTAAAAGGTTTTTCCTCGACATTATTTTTAATGAAGTATTGCTGTATTTCCGGCCGAATGAATTCCAGTGCATAACGAATATTCGCTAACACAGGATAGTTACGCCGCAGATTACTAACACTGAAGAGTAATTCGAGGGCGCCCACCAGGGTCCACATCAGTAAGAAAAGAAATACCGTCAGTGGAACCGGCGCTGCAAGAACTGCCTGAATGGAAAGTCCGCGACCAGTGCTACTGTGCAGCCAGAGAAAACTCATGGGCATCAAAAACAGGCTGATTAGCCAATACAATCGTACTATGGGGGTCATATAGGCAACCTGATTCTGTTAATACCTGACTCTGTTAATACCTGATTCTATTAATAAGAACAGCAGACCTGATTTGCTAAAAATTCATTACAAATGTAACAGCGGTTTCTGTATCGGTTTTATCACGGCCTGCTGGAACTATTGTTTGATGTTTGATGTTTAATGAAAACTTGAGCGTCAGGTTTTCGAGAATCCGGGTTTCAATGCCGGTTTCTGAGCGGTAGATATTGGAATCGGTACCGACCTCGGTACTGAGCTGTTGATTAAATGCCGCAGAACTGGAAATAGTCCAGTCATAATCTCCGGCGACTCTGAATATAGGCTCCTCGAAGACGGAATTGTCTAATCTTGACCATCGAACACCGGGTCCTGTATTCACAGTGAGTCCCATGTCGGTGCGGTTTTGCAAGAAGCCACGCCCATAGCTAATGGTGAAGTCTGATTGGCTGTCGAAACCGCTGAAGCGATCATCTTCGTGGGAAAACCGGGTAAGGATAGAACTGTCTTCGGTTAATTCATACTTGGCGCTGGCGATGCCATAGAATCTCTGACCCTTAACTTCGCTGTCGCTCGATGTGTACAAGCCATCCAGTGAAAAATTATACTCCCACTTTTCACGATCAATAATTACTGAGCCAGCGAAATTCAGCGATCGCTCCTGGGTATTTCCGGATGTGACAAGAGCACCCAATTCGATTTCTCTTTTAATGCCATCATCATCCTGGGCTATCGCCATAGTGCTTACTAATGTGGTGAAAATAATTAGTGAGGTGCTGCTTAGTGGTTTCATTTCTAGCTTTCCGTTAGTGCAGGGTTTTGTACTACAGTTATTCGGCAAGTGTGCGAGATGAATGAGCAAAAGTGCGTGCGGAAGGGTTAGAGTTTTCTGGAGTTAGCGCGGATTTTGCGGTATAAGGCAGCAATATGATTAAAGTCAGGTAAGGCTAAATCACTAATATCCATTTATTGTTGGCCGATCACAATAAGTACCACATGAAAACCCTCTATTTGCTTCGTCATGCAAAATCCAGCTGGGATGATCCTGATCTTAAGGATTTCGAGCGTCCGCTGGCTGAGCGCGGCTTGAACGATATATCGGTGATGGCCGAGAGGCTATTGAACAGGCAAAAGCCCCTGGGCAGCATTATCTGCAGCCCTGCCGTGCGCACCAAGTTAACCGCCAAACTACTGGCAGAGCAGATTAAATTTCCCGCTGATGGAATTAGCAGTAACCCGGAGCTGTATTTTGCCGGCGCGAGTATGTTCCTGAAGGCGGCGAGTCTGGTCGATGAGGACTGGGATTCGGCAATGCTGGTGGGCCACAATCCGGCGATAACCGATTTTGCAAATGAGATGGCTAACACCGACATCGACAAAATCCCTACCTGCGGTCTGGTTGAACTCAGTCTGCCTATCGATAATTGGTCGGACATTCAGTTTGGAAGCGCCACGCTGGTTGATTTCGATTATCCGAAGAAACAGCATGATGAATAGTGCAATGAAGGCGAAGCGAAATACACATCGCTCCTTGAGACAGGGAGCGAAGATCGGGCGACCCCTATTAGTCTTAAGCTTGCTCACGGCAGGATTGCTGTCAGCTTGTAGTGATGAGATCGAAGTCGAAGCTGCCGCTGATGGAGCGCGTTGGTATAACGCTTCACAGCTCGCCGCAGGTTCGGAAGTCTTTGCCGCAAATTGCGCGCGCTGTCATGGCAGTGAGGCACAGGGATTAGTCGACGACTGGAAGCAGAAGTTGGACGATGGGTCGTTTCCACCACCCCCGCTTAATGGTTCAGCCCATGCCTGGCACCATCCACAATCTGTACTTTTGCAAGTGATCGACAACGGCGGCGCAGACTTCGGTGGCAATATGCCAGGATTCGCGAGTGTTCTGCAGCCGGAAGAGAAGTTATTAGCGATTGCCTTTTTTCAAAGTTTCTGGAGCGATGAAATTTATCAACAATGGGTGAAAATGGGTGGCAGCAATTAGGCATTTAATTACACTGGCGACCTTCTGTTTCGTGCTGTCAGCCCAGGCACAGATAGAATTGCCCGCCGCCTGGGAGTCTTCGCTGTACTCCGATCATCCCATGGTTGGTCGAATATGGGATAGCAAGCTCGATCAATTTATCGGGGTAGAGGAGCTTCTGGGAAAAATAGAAAGTGCCCGTTATCTTCTTCTTGGTGAGAAACACGACAACCCGGACCATCATCTACTGCAACTCACTCTGCTTGAGTATTTTCTTCAGCAACAACGGGTATCGAATGTTGCTTTTGAAATGTTGAACAGTGATCAGGCCCCGTTACTACAGCAGTTGCAAACACAGCAGATTGCCAATCTTGATGAGTTGAAGAGCGCGCTCGAATGGGATGATGAAGGCTGGGATTGGCCTTTCTATGGGCCGATGCTGTATTTGGTTCAGCAGGCGGGGATACCTATAGCCGCCGCTAATATCAGTGACGACACCATGATGCGGGTGTATGCAGAGCCTGCGTCCGCTGAAATCTCCGCGGTCCTCGATCAGGCCGCCATGACTCAGCTGGACAAGGATATTGACGAAAGTCACTGTGGGTTACTGCCGCAATCACAATTTCCCGCGATGGTTCGCGTGCAACAGACCAGGGATAATTCGCTGGCCCAAAGCCTGCCGCCCGCCGCTGCAGATCGGCTCAGTATTCTCATCGCCGGCAATTATCACATCCGCCACGATCTGAGCGTGCCCAATTATTTATTGTCCCAGCAAGCAGAAACCGGCCGAGAGCAGATTGTTTCATTGGCATTCATGGAAGTAGATCCATCAGAGAATAGTCCAGAGCCTTACCTGCAACAATTTGGGGAACGTAAGGCTTATGACTTTATCTGGTTTACCCCGTCAATTAGCGATGAAGACTATTGTGCATCGCTTCAGCAATAACAATTGGCTGCAGCGCGTGAAGGCGTGTCCGCTTGGGGTTTCTCCCCAGGAAGCTCGGTTTACTCCCGTGACGAACCATCTCAGGCCGAGTTCACTTGAATTAGAGCGGGAATCAAGACACACTTGCCCCTCTTAAAACTAATCGCAAGATGCTTTATGCCGTTGATTCGCACTCTCTTCGTTTCACTGATCATGTTGCCAGCTTTTGTCCTCGCGGCAGAAAGTGAAGATCTCGAGTTACGCTATGATGAAGCCGGCGAATTCAATTTTGTGCGGGTTCAATTCAATACCTATTACGGCGGCGGCCGTGGCTACGGGCCCTGGGCCATAGACTTTCCCGATGCAGATATCAACTTTCTCCGTGGCGTATCCCGTCTGACTAACATTCGGGTGATGAGCGAGCCCATTGTTTTACGTTTCGATGATGAGCAGATTTTCGATTACCCTTTTTTGTATATGCTGGAAGTTGGTCAGGGTGGAGGAATAATTCTCAGCCCTGCTGAAATCGAAAATCTGCGTGAATATTTGCAGCGCGGTGGCTTCTTGCTAATCGATGATTTTTGGGGGCAGCAGCAATGGGACAATTTTTATTCTGCCTTTTCTCAGGTATTTCCGGACCGGGAAATAATCGAACTCAAACCTGAGCATGAAATATTCCACGTCTACTATGACATCGATGGGCCACAAATGATTCCGGCCTTATATCGCAACGACGAACAGGGTGAGCAGGGAATCGATTACGCCAGCAACCATGCAATACTCGATGATGATGGCAGGATTATGGTGCTGATCAACTGGAATTCAGATATGGGCGATGGTTGGGAACACACCTACCACCCTGCTTACCCGACTCGTTATGCGAATTCGGCTTATCGTCTGGGGATTAATTACCTGATGTATTCCATGACCCATTGAGCAAGCTGTCTGCTTTTCAGGCCTTGTCTACCATTAAGCGAAAACCAAAATAACAAAGAGGCGCTCATGAAAAAATACGCATTACTGGCAGCATTCTACCTGTTATTTGGCGCGCAAAGCTTTGCCGCCCCTTACGATCACATCCACCTGGCGGCTAATAACCCTCAGCAGGCGGTTAACTGGTATGTAAAACACTTCGGCGGAGAGGCCGCTAGATTTCTGCGATCCAAGGACTCCAGCCTCGCCATCGATCGAGTGATGTACGGTGATATCGCCGTTATCTTCTCTGAGCGAGATCCGGGCGAGGGTTCGGTTGGCTCTGCGCTGGATCATTTTGGTTTCTCCCTAAGCAATGTGGCTGAAGTTGTTGCCAATGTTGTCGCCGACGGCGGTACGCAGCTGGGTGATTTGATTGAATTCTCGGGTATGCAGATTGGCTTCGTGGAAGATCCCTGGGGCACCAAGATTGAGTTGATTAACGATCCCGAGTTGCGCGGCATGCATCATCTTCACCTTTCCTCGCCCGACCCGGAATCGACACTTGACTGGTATGGTGAAAATTTTGGCGGTACTCGCGGACAGTTCAAGGGTGCGTTGCCGGGTTTGGACTATGGCGATATTTGGCTGCTGGTTTCCCAGGCGCGTGGAGAAGTAGCGCCGACTCAAGGTCGAAGCTTTGATCATCTGGGGTGGAAGTACCAGGACCTGACTACCGCTGAGGAAGAACTAAAGGCCAAGGGTGTGGTGTTTTCGATGGAGCCTCGCCCTTTCCGCAACATTCGTATTGCCTTCGCCGAAGGACCGGATGGGGTAAGGATCGAGTTGGTTGAGCACGAATAGGCTGCAGCAATACAATGGACATTGGCTTGATCGAAGTTTTACCTATGTGGAAATCTAACCGATTTGGCTTAGACGAGCGCCAGCAAGACAGGTAAAATCACACGTGGCAACTTACTCCGATGGCTTGGCAGTAAAGTTTCGATTATGAATCTATCGGCTCGTGGGTGTTGGAACTGGTAGAGTCTACTCGTTCTGTATTCCGATAGTCTGAAGGCGTGATATTGTATCTATCCTTAAATGCCTTGTTAAAAGACGAGAGTGAGACATAACCTACATCGAGTGCGATGGTGGAAATGGGACTGCGAGTATCTCTCAACCTTTTGCAGGCTTCATTGATTCGATAATTGTTAAGGAATTGATTAAAGTTTCGGTAGTTAAGCTGTTGGTTAATTAGCCTGCGAAGCAGGTACTCCTGCATCGATAAAGCCTCGGCAAGTTCGGTTATGGTCAGACCCATTTTTCTGTAGAGCTGGTCTTCTTCCATTAGTTTTTTTATCTGCGCTAGTACAGCAGGATCTGCATTACGATTCGATTGATCGATAGCTTGTGACGAATTATTGTTCTGCTCCGGCTCGGATGGAGGCAGCAAAAAAGTATCCTGTCGCAGGTGAAATATCGTGAGATTAAACCCCAGCGTAATCAGGAAGATATAGAGGGGGAATACAGTGATGGGTATTGGACTCAGGTCAAATAGCTGGAAATTATCGAGGAATGGATCAACAAAGGAAAAGAAACCATTGCCTACTAAAACGGAAAGCAGAATCCCCATGCTGATTACAAAAAGTAATCTCGCGCGTCGGCGTTGTTCCATCAGGTCTTGGTTATAGCCTTTAATAGCGAGATAGACGGCGTGGATAGAAAATCCTAGTAAGATTAATTGCGGAATAAAATAAACCACAATAAACCAAAATTCACTTCGCGGGGAAGCGGGATCATATAAAGGGATGCCAATAACTCGCGCCACTACAAAAATAACCATAGCTAGCCAGATGCGACGGTGAATGCGCCAGCTATCTACGAATAGATTGAACGCAATTACCCACAGCACCAAAGGAGTCATTGTCGCGAATCGGTTAAGCAGAAAAGTTACGGCAGGGCTCTGGCTATCTGCGAATACCCGGTTTAGCAAATACGCTATCAAGCAGATGCAGAACAATGACATCAAGCGCGCCAGACTGCCCTTGTGATGGATAAGGAAATACAGGCCTAATACCATCAGCTGCGAAATGGCTAGAATTGCTATTGATTCACTTAATCCGTTCATAGGTCGAAACGATAGAGTAGCTCTTTGGGTATTGCAAG
>ERZ890510.810-NODE-810-length-22938-cov-7.402570_pt1 | contig 22938 bp, 17 predicted proteins | sample MGYA00521265_ERZ890510 | MGnify/ENA primary metagenome ERZ890510 (study PRJEB32303, sample SAMEA104408624) | aquatic metagenome | biome: Brackish water; feature: Chemocline; material: water | place: Baltic Sea | collected 2014-10-26T21:54:00 | depth 110 m ...
TATCTATGAAGAATTCTAACTAGCTTCGGTTACCTTTATTTATGAGGCAATAGGGGATATTGTAGTGTAATCTATTTCAGAACCAAGCGTGCTGTGGGGTATGAGATAGATTGATAATAATACAATCCCTGCAATAATAATCCATTTAGGATTCGTTTTTTCTTTGTGGTTTTTCCAGAGTGCAAAAACCCAAAATAAAACGCTGAACGCGGTTTTGTTATCCGTTAAATCCGTCCCAATTGGCCAACCCGTCCAATAGGCATCAAAAGCATATTTTTGGACAATAGGACCTAAAAATAACCCGCCAATTGAAAGACTAATGAGCGCAATCCATGAAAATAAAACGGCGTTATCTTTTTTTGCAAATGCCTCTAAAGCTGCGCGTGTGCCAACGAACATTGCAATAAACATGAAGAGAATATGTGGAATAAGAATAAAAAGCGGAACGGCTCCTTTATAGCGCAAAATCACGGGTTCGCCAGGGAATTTCATCGTTTTGCCATCAGACCAATTCAATTGGATTCTATAAGTCATCTTCCCAGCGGGTGCTAATTCCTTTAAATCTGTTTTATATTTATTGTCAGCCAGAATAAACTTTTTAACGCCCCATTCATCGTTACTATGATATCGTTTTGAAATCAATAATGCTTCAACGGGTGTTCCAGAGACTTCAAATTCAACCGGTGCATTTAGACCAGTTTCATGAGAACGGAGGAGTTTGTATTTGACAGATGTACCATTTTGTTCAAATGCTCCTCGAACGGGGTAGGTTGGACCGGTTTTCTTTTGATAGACAACCGACGTCAACGTTATCAGAGTTGTTAAAACCCATAGCATCCAAGTTTTTGTCAATAATGTTTTCATTCTTTTAGAGCTCCACGATTAAAATTACTTTTTCATTTCCACGCATAACATCTACACTAATGCGTTGGCCTACCTTAAAATCCGATAAACGATTCATGTATTCATAAATATCTTTTACGGATTTACCATCCATGGCAATAATAATATCGCCTTTGTCCATCCCCGCATGTGCAGCAGGTTTCCCCGATACAACGCCATCGACTTTTAAGCCCATAACATCGCTGTTACCTGCATATTCAGGGATGATACCAAGAGTGACTTTGAATTTTCGGTTCCCCGTCTGTTCATTTGCCTTAGGTCCTGCTTGTTGAAATGAAGGGAAAACATCTTTATTCGCCAACTCAACGGCAAGATCGAAAACAAAGTCGGCAATGATCTTTTCACCCGCAATATTAATTGTTTCTATATCATCATGTGGTGTATGATACTCATCCGTAACACCTGTGAAAAAAAACAAAACTGAGATATCATTCGTGTAAAAAGATGCATGATCCGAGGGTCCATAGCCACCTTTAGTCGTCCTTATCAATAGATTATTTTCAATGGCTAAATCTTTAATAAGCGTGTCTAAACCCGTTGCGGTTCCAGTTCCACCTATCGTAAGACCTGTTTTATCATCTTTCATTCGCCCAATCATATCCATATTAATCATCAATTTTATTTTTGATAAATCGATTAAGGCATTATTAGTAAAATATTTCGATCCAATGAGCCCCATTTCTTCTGCACCAAATGCCATAAAAATAACACTTCTTTTCAGGGCGGATGACTTTGAAGCGATTCTTTCGATAACTTCCAATGCACCTGAAACTCCCGATGCGTTATCATCTGCGCCATTATGTACGGCGCTAGAATCAGGACGACGAGAGCCCGAACCTGGACCACCAAGCCCCAAATGATCATAATGACCACCAATGAGAATGTATTCATGCTTCAGTACGGAATCTTTTCCCTCAAGAACACCCACAACATTTTGGGTCTGGACACTTTTACGATTTATGATGGCATTCGCGCTGATTGTTTTGTCAATGGCAAAACTCGAAGGTTTATATGTCGAGTTTAATTCTGTTTCTAACGCTTCAATAGTTTTGCCTTGGAGTAAGATCGAATTTGCGATATCTCGCGTAATATGAAAAACTGGCACATAGACGGCCGCTTCATTCTTTGCATAATCTTGCGAAACGAGTGCATCTTTTTCGTCGAATGAAATAGACGAGACAAAAATAACGCCTGAAGCCCCGTGATCCGTTGCAACCATGACTTTTTTACGAAGGGAGACATTATTCCCAAAGTCTTTTCCATCTGGCGAACCTCTTAATACGAGTGCCCATGAATTATTAACATCAATATTTTCATAACTATTCCACATTAATGAATCATTCGAAAAATCAAATCCATAACCCGCAAAAACAACTTTAGTGCTTAAATTGCCGTTTTTGGAAAATGCTATTGGTGTAAAATCTTCACCAAAGGATTGAGTTTCGTCGTCTATTTGAAATGATGAACTGTTTGAAATCTCGACATCAGCAATGATGTCAAAATATTGGAAGGCATCTTCGCCCAATGGCGTGAAGCCCGCTTTGAGCATTTCTGCTTTAATATATTCCGCAGCAAGCCGGCCTTCAGGCGTGCCAGGTTTGCGACCTTTTAAGGAATCACTCGATAAATATTTAATATGATTATATAATTCATTTTCGGTAATAGGATCTTCGGAAGTAGGCAAAAATGATGTACAAGACATCATGAGGAAAATAAAAAATAGAGGTGTTAAACGTCTCATGAAAACTCCGTTATAAATATTTGGGAATGGGGACTGTTAATAATTTCGATTTGATGCAATGAACGAGGAGCACTATTCATTGGGTGATGCATCAGGAGTGGGAATAAAATTTTGAATCAATGCTTCAAATTCATTCTCATTGATTTCTGTAGGACTTTTGCCTAGAAATAGAATCCCATGAAAAATTCCACCAATAGCACGCATTGCAATTTCGGATGGCATCGATACGAACTCACCCTTTTTAATGCCTTCTTCAAGCAATGTCGTCAGCATTCCGTAAAGATGATTTTGATGATTTTTCCATTCGGGAACTTCGTTTGTCTCAACATTTACATGTCGAGGTGCTATCATAAGAAATTCAAATAAGGTGCGGTCTTCTTGGACAAATGTTACCAATCGTTTCAGCATTTGGATAAATCTTTCCCGAGGAGAAATAACGTCCTTAACGATGTCGTCTAAACCATCTAGGAGTTTTGCCCAACCAATGACCATGATTTCATTAAATACATCTTCTTTGGATGGGAAGTAATAATAGAGGCTCGCTTTTCCAAAATCGGATTTTTTTGCGATGACGTCCATTGTGACTTTTTCAATACCTAGCTCACCGAAAACATCAAGCGTCGCTTTACGGATCAAACTTTTTCTGTATTCGCGCTCGTTGATTTTTCGTTCAGATACCATTAAATTTCTCTCATTAATTCTGCTTTCGACTCATTAGTCGGATATTAAAATGATTATGCTCCATTGCAAGGCAAAACAATGCTGAAAAAAAAGTGATGCAAAGAATAACTAGAAAAAAAATGAAACTAGATGTGTGAATTTATTGAAATTTACGAGTTGGACTCAATTAAGGAAGGATTAAAAATCTGTATCATTATCTTTACAATTCTCACATAAACCCTTTAATTCAAGAGAATAAGAATCAAAATCCAAATGAACGTGTTGTGAAATAAGCTCTCTTGTTTCTTGATTCAATGCCAATAAATCAATGATATGTCCACAATTACGACAATAAAAGTGATCATGAGGAGCGAGATTTGCGTCATATCGCAATTGTGTCTGGTCATGAAGTGACGTGATTTGATTTGATTCTTCAAGTTGACTCAAATTACGATAAATGGTTCCGAGGGAGATATTAGGCATATCATCCTTTGCTTGATTATAAATCCAGTCCGCATTTGGATGGCTATCCGTATTTTTGATAATTTCTAATATTAATGCACGTTGTTTGCTAAATCGCTGAGCTTTTGTAATTTTCATGGATCATATTAATGTATCTTATCTATGATTTCAATAACAATAATTATTATTGTTAAGAAAAAAAAACGGTCAAATGAGTTAAAGAAAGATAAAAATAAAGAGAATTTTAGTTTAAAATATTAAAATAGGAAATAGGTGAGGGATGGCATATTGTTTGTCATTGTACAACATATGAATACATAAGGAGAAAATAGTGAATTTTGGAATAGTACACGAAACGCGATTAAATGAGAAACGAGTCTGTTTGACACCTTCAGGTTCGGCTGCTTTAATTGAAAAAGGTCATGAAGTTTTTATAGAGTCTGGAGCAGGTGAGGCAAGTGGCTTTAGCGATGAACAGTATCGAAAAAAAGGTGTTCAAGTGGTTTATAGCCATGATGAGATTTATGGTCGTTCCGATGTCGTATTAAAAATATTACCCATGACTTTAGAAGCCCTAAATTTTCTTCGAGGCGGGCAAACCGTCATCACTTTTCAGCACATGGCGATTAGTGATATAACGTTAGTGGAGAAATTAATCAAAAAGAAAATTACCGTCATTGGAATGGAAATTATTGAAAAAGAACATGGTCATCGTCCCTTTTTAAATGCCATGAGCGAAATAGGCGGCAAATTGGCGCCGATTCTTGCAGGAAATTTACTCGGTGTCATTCCAGAAGGAAAAGGTCTTCTCCTGGGTCGTGTAACGGGTGTGGCGCCGGCCTCGATTGGTATTTTGGGTGCTGGTACTGCTGGGGCCTGTGCAGCTCGCGCTTTTGTCGAAAATGGAGCGCAAGTCCATGTTTTGGATAGAAATATTGAAAAGTTAGCAGCCATCCAAAATAGCTTGGGAAATCGCATCACAACAATGATGGCGAATACCACGAATATTCAAAAAGTCATGAGTTTTTCTGATGTCTTTTTGGGAGCCGTTTTGATACGAGGCGGACTTATGTCGCAATTTATTACACGAGATATGATCAAGACGATGAAACCAAAATCTGTATTTATGGATTACTCTATTGATGAAGGTGGCATCAGCGAGACAAGTCGTCCAACAACGCATTCCAATCCGACATATATTGATGAAAATGTCATTCATTATTGTGTCCCCAATATTAGCTCTGGTGTCAGTCGAACGGCAAGTATTATGCTGTCCAATTTATTAATGGAATACACCAGCGAAATTGGTGAATTTGGCATCGAAACCGCCGTAAAGAAGAATATCTCCTTAAAACGAGGCTGTTATTTGATGAATGGTAAAAGTGAAATTTCCACAATTAAAACTCTTTTTGGTCTTTAAATGAGCCGACTCAATCTCTATCGATCAAAGATAACGACTGCTGAAGAAGCGATGGAATTAGTAAATTCCGGGAATAATGTCTATATCCATCCAGGTGTCGCCACACCTTTTGCCCTTATTGATGCATTCAGTAAACGATTACTGCAATTGGAAAATGTCAAAATTACACAAATATTAACCCTAGGTGACGCCCCTTACTCGGCCCCTGAGTATGAGGGACATTGTTTCATCAATTCGCTATTCACAGGACCCAATGTACGAAAAGCCGTCAACACAAACAGAGGCGATTGGACACCCATATTCCTCTCTGAAATTCCCCTCTTGTTTAAAAACGGAATTGAAAAACTCGATGTTGCCCTTATACACCTTACGCCGCCAGATGAACATGGATTTTGCAGTTTTGGCGTCGGTGTAGAAACGACGATGGCCGCGTGTCAATCGGCCAAAATTATTATTGCATTAGTAAATCGACAAATGCCCCGCGTCCATGGCGATAACTTTATTCATTTTAGTAAGTTGACGCGTGTTATCGAAATTGATGAACCTATTCTTGAGCTACCAAGAATCGAACTAACAGAGCGACACATGGCCATTGGACAGCATATTGCGAACCTTATCGAAGACGGATCTACCTTACAAATGGGTATTGGCGGAATTCCGGATGCAACACTTCATTTTTTAAAAGAAAAGAATGATTTAGGAATCCATACTGAGATGTTTAGTGATGGCGTCGTCGAACTCACTGAAATGGGCATCATAAATGGTGAAAAAAAAACACTCCATCCAGGCAAAATTATTTCGAGTTTTGTCTTGGGGACGCAATACGTCTATGATTTTATTAAGGATAATCCATTTATCGAATTCCATCCTTCTGATTATGTAAACGATCCATTTATTATCCAAAAAAATGACAAAATGGTGGCCATCAATTCAGCAATAGAAGTCGATTTGACAGGGCAAGTTTGTGCGGATTCAATGGGGCGATTCAATTATTCTGGTATTGGAGGTCAAGTTGATTTTCTGCGCGGTGCTGCACGATCAAAAGGTGGAAAACCAATTATTGCTTTGCCATCCACGGCTATGCAAAACAGTATGTCCCGCATTGTGTTGGATTTAAAACAAGGCGCTGGCGTAACGACGAGTCGGGGAGATGTTCATTATATTGTGACGGAATATGGCGTTGCTCAATTATACGGCAAAGGCATTTCTGCCCGGGCTAAAGCTCTCATTAATATAGCACATCCAAATTTTAGAGACGAATTGGAAGCAAAAGCTAAGGAAGTCGGACTTCTTTAAGAGAATTGCAGATCTCAATTGAATTCAAGTTTTTGAAATAATATATATTTTAAGGTTTTACGGCTCTACAAAAATAACTTGTTCCTGATGTACTAAAACTAATCCTGGGGGTGAACCTTTTGGTTTTGTTAAATGTCGTTTCTGTGTGAATTGAACAGCAACGACGCCAGAATGTCGATCATCTGAATTTTGGGCGGCAAGTTTCGCGACAAATAATTTATCATCTTGACGAAGTTCCGATTTTCCTGTTCGTAAAATGATGTGGCTGCCATGGACGCCGCGAGCATGAAACCACCAATCATATTTATGTGCAATTTTAAAAGTGAGATGATCGTTATCAGTAGCCGATTTGCCAATCAAAACATCTAGCCCGCTGGGTGATTGGGCCAATTTATAGGGCTTATGCTCGACGGTTTCATTTTTGTTTATGGCGAGTCGAATACCATGGGATTCTAAAAATGATTGTAATTCTTTATCATCATTGGAATCAATAAGTGTTTTGAGTTTAAGAATATCATTTTTGGTTTGATCAATAATGGGGCTGATTTCTTGTAATTTGAGTCGCTGCTTTTTCGCTTTTTTATATAATAGAGCAACATTGTCACTGAGTGAAATCGATGTATCAACCTTTAATTCGGCCCCTTCATCATTGGATAACTCTGTAGAAATCTTTATCACTCCATTTTCAGGTTTCAATTTATACGCGATGGCAAGTTGTAAAAGCTGAGCTTCATGTTCGATACTTTCCCAATTCCTAGAAATTTTCAAATCTTGCTCTAACTTATCAATTTTTTTTAGCCAACGTTGTTCAATGGACTTAGCTGCTTTATCAATCCCAATTGATTCTATTTTTGGGGCTTTCGAGCCTTGTGGACGGCGGTGAATTTGAATTGCGTGAGAGATGCTATTAAATTCATTCTCTTCCGTTTCGAAAGTGTGTTGGATAAAATGAGTTGTATCAAAATACTGTTTCCCCATCTCGTTGAAAAGATTGAGATGCTGAGTAGTACCAGGAAAAACAATATTATTCTCTAATAAATGTAATTGTATTGCATCCGTCGAGGAATAATCATTCTGAGATTCGGGAAATGTTTCATTTTTTAGAAATGATTGAATTAAAAGGGAATCTTTTTTAAGAACAACATTTCGGGCTTTTGGGAAAAAACCAAACTCCATTTCAAAACCGTTTTCAAATTCAAAGCGAAGTAAACGATCACTTTGCGATAGTGTGATATTTATTAATAAGGTATTTTCAGGCAGTTCTTGAAAAAGATGAACATGTCTTTTTGCTACGCTTGCTGTGTTTGGCTGAAAAATAAGGGGTGTATTATGTTGGATAAGCCATGTTACTTGGTGCAAGTGTCCATCTTTTTCAAATAATAAATCGAGTCGCCGTTTTTGAAATGTAAATGCGCGTTGAAAGCGAACATTTGAGAGAGTCGCATTGAATTCTTGCGCAAGGTGCCAAAGGACTGGCCATGAATTAAGTTGGTTTAAAGGAATCATAGGGAGAACTTAAAAAAAAGTGACGAGAATCAAATGTGGAAGAGTTGCCCGATACGTGCCTCAGAAAATAAAAGAGACTGTATAAAATGTGTTTGTATAAACTTGACTTAAACTAGATTCTTATGAATAATAAGTGGGTACGTTTTTTGCGTGATTATTTAGAAAACAGATTGGGGTAGCTAAGTGGAATCGACTCGCACAAAGATACTTATGATAATCGGATTATTTTTAATCATGATTTCCTTGGTTTTATACAGTGTTTATGTGATGACCTCAACAGGCGACCAATTTATCCGTGTCTTTGGGCCACGGTCACAAGTTCTTTATGATATACAATCCGAAATCGTTTCAGGACATCTCTGGATAGAAGAATATTTGGCTGGGATTGAAAAAAGTGGTGATAAAAAAGCTATAAATCATTTTAAAAATGCTCAGATATTAATAAAAGTATTGCAAGTAGGTGGACAAACAGATGCATTTGGTATTGAGTCGATGCACGAACAAGAATTTGTAGAAAATCTTGGTAAAATTGATAAAAATGTCGATAAACTGAACAAATTATTAAATAATCGTCTTAAACGAAGGGATTCAGCAACTTTTAAAAATTGGGAAACTGAGTTTGATGAAGTTTACAATAATATCATCAAAGAGTTTGGGTACATGGATGAAATTTATCAATTTCGTATTGGACTAAATTATGAAAATTATCAAAATATAGTACAAAAATTTGTCTTATTAATCCTATCAACACTATTACTCTCTTTTGTTGTCGTCATTGCTTTTTTTGTACGTATCCAAAAATCCCAAAAATTGACTAAAACACTCTTTCAAAAGCTACAGCTTGAATTTGAGGCGGGTCAAATACGAGAAGAAAAGTTAAGTGAAAGTGAATTCCTGCTAACAGAAGCTCAGAGGCTTTCTAAGGTTGGATCATTTAAGCTTAATATTATCAATGATACATGGGTTTCGTCCAAAGTAATGGATGAAATTTTTGGTATTGAAAAAGATTTCGAGCGGACAAAAGAATCCTGGCTGTCAATTATTCATCCTGAAGATCAATTGATGATGGACCGCTATATAAATGATGAAATACTCACACAACATAAGTCGTTTGATAAAAAGTATAGAATTATCAATCAAAAAACGCTTGAAACACATTGGGTTCATGGGACTGGGCTGCTAGTCTTTGATGAAAATAATCAATTGAATGGAATGCTCGGTTCGATACGAGATATTACTGAGGAATTGAAAAGAAATGAAAAAATTGAAAAAAGCGAGTTACGATTTAGATCTCTTTTTGATGATGCTAGTAATCTTATTATTGTCTTATCACCGAGTGGATTGATTATTGACGCCAATAAATCATTTCTTAAGCTCAGTGGTTATAAAAAGATGGAATTGATTGGTGAGCATGTTTCAACTATTTGGGCAGAGGAAGTCCAAAATCAAAACGAGTTTACACTAAATAGTATCTTAGGCAAAGGTGAACGCATTGAGAATTATTCGACATCGTTATCAACTAAAGCAGGCAAAACAATAGATATTGAACTCAACGCACACCCATATTATGAAATGGGCGAGCTTATCGCCATACGGAGCATTATGACAGATGTTTCGAATCGTAAAGAGTTTGAAGAAAAATTAATGAGCAATGAGCGTGTTTTAAAAGAATATTTCGAAAATTCCATTGACGGTATTATGATAACGGATCCTCATGGCGTCATTATTAAAGTTAATAGTAGAATATGTGAAATTACCGAGTTTAATAGACAAGAATTAATGGGACAATCCATACAAAAATTTCATCAGGAAATGTTCCAGATGAATCGTCCGAATTTTCTTGATGACAAAAAAGTCATCCCTAAGCTAGAACAAATGAACACTTTTGGCACATTAGAAATGTTTGAGAATGTCAATGAACTAGATTACATCACTGTTTCGGGTATTAAGAAGAATATTGAGTTTAAAATATTTAAGATTCCTACGAATGAAGGTGATTCATTTGGGGTTATTATTCGAGATATAACTGAAAAAAAATCGGACAAAGTCGAAAAAGAGAAACTTGAAATTCAGCTACAGCAGTCTCAAAAACTTGAGGCAGTCGGTACTATGGCAGGTGGTATAGCTCATGATTTCAACAATATCCTACAAGCGATATTTTTATATATAGGTTTGATTCAAGAAGAAGTTGAAAAAGACACAGTCATTGCTGATGACGTTAAACAACTTTTGAAATCAGCCAATAGAGCCAAAGATTTAGTTAGTCAGATTTTAACGTTTAGTAAAATGCAATTTCAAGACAGTAAACCACTTAAGATCCAATCTATTGCAAAGGATTCCTTAAAACTTATTACTGCTTCATCTGATAAATCTATAACAATTATTAATGATTTTGATATGGATTGCGACCCCGTTATGTGTGACGGTACAAAAATTCATCAAGTGATTTTCAATCTTTGTAATAATGCTCTACACTCAATGAAAAACAAAACGGGAACGTTGATTTTAAGTTTAAAAAAAGATAAAGTAGAGGATAATAAAATTGTATTAACAATTTCAGATACTGGAACTGGGATTCCTGACGAGATATTATCTAAAATTTTTGATCCATTTTTTACGACAAAAGAGGTAAATGAAGGTACGGGTTTGGGATTATCCGTTGTGCATGGAATAATCCAAGAAATAGGCGGTGAAATTGCTGTTAAACAACATGAAGATAAAGGAACAAGCTTTATTATTACACTGCCTACTTTTAAAAATGATAATCATGAAAGCAAGAAAGAATTAAATACGGATAAAATCGGCAGTGGGGAAAGGATTCTCATAATTGATGATGAAATTCAAGTGATTGATGCCGTCGCTCGGCTACTGGTGTCAAAAGGTTTTTACATTGAAAAAGCACAAAATGTAAAAGAAGGTTTGTCTAAATATAAAAACAAAAAAAATCATTTTGATGTCGTGGTTTCAGATATTGAAATGCCTGAAATGAATGGTCATGAATTGGTTAAAGAAATATTAAGTAAAAATTCCCACCAAAAAATCATTTTGACAAGTGGAAAATTTTCAGTGGATGATAAAAAACTTTACGAAAATAATAATAATATCTCATTTTTAAATAAACCATGGAAAGCGATAGAATTGATACAGGCAATTACGGCAGTAATAGAGAAATCGGCTGAATAACAGCTTCGATATACTACCCTACAGCCATCCTGCCGCATGACTCCTTGCGCCAATAGAAACCGAAGCAATGCATGAAGCCATGAAACGATTTAATCCGGATAAAAATCACGTCACCTAGACTTTGGGAATTAGCTTCAAAACACGCTATAATAAACTAGATAAATACATTACTTCTTCTAAAAAATGTTAATGAAAATAGTGAATAGGGTCATGTTGAAGCAGTCTTCGGATGAGCCTCGAAATAAAAATGTCACTAAAAAATATCGTTCATCATTTGCTTTGATACCAATTACCTTTAGTTTGAATCCAATACGCCAAATAAAGGCTGAAGGAGAATTTTAATGAACACCCGTAAAACAATATTTATTCTATTTATACTCATACAATCAGCTTTTACAGCGACGGTGGAAGAAGCATATTTAAGAGCACTTGCCGAAACATGGATTACGAGTCATCCTAAAGGTAAAACTTTCGAAATTAATAATGAAATTACAAACCCTGATTTATACCAAGATTTAGTACTTTTTCAATTAAGTCCTAAAGGATTTTTATTGATGTCTTCTGACGATGCTGTTCAACCCATTTTAGGCTATAGTTTTGAGCATAATTTTCCCGATTTAAACGCACTTCCCCAGCACATGATATCCTTTATAAAAAATTACCAATTGCAAATAAGCGAAGCTCAAAAATCACTACAAAAACCGACTCAGGATGTTTCAAATTTATGGCATGAATTAAGCAATTCTAGCTTTCAATATCCTAATAATATAGCGACGATTGAGCCTTTTGTGCCAGCTCTTTGGAACCAGGGAAGTCCTTATAATGAATATTGTCCCGCGGATGGAAATGGCAACCACACGCTTGTAGGTTGCGTCGCTGTAGCGATGGCTCAAGCAATGTCTGTCTATCAGCATCCTTCACAAGGAGTCGGTTCACACGCTTACACCCATTATAATTGGGGCTATTTAGAAGCTGATTTCGGAAATACACAATACAATTGGAGCCAAATGCCCACAAATATTGCATTCAGTACGCCACCACTTGCTGAATTCCTTTTCCATTGCGGCGTAGCCGTTGAAATGGATTATGGCATTGATGGCTCAGGCGCTTATGTGGGTTGGGGTTATCCAAATGTTGTAACCTCGTTAAAAGAACATTTTGATTATAGCCAAAATATTACGTTTGAAGAAAGAAGCGACCATAGCCCGGAAGATTGGCTCGCAATACTTCGCGCAGAGTTAAATGCTCGTCGCCCCATTGTCTATCGTGGATATGGGCCAGGAGGTGGTCATGCATTTAATTTTGATGGCTATGATGCTATGGATTATTTTCATGTGAATTGGGGATGGGGAGGTTCGTCGAATGGGTATTTTTATATCGGAGCATTGAACCCTGGCGGACTTACATTTAATGACGGAAACGGTGCTGTATTGGGAATAAGACCTCCTATGATTGCACGTTTTGAAACAGACGAAATCCGCGGAATGGCGCCTCTCAGTGTTTTATTTTTGGATTTGAGTGTTTCCGATGTTGCCATTACTTCATTTCAATGGGACTTTGAGGGAGACGGCGTTTTCGATAGCTCAGAAGAAATGCCTGAATTTGTCTATGAATTTCCAGGTACCTATTCACCCACACTCATTATCTCAGACGGAACCTTGCAAGATACCATCCAATATGAAAATCTTATTGAAATCTACTCTTATTATGGACCAACTTGGCATGTTTCGGAAATTGATGGCTCAGACGAAACCGGCGATGGCTCATTTGAAACACCCTTTTCAACGTTAACAAATGCTGTTGAAAGAAGTCGGAACCATGATGAAATTATTGTTTATCCAGGTCGTTATTATGCCAATCTCGATTTCGCAGGAAAGCAATTAAACTTTCATTCCATATATTCTTCAACGCAAAATGAAGAGGATATTGCATCTACTATTATTGATGGCTCACTCAATGGAAAATGTGTCGTGACCTTTGATAGTCAAGAGGATAGCAGTTTTATATTCGAAGGATTTACCCTCACAAATGGCACAGGCGATAATTATAATGGCGGTGGAATGACGATTGTGAACGGGGCCTCACCAGTGGTTCGACATTGCAAAATTATAGAAAATAGCTCCAATAATGGCGGCGGTTTACTTATTGCCAATGCATACCCAACTGTTTCCAATATTGAAATTAGAAATAATACGGCTATCAGAGGCGGCGGATTATATATTGAAATTACGGATGTTGAACTCAATTCCTTTATAGTTTCAGAGAATACTGCATCCTTTTATGGCGGTGGTATTTATATTAAAAATCAAGCAAATCCAAGGTTAAACAGATTCTTAGTGACAGACAATATTGTCAATAATAATCACGGTGGTGGGATTCATATTAATTCATATTCTGATCCAATATTTACGCACTTGACACTTACCAATAATGTGGCAATCGATAAAACGTCCGGTGGTGTGTATTTGGTTCGAGACTGTCATCCTGTATTTATTAATTCAATTCTATATCAAAATTCAGATAATGAAATCGAATTTTCTGCTGCTAGTGATACGAACACGGTTACTATCAGCCATTCAATTATCGAAGGTGCTGAATCAGGCGTCATTTCAAATGACAATGGTGCCATTTTATGGCTCGATGGTAATTTGAATAATGACCCACTCTTTTCGGATTCGGCATGCCTTTTATCCGAAAATTCTCCCGCAATTGATAGAGGCGCAACATTGGTACAAGTATCAGATGGTTTTGTCTGGCAATGTGATGAATCCTATTCTGGAACCAATCCAGATATGGGGTATTTTGAATCACCCTATATAAATCCTCTTTCTTTAGGTGAACCACAAAGGGATATGACATTTAGTTTGAAAGCAAACTACCCAAATCCATTTAACCCTTCTACGGTCATTCCGTTTTCAGTTGGAACGACTGCTCACATCAGAATCAGCGTATTTGATCTTAAAGGGCGTGAAGTCGCTTTACTCATGGATAAACAGCTCGAACCAGGAGAGTATCAAGTCAGTTGGTCTCCAGTTGAAAGTCATAATTTTATAGCGAATGGTTTGTACTTGCTTCGAATGGAAACTGAAACGTATCGTTTTACTCAAAAAATTCTTTATCTAAAATAATATTAATATTGATAATTATAAACAAGAGGCTCAAATAGTTTGAGCCTCTATTTTTGTATCAGAGCTATAACTAATATATTTATCAATAGGATAGATGATTGAAAACTCTAAAAATCAATACAATTCGCCTTCTTCATTGCTGCGGAAGTAAACTTGCTGATTGACCCTCATCCAAATATATTTGCCTGCCTTAAATAAAAGGCTTGAGAACGATTTTTTATGAATAGTATAGAAAGTAAAAAGTGAAAAAATATTTTATAGAAACTTACGGCTGTCAGATGAATGTATATGATTCTGAACTTGTCGCAGGAATATTGGAAAAAGAAAATTATCAACGAGCGGAAACAATAGAAACGGCTGACATGGTTTTTTTAAATACCTGCTCAGTTCGCGAACATGCCGAAGATAAAGTTAATGCAAGACTCGATGCTTTAAATGCTCTGAAACGAAAGCACAAGGGAGCTATAATAGGTGTTCTTGGATGTATGGCGCAAAATCTTAAGGACAGTCTCTTAGAAACAAAACCCTATGTCGATATCATTCTTGGCCCCGATTCATATCGGCGATTACCCGAATTAATAAATCAACGTGCCCAAAAAATGAATCATTTAGTTGATACAAAACTAAGCAAAATGGAACTCTACGAAGGATTATTCCCAGCCAATCGTGAGGGAATTAATGCATGGATTTCCATAACACGCGGCTGCGATAAATTTTGTACATTTTGCATTGTCCCATTTACGCGCGGTCGAGAGAGAAGTCGTACTATTGAGAATATTATGACTGAAGCGGAGCTGGTCGTTAATGAAGGATTCAAAGAAATCACGCTTTTAGGCCAAAATGTCAACTCATTTCATAGCGAAGGAAATAATTTCTCAGATTTACTTCGTGCTGTTTCTAAAATTGATGGCTTACAACGTGTACGATATACCTCGCCTCATCCTCAAGATTTTGATGATGAGTTAATCGATTTACATGCTGAAAATCCAAAAATCTGTAATCACATCCATTTCCCACTGCAAGCAGGATCGGATAGAGTTTTGACGCGCATGAACCGAACCTATACGAAGGCGCATTACATTGATTTAGCACTTAAAATGCGAGAGCGAATTCGGGGCGTAAGTATTACGACGGATATGATTGTTGGCTTCCCTGGCGAAACCGATGCCGATTTCGACGAAACCCTTGCGGTGATGGAAGCTGTGAAATTTGATGCCGCATTTACGTTTAAATATTCAGCTCGACCCGGTACAAAAGCCGCTGAGTATGCAGATTCGGTACCTGAAGAAATCAAGCAAAAACGTCTTGAAAAAATGATTGAAGTGCAGCGTACACATACATTGTATCGGAATAAATTACACATAGGCGAGGTGATGAGCGTTTTAGTTGAAAAAGATTCGAAAAAATCAAAACATCAATATCAAGGACGTACAACATCCAATAAAATTGTTGTATTTAATAAAGGATTAGAAAAAATAGGTGATAAGGTTCTCGTCGAAATAGAAGAAGCGAGTGGTATAACATTATTTGGAAAAATAGTTAATTGAGGTGAGCAATGCGTGAAATTAAAGTCTTTTTTATTATTATTGTAATTTTTTTATCCGTATGGGTATTTACACAAAATAGTACGGGAGTAGATATCAATATCTTTGGGCAGATATTTACGGGAATCCCTATTTATATGCTTGCTCTTGTGTCGATGGCGATGGGGGTTATCATTGGTTTTGGATTCCTGCTTGCACAAAATCTAAAATTGCGGAGCGTCATTAAGCTTTTGGAAAAAGAACGGAACAAACTTGAATTTGAGCAGAATAAAAGGCGCTCATCCGTTCTAAATGAAGATACGAATTAAAAGAGTCGATTATGGAAAATTATCTAATTATAGCGTTAATTATTGTTTTGGGAAGCCTTGCTTGGATCATTATTAAAAAATATACATCCAAGAAAATAGAATTATCCGCCCAAGACAATGAAATTAAAGGACTGAATTTAATTTTAAGTGGACAAAAGGAAGAGGCTCTAGGGCTTTTTAAAGAAATCGCTCTAAAAAATACGAGTAATACCAATGCTTTTCTTCAGGTAGGCGATTTATATCGCGAGCTTGGTGATCCCAAAAAAGCGATTAAAGTTCATTTAGAAATTGTCGAACGCCTGGGGTTGAGCGATGCTTACAAAAAAGTTGTTCTACAAAGTTTAGCATCTGACTATGAGGCATCTAAAAACTACAAAAATGCGATTAAATATGCATCTAAAATACTTGAGATCGATAAAAAAAATCGTTGGGCTCTTAAAGCTATACATCGGCTGAATCGAAAACTTGGTGATTGGGAACACGCTATTGAAGCCTTTTATCGGTATAAAAAAATCAATAGCAATTTAAATCCTGAGCTCCCCAGTATTTATAAAACGATGGAAGCTCTTGAACGTGTAAAAGTGGGCAAAATTGAAGCGGCTAAAAGCCTTTTAAAAAAAGCTATCAAACTGGGGCGTTGTTCGGCACCTTATTACTATCTAGGGTTTATTGCTAAAAGTGAAGGCAATGCTAAACATGCTATTGATTATTTTGCGAATTTTGCAGAGCTAGATGTGAATCGCGCAAGTCTGATTTTTGAGGAAATTGAAAAACTATATTTTGAAATTGGTAAATATGAGCAGGTTGAACAATTTTATGCACGATTGCAGAAAAAACAGCCAAACAATGTCGATGTTTTACTCGGTCTAGCGAATTATTTAGAACGAAAAGGAGAACATTTAGAAGCGCATTCTTTGCTTGAGGTAGCGCCTACAACAATGAAACATGAATTAACTTTCATGATAACTGAAATGAATTTACTTAAGAAAATGGGACAAGAGTCCGAGCTTAAAAATAAAATTCAATCCTTTTTAATAAGTGAAACAGAGAAAAAACTTCTCACTTGTTCAAAATGTGGTCATCATGAAAAAGAACCCATCTATATTTGCTCTGAGTGCGGATATTTGAAAGAAATTCTGATTTGATTCCTAAAAACATCATAATAATTGGGATTATATTTTTACTTGTTTCGTCCCTCGTAGCACAAGATGTTGAATCACTTATTCGAGAGTATAAAAATGGCAATCGTGACAATGTTATCACCGCATTAGATACCTTAATTTATAAGCACCCCGATCATCCTGGCGTAAAATACTTACGTGCCTTAGTGCAAGATAATGCACTCATGTCGACGGGTATTTTTAAAGACATCATGCGAAAATACCCCGAAAATGATTATGCAAAGTTGGCACAGGTAAAAGTAGCTGAATACTATTTTTCACAAGGACTTTATCGACAAAGTCGTGAGCTTTTTAAAGAAGCGCTACTTTATAATTTGCCGGAAACCGAGATTATTCGCATTGGAAATCAATGTCTCAGAGCCGGGATTGCATCACGTATGATTGACAGTGCAAAAGATGATCTTTCATTCATGCAAAAGAAATATGCTGATATTATATTTGATATACCAAAGGAATTGGAACCCTTTGTTTCAAAGATAATAATAGAACCTACTAATCCAATCGAAATGCCTAAAACAGGCTTGCGACCTTTAGGGCAAGATCATATTTCAAGTCAAAATCTTACATCTGATAAGGGTTTATTTGGATTACAAATCGCTGCATTTTCAAGTTTAAATAATGCTGAAGCGACACTTCAAGATATTGAAGCTTTACATCGACGTGGGGAAATCAAAACAAAAGTCGTTAATGGAAAAACATTACATGTGGTTATCGTCGGGCGCTATGCAACTCGCGAAGACGCTGAGTCAGACCAAAAGAATATTAATCACAAACTTAATTCGTCTTCGTTTATCATTAGGTTTGAGTAAAAAGGGGAGCGTTTGTAGCCCGGTGGTTGCCCCAGCCTTCAAAGCTGGTGAGTCGGTGAAGACCCGATTGGTAGGTTCGACTCCTATACGTTCCCGCATCAAAAAATTAATTCAATTAGCATATCTAAGTTTCTTTGCGGTCTCTATGATGGGATGTTCTGGACTTAGTAACTATTTTCAATATCAATATTTAACCAAAATATTTGACTCGATAAACGAGTGGGATGCGAGCGAAAATAGAGCTAAGAAAATTGAATTTAATTTCGCAACGATGGACACATCACTACTTGTTAAAAATTCCTTATCTATAAGCGGACACTCCCTAAAACGTACGATATGGATGTCCAGTAAACAAAACCATTTAATTATTGATGAAGGTGCCACACTTTCTCTCCATAATTTTGATTTTATTTCCAGCGGATCGAATTTGCCCATGATTCACTTAAAATCAGGTCATCTATTTATTAAAGATGCCTCGTTTGATCTACGATTTCAAAACGCCATTCAAGCCGATTCGGGTACTACTGTGGTTTTGGAAAATGTCTTGATGTCGGGAAAAACCGTCGAAGCATTGGCTGCAAACGGTGCAGATGTCACCTTAAAAAATGTGGAATATTTAATCTCTCAAGGTTCGGCATTTGGAATCAATAATTTTAATAATGTCGTCATTAATACATTGAAAATTAGTGAAAGGACAACGCGCTCACCTTCCTTGGGAAACGGGTTAAATGCCACTATAGATGACGTTGAAATTCAGGGCCAAATGGATGATGGCTTTAAGTTTTGGAGTGTTGATTCAATTCAACTCAACAATATATCCGTATCGCAAGTTGATGGGAATGGTTTGAGTTTTGACAATTGCAGATCTATTAGTATTCACGATGGACAGTTTCGAGAAAATGGAAAATCAGGAATATTCATTAATAATTCTGAAACTGTTCGCATTGATAGCATGCAATATATTGACAATGAAGAGTCAGGTATATGGATTCGAGACGTTCAAAATATGAGCGCCCAACGTTCAATTGCAAAAAGTAATAGAACCCATGGATTCAAAATAGAACGGATTGGCAGCGCTGATATTCGTCATATAAATGCTATTGGGAATCTCGAAAGTGGCTTGTTATGCTCAGGGATTGAGACATTGAATCTCCACTATGTCCATTCTCAAATCAGCGGAAATAATGGCATCGAGCTTGACAATATTACATCACTTTCTATGGGAAAAATAGAATCCAGTCGAAATATAGATGCTGGAATCTACGTTAGAAATAGCCAACATGTAATTCTTAAAAATAGTATTGTGTCGCAAAATAAAGCTGCGAATATAGATGCATCCATGATACATGATTTTGCGATTGATAATTTAGAATTATTTAAAAGTCCTAATGCTTTGATTCTACATAAAGTGAATGAAAGTTATATTTCAAATTTATCTATAAAAGAATCGGCCATGGGGAGTCAATTTTTATCGGTTCAAAATGGCATAATGACTAACTCGACTCTTTTGGGCTGCGATACGTCGTTAGTAAGCAATCAATCGCATTTATCACTCTACAAAAGTAAGATAAACAGTTCAAAATTAGGCATCTTGAGCAATGAGTCCATCATTCAATTAGATAGCTCTATAATTATTAATTGTAAGAATGGAATCGAAATTAATGGTGGGGAACTCAATTTAAATCGAGTGGAAATAATCGATTTTGTTACGGGACTCATTGGAAATGGAAATAGTAAAGTCGCTATTCAACAGAGTTATTTTGCAAAAGGACAATCAGCGTTTCTATTGAATGATCACTCGTCGTTAGAATTGATTTATTCAAGGTTTGACTTTGTTGATTCACCTTTAAAATCAAAAACAGAAAAGACAGTTATCTTTACGAATTCTAAAATTGAAAATTCAAAAATAGGCATTAAGATTTATGCCGGTGTCATAGACATCTCAAAAATGATATTTGAAAACAATGATCAATGTTTTTTTGAATTATCACCCCAATCAAATACTACGATACGGCATACGACTTTTATTAAAAATAAACGAATATTCCATCCTACAAATGATAGCTATGGACTTTTTGATCGGAATATTGTGACGGAAACCAGTGAAATCCGTAAACATTGGCCCCCAAGTTTAGAGACATCATTTACATGTTTTTGGAAAAATGCTATGATTCCTGAGGGTATTTCTATGTCGAATCGAAATATGTATAAAAATCCGAAATTGGATGAAAATCTAATTCCTGGAAACGACAGTCCATGTCTTTTAACTGACGCAACGACCATTGGCGCATTTTCGCCTAAATAATTTGAAACGTTTTGACATAATCGTCGTATAGACTGAACAAAATGAGGTTTGAAACAACTATAGTGAGTGTGATGATATTGTTAAGGAAACGAATAAACAAGATATTTAAGGCAATATTCATAGTTGCTTCCATGTGCATACCATTAAATGGACAGATTCTATCGTGGGATAATTATCCCATTTCAAACGCTTTGAATAATATGTTGATTGAGGATGAATCCATTACTATCGCTAGTGACGGCGGACTTTTGACCTTCGATTTAAATCAAAATCGTTATATAGTTAATGACTTAACGGAGAATATCGAGAATCCTGATATTAATGTCGTATTTAGAGATAAGAGGCAACGATTGTGGCTTGGGAATAATCGAGAAGGGAACGTTGTTGACGTACTAAATTTAGGCGAAACGCGTTTTTATAATTCTCAACTTGATGTTGATGGCATCACGCATTTTGTCGAAAAAGGGGACTCGATTTTTGCATCATTTTTTCGTGATGTAGAAGGCGGGATTTTGTATTTTCAAAATAATACCTCAGAAATACGTTATTTAGATATTTTTGAAATATTTCCCACTGGCGTAGAAGGCTTAAACAGTATTCTTGATCTCTATATCATTCAAAATAAACTCGTATTTGTGACGCCTTCATCTGTTGTTTGGGCTGAATTATCATCACCTAACTTAAAAAATCCAAGCAATTGGTCTGCACGTGATTTTCCGAATTTAGGAACAATTTCAGCTTGTCAGAGAGAAGATGGCATATTAATAATTGCAGGCGAGGGAAGAGTATATTCTTTTGATTTTAATATTTGGACTAACCTATTCGCATTTGAAATAGAAACCGTTACAGGCCTTTTCCCCCGTAATCTACTTTCGAATTTTGTGGCTACGGATCAAGGTCTATATCGTTATTCACTTGTAGAATTGACGTTGACGAAGCTGAATACATTAAAGAATATCAATGATATGCAAATAGTTGGTTCTGAGGTATGGATTACGACCGAATCGGATTTTCTCGTGAAATATAACGATACTCTAGAATACTTTAAACCGAATATGCCACGAAATAATTATTTTTTACGCATGTCGGCACTAGAGAAGGATCGTTTGTTAATGAGCGGACGTAATGGCATCAGTATTTTCGAAGATAATTTATGGACCAATTATGTCTATGCCTCGAATTCAACGTCATATTATGAAATCCCAGAAGATTTGGAATCTCAGGTAAATGTTATAATTCCCTGGCCAATAAATACGGTGGCCGAGGACATGATTATTGATAAGAAAAATCAAGTATGGATTTCTTTTCAGGGGCGAGGTGTGTTTAAAGTCAATGCGAGTGCGATTTCTGAATCAAAATTTTTTAAACCTGAAAATAGCATTTTAGCACCGACATACGATAGCCAGACTTACACATTGCCAGGGCAATTGGCGGAAGATGCGAGAGGTAATATTTGGATTACGTCATCTCACATTTTAGAAGGAGATAACGTCATTACCGTCTTGGTTGATGACACATTAGAATATGGCGTCATTCAATCTAATACGACAATAGACAATCGCGTTTTGCGTGCCATTGCAATTGATCAAAACGGACGCGTTTGGGCTGGGGCAAAACAAATTGAAGGACTTGGTTCAGGCGGTGGATTATACTTCATGGATTTTAACAGTCGCACAGAATCCTATGATGAGATGAATAGCAGGCAGTGGTCGGCCCTTGCTTCCGATCCTTTGGAAAATAACGAAATATTACAACTGGAAGTGGATCAGCAAAATCGTTTATGGATATTGACACCTGGCGGTCTCCAAATGATGCCTGTTCCGAGTCAATGGCTATCGTCAAATGAATTACTGGCCTACGCAAAAGTTAATATGCGACCCTTATTTTGGGAGCTCCTTGACTACAAACTGCATGCAATCGAAATCGATTCGAGAGATAATGTTTGGTGTCTTTCATCAAATCTCGGTTTTCAAATTCGTCAACCCAATGGCGTCTGGCTAAACGGTGGATATGGCTATAATACGGGCAATTCACCTCTTGTAGATGACTTTATATATTCAGCCTCATTCCATGAATCCAACGGGGAAGCCTATTTATCAACAGATAAAGGGATCATGGTTTTACAGACGGCTTTTGCGACACCCAAATCTGATTATTCAACCATTAACATTTTCCCACAACCTTATTATTTATCGAAGCATAGTAATTTAAATATTCAAGGTCTTATGGACAATTCGACCATACGTATATTTGACATCAACGGAAAATTAATTCGCGAACTCAACGCTGAAAATGGCGACATCAATGGTTTCCATGCGAATTGGGATGGGAAAAATCTTAGGGGCATATCCGTTGGATCAGGTGTTTATTTAGCATTACTTTATGATCTAGAGGGGAATACTAAAACGATTAAAATTGCGGTATTGCAATAAAAAAACTGGGAGTGTCAAAATAACTGGGTCTGAAAGGGCCGTAATGAGTTGTGTGATAGA
>ERZ890510.811-NODE-811-length-22910-cov-5.302122_pt1 | contig 22910 bp, 20 predicted proteins | sample MGYA00521265_ERZ890510 | MGnify/ENA primary metagenome ERZ890510 (study PRJEB32303, sample SAMEA104408624) | aquatic metagenome | biome: Brackish water; feature: Chemocline; material: water | place: Baltic Sea | collected 2014-10-26T21:54:00 | depth 110 m ...
GCATGGACAAGCTCCGCTAAATTGGGTTAATCCTCGCTAACAGTTTAGAATTAGTGTTAAGTGTAAAAATTTAAAATTCATCCGTATTTTTAATTGTATCGATACCAACTATGAATCAATTGTTTAGACTCGGGCTGCATGAGGTGGTAAAAAGATTACGTGAAGGCAAGCTCAAGCCCTCGGTTTATATCAGCAACTTGCTGGAACGAATTAATGACTTAGAAGGTAGCGTTCAGGCTTGGCAGTGGTTAGACCGGGATCGAGCTTTAGGCATTGCAAAAAAAGCTGATACGTCTGCCGCAGCTCTCCGCGCAGCGCATCCTCTTTATGGCATTCCCATTGGTGTTAAAGATAACATCTATACCGCTGGCATTCCCACCGAGATGGGCTGCTGTTTGTATCAAAATTATGTACCAGAAAAGTCCGCGGATATCGTGACGCGTATTGAAAAATCTGGTGCGTTTGTATTTGGTAAAACGGTGACGACTGAGGCGGCCTTTATGATGCCTTCTAAGACCCGAAACCCATGGAATTTGCAACACACTCCGGGAGGCTCGTCCAGTGGGTCGGCTGCAGCGGTTGCCGCGGGATTTGTCCCGGGTGCGGTGGGGACGCAAACAAATGGCTCAATTATTCGACCAGCCGCTTATTGCGGTGTCGTTGGTTACAAAATGACGAGGGGATTGATTGGTTTGGAAGGTATTATGCCTTTTTCACCAATGTTCGATCAGCCAGGGGTCTTTGCCAGAAGTGTCGCCGATTCCGCGCTATTAGCATCTAGCTTTGCCGGTCCTCGTTCTGGTATATCGCCAAATGCGTCACCGCTTAAAAATACGCCTAGACTGGCTGCAGTCCGCTCACCATCTTGGTACCTTGCTGCACCTGAGGCCAGAGCTCAATTTGAATCTGATATTTCACGACTCAAGAGCGCTGGTGCGAATATAGATGTGCTTGAACTTCCAGGAGAATTTGATCGCGCACACAAGGTTCACCGAACAATCATGCTTTATGAGGCCGCACGGGTTTCGCGAGCAGTAAGAGTAGAATTTCGTGGCTACTTCTCGGATTTTCTCATTCATGCTCTGGAAGAAGGAGACCGTGTTACTGAGACCCAGTTTAGGGATGCCGTCAAGAAAAAAAATGCGCTGCAAAATAGTTTTGCTGCTTTTATGGACCGAGGTTATTCGGCAGTCATCACACCTCCTGCAACTGGGGAAGCGCCTGACTCACTACATGTTACTGGGGACCCCAGTTTTTGTTCAATTTGGACGTTAATTGGCGCTCCGGCCATCACCATTCCCACCGGTTTAGGGCCTCGTGGATTACCTTTGGGACTGCAATTAATAAGCGCGGTTGATGAAGACAACTATCTTTTGGCAACCGCAGCATGGTGTGAGCGACATTCTCCTTTCAAAGGTCTAAGTTCTTAGGGCTTGGTCTTGGCTTAGGTTTTACCCTGATCTTTTGAAAACCTCCTGGCACATTGTGGAGCACGGAGATTTGCATCAATTTTGCTATGAATGGTGACCAAAAAAAGTACAATCAAGAGCTGCGCGAAGAGATTCTATCGTGTCTGAGCAAAGATCAGTACGGTCTTCGAAAGCGACTTAATCAGCTATTTTCTAAAAAAGATAATGCTGATCAGTTGCGCGATATTGAGCTCCTGCGCTCGAAAATAACCGAGTCAATCAGTAAAGTCTCCAATAGAAAAAGTCGCATTCCGAATATCTTATTTTCCGAAAACCTCCCGGTTGTTGAGAGGCGAGAAGAGATACAACGTCTGATTAGTAAGCATCAGGTTGTTATTTTGTGTGGCGAAACCGGATCCGGAAAAACCACACAGCTACCTAAAATGCTACTTGAAATTGGTCGGGGAGTGTGCGGGCAAATTGCGCACACGCAACCAAGACGAATCGCGGCTCGATCGGTGGCAAACCGACTTGCGAAAGAATTGCATTCAGAAATTGGTGATCTAGTTGGTTACCAAGTTCGTTTCTCCGATCGCTCCAGTCCAAATAACCTTATTAAGGTAATGACGGATGGGGTTTTACTTGCTGAGACGCAAACCGATCGGCATTTATCTCGGTACGATACAATTATTATTGATGAGGCTCATGAGAGGAACCTTAACGTTGATTTTTTGTTCGGATATTTAAAGGGACTATTAAAGAGGAGGCTCGACCTAAAATTAGTCATTACATCGGCGACCATTGATTCAGAGAAGTTTTCGACTCATTTTGATCAGGCGCCAGTGATCGAAGTCTCGGGGCGGTTATATCCTGTGGAGATACGGTACCAACCACCGGGGGATGACGGTGCGCAGGAAGATGCGGACAGTCTATACGACGCCTTAAATCGCGTGATGAAGGAGATTGATGTTGCACAAGGTGAAGGTGATGTACTTGTGTTTTTGCCGGGTGAGCGTGAAATCCGACAATCTCTTGATTGGCTGACTAAGAATTTTTTATCTAAATTGAGGCGCTCTAAATGGGAAGCCTTACCCTTATATTCGAAACTCTCCGTTCAAGATCAAAATAGAATTTTTACACCGTCACACTGCAGACGCGTAATACTCACAACCAATATTGCAGAAACGTCTTTGACAATTCCTAAGATTCAGTACGTGATTGATTCCGGGTTGGCCCGCGTCAAGCGGTACAGCTATCGGAATAAAGTCGAGATGCTGCAGGTAGAAAAAATATCCCAGGCATCTGCTAATCAGCGCGCTGGTCGGAGTGGTAGGGTGATGAATGGCGTCTGTGTGAGGCTATATTCAGAGGTTGATTTTGATCAACGCCTTGTCCATGCAGAGCCGGAAATTCTAAGATCATCATTAGCTGCAGTGATATTGCGCATGGCTGTTTTTGGTCTCGAAGAGCCGGAAAAGTTTCCTTTCATTGATTCGCCAATACCAAGAGCTCTCTCAGATGGATATCAGTTGCTTGAGGAGTTGGGCGCAATTGACCGAGCACGTCAATTGACACCCATTGGCAAAAAAATTGCACGCATACCCGTTGATCCGAGAGTAGCACGCATGATTCTGGCGAGTAGCGAATTGGGATGTCTCGACGAGGTATTGAAGCTTGCTGCAGGCTTGTCAGTACAGGACCCAAGAGAGCGAGAATTTAATTCTAGTGATGCGTCTACGCTTAGTGTGGCTGAAGAAAAAAAATCAGATTTCTCATCGCTGTTGGAAGTTTGGAATTGGTTTCAAGAAGTATTCGAAAGAAAACCAGGAAAAAAACAGTTAAAAGAATTGTGTCAACGTCGTCATCTATCTTTAGTGAGAATGTTTGAGTGGCGTGAGCTTTATCAACAACTGAAATCGATGTCTATTGAGATGGGATTTAAAATAAGCGATAAGTCGGGTGAGAGGGCCAACATTCACCGCGCATTGTTGACGGGGTTATTGGGGAATGTCGGGTTTAGAGGTGATGAAAAAGGACTCTATTATGGAGCTCGCAGCATTAAGTTCTATATACACCCCAGTTCTGATTTAAGGAAATCCAAACCGAAATGGATCATCGCTTCAGAGTTAGTAGAGACATCACGTTTGTACGCGCGCTGCGTTGCCGAAATTGACGTTGACTGGATTGAGCCTCTAGCTAAGCATCTGACCCAATCGACTTACCATGAACCACGGTGGTCAAAGAGCACCGGGAACGTCGTGGCGACTGAGCGAGTGACTTTGTATGGTTTAGTTGTCGTTCCTAAGCGGCAGATTAATTATGGCCCCATTAATTCGAGGGAAGCTCGGGAAATATTTATCCGCTGTGCTCTCGTTCAGGGTGAAGTAAAAAGTCCGCCACACTTTTTAAAACACAATCTAGATTTAATCGAATCGTTAGAAAGCGTCGAGGCAAGATCCAGGCGCTATGACCTGCTTGTAGATGATTCTGTTGTGTACTCTTTTTTTGAGGAGAAGGTCCCTGAACATATATACAGTTGGGCATCCTTTGAAAAATGGCGAAAGCAGGTGGAGGCGAAAGAGCCTAGGTGTTTATATCTGACCAAATCGCTTCTGGTCAGGAAAGATATCGAATCCGAGACATTCGAACTATATCCTGACGCAGTCACTATGAATGGGTGTGACTTTCAGCTTGAGTATCGTTTTGAACCCAGTCATATTCTCGATGGGGTAACGGTAAAAGTCCCGATTGAAATGCTTAATAAAATAGATCAAGTTCGAGTTGAGTGGCTTGTGCCTGGATTAATTAGGGAAAAAGTTACTGAGATTATTAAATGCTTACCAAAGATTATTAGAAAGAAGATTTTCCCGGTTAAACAGTTCGTTGATGAGATTGTTGGAGATTTAAACCCCAAGCCCATATCTTTGTACGATTTAATTATTAAAGTCATTAACGCATCGTATGGGGAATTGGTTACCCGTGAAGTTGTCAATGAGAGTGAATTGCCCGATTTTCTCCGGATGAATTTTTCAGTTGTAGATGAGGAGGGTGTTGATATTGATTCGGGGCGAGATTTAGTTCTTCTCAGAAAAAAGCTTGGAGTTAAAGCAACGGAGACGTTTACAACCGAGACGACTAAAGAGTTCAAAAAAACAGGCTTGACAATATGGAATTTTGGGGATCTTCCAGAGATCGTTGAAATGTCTATCCAAGATAAAACCATTGTTGGATTCCCATGTCTTAAAGACGAGAAGAATTCGGTGTCTATCGTTCTTGCGGATACAGAGATGGAAGCAGATTCAGTGACCAAAATAGGTGTTAGGCGCTTATTTCAGTTAACGATGAAAGATCAATTTAAATTTATTTCTAAACGTTGGACTGAGCTTCCGAAAATGTCACTTCAATATTCGATGCTTCTAAGCGAGCAAGGAGAAACCTCAGGTGGCTCGTCGATTCAAGATAGGTTAAGTGACGAATTGCTGGCAGCCACCAGTGCGCGCGCAATCTTTTTTGATGGCGACATGATCCGTACTGAGGGGGTGTTTTTGGAAGCTGTAAAAAAAGCAAAGCCTCGTATCGTCGTCGTTGCGAATGAGATTAATCAGATTGTAGACGCCACACTTCAGCTGTATGCAAAGGTGCGTGTTAGCCTCAGTTCAGACAAATTATTAATGTCTCAACACTTTGTGCGGAATGTTAAAAAACATCTTTTTTTATTAATGTCGCCAAACTTTATTTCTAATACACCCTATAGTTATTTAAAGCATTTCCCACGTTATCTTGAAGCTGTTTTTTGTCGTATTGAGAAACTTCGATCAGATCCGAATCGTGACGAGTCTTGGCAAAAACAGATGTCTTTATACGAAGAGCAGATATCGAAATTAATCGAGCTTAGTGTGAGCCCTCAACAACGGCAAAAACTTATTGAGGTCAGATGGTCACTGGAAGAGTTGCGTGTGTCGTTATGGGCTCAGCAACTTAAGACGATATATCCTGTGTCCTTCAAGCGAGTCGAGAGGTCTATAGCTGAATCGCTTGTTGAGACTTGAATGTGGATAGCCATCTATCATGTGTTTTACTTAATAAATGACTGAAAATAAAATACAAAATATTTTTTTGCACTGGTTTGGTTTGGTTTTTATTTTTTTTGGAGCCTCAGCATACGCAGCTGAATTTGTCGTGCTTGGTGATATGCCCTATGGCTCTGAGGTGGAAGTTGACGAGGCCTATCAAAACTTGATACTCCAGATTAACAGGCAGAATGCTGATTTTGTGGTCCATCTGGGAGATATTAAGAGTGGCTCTACACTCTGCTCCGATGAGGTATATGCCCGACAGAAGATGCTTTTATCAATATTTGTAGCGCCATTGATCTATACGCCTGGAGATAATGAATGGACAGATTGCCACCGAAAGAACAATGGTGGATATGACCCTTTGGAGCGACTTCAAAAGCTCAGGCAGATATTCTTTGATTCGACTTATTTTGAAGGGAATGCTGTCCTTGGTTTACAAAGTCAAGGTAAGGCAGATGCAGACTTTTCTGACTTTGTTGAAAATCAAATGTGGATTGCTTCCAAAACGTTATTCTTGTCGATACATGTGGTAGGGAGTAACAACAATATGGACTCCGGAACCCTTGAGGGTGAGCGGGAATTCATACTTAGAGAGTCAGCAAATTCCCGTTGGATAAAACAGGCATTTGATCAACTTAAAGGCGACCGAATAAGTGATCTTGTCGTAGTGTTCCATGGGGATCCATTTATTGATTGGATGTTGCCTGGATCGTCGTTAATGTATGGCGGATTTTCTCAGACGATAGGTTCCGTGCTGTTTGGGCTGGCACAGAAAACGGACAAAAATGTTTTGATTATCAATGGCGATACGCATAAGTATCGGTGGGATCAGCCGTTCCACTTTAATGGATCGCTTCGGAGCAATGTGTCTCGGTTGGTCGTTCCTGGAGCTAGAGATATGCGCGCCGTCAAAATTAGCATTCAAAGGGCGCAGGACAATTATTACAGTATAGAAATGATTGAGTAGAGTCCGTTTTGTAAGGTCAATTTTTGGTTAATTGCATTTCCCGTTGCATTTGATGGCTCTTTGCGCGCAGTTAATTTCATTGAAGCGACTTTTTACTGCAAAGCTATAACTACCCCCAGAATGAAAGGCTCCAGCGCCATTACATTGCAACCGTTTGGTGACATAGATGGGATCAGCAAGCCACTTGACGTTGGCGCATCCTGGGCTTCCGGTACCAAATTGAACGCCCAGTTGGTACGTCGCGCAGAATCCAGAGCGATGCATCACGTCCCCTTCAATTGCCCAACGCCCATCGTCTCTTAGCCAAACCTTGATTGGTCCAAAATCAAAATCCGATCGCGCAGCCTGCCCACCACCTAAATTACTGGTTGCTTGGGCTTCTGACGAGAGGACGCGTACTTCCTCAGATGAAAAAGCGGAGGAGCCGCCCATTATTAAAATGAGTAATAAAAATATACGGATTGCATTTTGTCCCATACGGCCAATCTATCACGAAAAAAAACCGGTTACCAGCTCGTTGACAAAGCCTTTTTAAAAGCATATTACTGACAAGATGTCGTGGATAACAGGTTCTGAGATGTTTTTATTAGATGTTTATTTGTTCCGTACCTTAATTTAATACCTGACCAATAGCCCATTAGATGAGTTATTTTGGATTAAATCATTGCAAGATATAATGCTTAAAATTTCAATTTTCAGTATTTGTCTTATTTTTTGGCTGTAGTACTAAAGAGATGATGACTCGGTCTGAGCTTGAGTGTCCGATGTGTGACTTGGAAATTGTCATAAGCGACTTTGAGAGGCAAGGTTCAAGAACTAATTGGTGCATCACTAATGCAGACAGATCAAAATTTACTTGTCGGGAGGTTGCGTTGGGACAGCGGCCTTGTTTGATTCGGTAGTAACTAGCCTCTGGAGTTTTCGTTTTGACCTCTCGCTTTACATATGCTCCTCTAGGAGATCAGGCTGTACTTATTTCTCTGGAATCAGGGTCTTCACAAGGGAATGAGTTGGTGTCCGCCGGCGCGCTAGCTGAGAAAATTAGAGGGTTTAATCTTAGAGGGGTCACGGATATTGTTCCGGCTTTTTCGCAGCTTGCGATTCATTACAACCCAAATGAGTGGGTTTCCTCTTCTGGTCAGTCTCCATTTGAAAGGATCGTCGAGTATCTAGAGCGAAAGTTGGTTAGTAAAGAAATTGTCTTAAGCGCGAAGAAATCACAATTAGTTCGTGTTCCTGTTTGCTACGATAAAAAAATGGGTTTGGATTTGGTGGTTATTTCTTTGACTTTAGGCATTTCTGTCGATGATGTAATTAATTTGCATCAATCTGTTGTGTACTCCGTAGGAGCGATCGGCTTTGCTCCAGGATTTGCCTATCTTGAAGGTTTAGATTCTGTACTGAAAATTCCCCGTCGAGATGCGCCACGTACTAGAGTTCCTGCAGGAAGTGTTGCTATTGGTGGGGGCTATAGCGGGATTTATCCATCAACCTTGCCGGGCGGATGGCATATTTTGGGTAGGACGCGTATGAAGCTTTTTCGAAAACAAGGTGATTGTGGTGCATTGTTGAGCGTCGGTGATCTAGTCCAGTTCGAGATGATTTCCATTGAGGAATACGATGTAAATCAGATTATGGAAACTGACGTATGAGCACTAATCAATCGGGCTTAATTCATGTGTTGAGCCCAGGATTACTGACGACTATTCAGGATAGAGGTAGAGCGGGTTGGCAGAATCATGGTGTTTCTGTTTCTGGAGCGGCAGACTTAAATTCTATGACTATTGCTAATGCTCTAGTTGGCAATAAGCTGGATGCACCAATCATAGAATTCGTTATGGTCGGTCCTGATTTGGTATTTTCATGTGATTGTGTTGTTGCATTTAGTGGGGCGAATTTCGCATTTAGTATTGACGGTAATGCGATACCACTCGGACGTCCAATATGGATCTTTGCAGGGACTACGGTAACGGGTAACCGATCGTCGAATGGTGCGTTTGGGTACATGGCGATTTCAGGCATATTGGACATTGAGGCAGTTATGGGGAGTGTGTCCACGGACACAGGTAGTAAATTTGGAGGGGTTGAGGGCAGGTCTCTAAAGGCTGGTGATGTTTTGGTTGTTATTGATTCACCTGATAAATTGGCGCTACTAAAGCGGATGAGAGCTAGAGGGGGACAATCTTTTATTGCTCCGAAGTGGAGTGTAAAAGGTTTGTTTAGCGCCAAAGGATCTAAAAAAGATAAGGTGCTTAGGTTTGTACCTTCTGAAAAATGGATCGGTTTATCAGAAGAGGTTAGAAAAACTACTTGTTTGGGTACGTATCGTGTTACTCCCCAATCGAACCGCATGGGGGTTCGGTTATCTGGAAAGAGTATTGATATGCAAAAGTCTGAACACGAGCCTTCCGTGCCCGTTGTCTTGGGTGCGATACAAGTGCCGCCCAATGGACAACCCATCATCTTGTCAGTCGACCGACAGACAATTGGCGGGTATCCATCGATTGGCGTTGTGGCATCCGTAGATCGTACGACCCTGGTGCAATGTCAACCTGGAGATGGTTTACGGTTCGTCGAGATTTCGGTGAATGACGCACAAACTGCCTTACTCCAAGAACAGAATGCGATGGCGGAGCTTGTTCGTTCTATTGGGCACCGGATTCAGGAGTTGAGCTAATGGAGCTACATATCGATCTTAATTGCGATCTTGGAGAATATCGATCTGTTGAAGGGGAGCGTAAAGAAATAGCGATAATGCCCTACCTCAGTTCGACGAATATTGCTTGTGGAATGCACGCGGGAGATCGCAGCTCCATTAGGGCGACCGCCCGAAGGGCTGTAGAACATGACGTGGGTGTTGGGGCCCATCCATCGTTTCCTGATAGAGATAATTTTGGTCGTAAGGCTATGAATTTGCCCGAGGATAAGCTAAGAGAGGTGGTGCGTCGTCAGATCGAGGAGTTCGTTAATCACGCTCTGGCTGTTGGTGCCGTCATGACTCACGTTAAAGCGCACGGAGCACTGTACAACATGGCTGCAGTTGACATAAATATAGCCATGATTATTTGCGAGACGATCGCCGATTTTAATGCTGATTTATTCGTTTTTGGTTTGGCGAACTCGTGTTGGGTGGGGGCTGCTGAGGCGGTTGGAATTGAACTCGTAGAGGAGGCGTTTGCAGACAGGCGTTACTTATCAGGGTGTGAACTTGTGCCCAGAACGAATCAGCAGGCCTTGATTACAGACGTGGTGGAAGCTGAACAACAAGTGATCAGGCTGGTTGAGCAAAATTTAGTGATGAGCTTAGATGATGTTAATTATGGTGTTGCGCCAGGCACGATTTGTATTCACGGTGATGGGGTTAATGCCTTGGGTATCGTCTCTAATCTTCGGTCTTCACTAACAAAGCGTGGGATTCAAGTTAGATACCCTAAAATTTGTCTTTAAGGAATCAAACGCATAAAGTCGTTATACTGTTCAGCACCTTCAGCACCTTCAGCACCTAAAACTCATATTGATATTGCCTTTTTGGGCGTGTAGTGATGGGAATCGCAGCTAAATACACATTTCGGGACCATGAGATGACCTTAAATAAATATGTAGCACCTCTTTTGATTTTTTTTGGGGTTTTGATGTCACCAGATATTTCAATTGCAGAAGAGAAAAAAACGATTGCAGTCGATACGTCTAAAGCCTTAGACCCAAGCCGCCCAAAGACTAAAATTTTTAGCAGATATGAATTTAAGGAGGATGAGGCGGGTAATGAGGTGTCTATCATCGAGGCTTTGTACGATTTTCCATTAAATAATGATTGGTCAGTTCGTGTACAGGCTCCAGTCGTGCACCGTAACCCAGCTTTATCTGCTGAGTCAGAAGCAGGCATGGGTGACATGACACTGCGTATTGCTAAAAATACGTTTACGACTGATGGTGGTTCACCTTGGTTTTTGGCGTTGGAGACTATTTGGGATACGGCATCAGACGTAACCTTGGGCAAAGGTAAAAATCGAGTAGCGCCAACGATATTTGGATTTGTAAAAGTACCGAGCTTAGGGTTGCTTGCATTTCCTCAGGTTCAAACTTTTTTTACAATGGGCGGTGATGATAGTCGAACGGATGTAAATTTCACGTCATTAAAATTACCAATCTTAAAAAAGCTGGCTAATCGTTATTATTTCTTCGTAGAACCATTTGTTGCTTGGGATCATGTGCGCCATGAGCAATCGACAGGGACGCTTGAGTTAGAGTATGGTCGATTTGTTAATCCTTCAACAATGCTCTATGTTCGGCCAGGAACTACCCTTTGGGGGGACGAGTCAGCGTTTTCATTTAAGTACAACATGGAAATTGGTTTTCGACTGTTCTTATAAAACTGAGGGCGACGGCTTGTGTGATATAAGTTTCTGTATGGGGACATTAACGGGACGCTTCTTGTGAACATCGGGTTAGTGATTATTGGGGATGAGATTCTTTCGGGAAGACGAAAGGATAGGCATCTTGAAAAGTCGATTGAAATTCTTCACGCGCGTGGACTTAAGGTTACCTGGGTTAGTTATCTGCCTGATAGTCCTGAGTTATTGACGCAAACGTTCACACGCACCTTGAGTTCAAATGATGTGATTTTTAGCTTTGGTGGTATTGGGGCAACGCCAGATGATTATACGAGACAATCTGTTGCGGACGCCCTTGGCGAAGATGTCATTGTGCATCCTGAAGCGAAGCTAGAAATAGAGAGTCAGTTTGGAAAGGATGCTTATCCAAATCGAATCAAAATGGGTATGTTCCCGAAGGGCTCTAGAATTATTCCCAATGCCTTTAATCGTATCCCTGGTTTCAGTATTCGGCGGCACCATTTTCTGCCCGGATTTCCGTCGATGGCTTGGTCTATGATGGAGTGGGTGCTAGATCATGAGTATGCGGACCAACACGTGCAAGACCGTGACATCGAGCGATCAATACTTATTTTGGATGTGCCCGAGAGTACTTTGATTCCGTTAATGGATGAGTGTCTTGAACTGTTTTCTGGATGTAAAGTTTTTAGCTTGCCGACTATCACCGATGACAGGAAGCGTCGCGTCGAATTGGGAGTCAAGGGTAATAAGGATGTCGTGGATTCGGCTTTTGCATACATTAAAAAGATGGTTAGCCAACTTGATTGCAAGTGGGAAGAGCTAGCCCCGAGACTTTAGTTATCTGCCTGCCTGGAGTTGATAGCCGATGTGTCCCAATGTTTACTAGCCCAGATCAAAATTTCTTCAATACTCGAACTAAGAAGCTCTGGCGGCAGATTCTGATGCAGGAACCTTAAGGCATCAATCAGTACTTTTTTTGGCGCTTTTGCATTGATTGGTCCGGCTTTATTTTGTTTTGAGAGTTTCTGTCCTGCCTCGTTTTTTACAAGAGGCAAATGCAAGAAGCTTGGAGTCATTTGTCCTAGCGCTCTTTGTAGTTCGGCTTGCCTGAGACTGGAACGCAATAAATCTCGTCCTCTCACCACATGAGTAATGCCTAATCTGTGATCATCAAGCACGCTTGCTAAATGATATGAAGGGGTCCCATCAGCCTTAAACACTACGAAGTCACCCGAGGTGACATATAAATCTTCAGCAATTAGGCCTTGCCCGATATCGTTAATGGTTATTGTGCATGGTTGACGGAGATTGAAGCGGTGGTTTCTGATGGTTTGATTTTCAGTGAAATGGAATTTGCAATGGCCACTATAAATCCAGTCCCCATCCTTAAAAACAGAATGTTCTCGAAGTGTTTTTCTGCTGCAGCTGCAGGGATATACATCGTCTTTTCTTGATAGGGCATGCAGCCATTCGCCATAGTATTTTTTTTGCCGACTTTGGTAGATGGGTTGTGCATCCCAGTGCAGTCCAAGGGACTCTAGGGTGCGAAGGATGTCTGTATCTGCGCCGTCAATATTTCGCTCTTCATCTAAATCATCGATTCGAATGATCCATCGTCCGTCATTAAATTTAGCGTCACAATAACTACCAATCGCAGTAACAACTGATCCGAAATGTAGCGATCCAGATGGGGTTGGGGCAAAACGTCCAACGTACATCTTTGATTGTTTACTAAGCTTGAGCGCGCATAATGCGCACGGAATTAAGCAGGAAGAAGAAAAGGAGTAATGACAAAATTATTTCACCAATCGCCATCACCCTGAAGGTGCCGATTTCAGCATATGATCGAACGACACCCTCTATGAAGTAAGGAAAAACGATTAGAACGGTATATTGATGCGTGCGTAAATCATTGCGCAGAATCCCTAGCAGCGGTAATACAATAGGTACGCTTTTGAGTATCAGCCAGGAGCCTTCTGGGTTGAGTGGTGCCGTATATCCTTCCCAGATTAGACACCATAGACTCAAGACAATGAGTCCTCCGCTTGTAAGTATTTGGTGAGGGCGCATTAGTTTTGGGGGCTCGTTTCGTGATGATCTAGTTTTTGGGCAATGATGGCTAGATGTCTCCCTTGCGCGATACAAAGGGATTTTTCTTCTTCTGAGATTGGTAATTTACCCTCTGGTCCTGCGAAATGGCTGGACCCATAAGGTGTTCCACCGGTAAGCGTCGTGTGTAATTCTCGTTCGGAGTAAGGAACTCCAGTTATAACCATTCCGAGATGTATTAGAGGAAACATCATTGTGGCCAGTGTAATTTCTTGACCGCCATGCATGGAGGATGAGGACGTGAATACAGTGGCCGGTTTCCCAACTAGCGCACCTTCGTGCCAAACGCCACCCAATTGATCTATGAAATATTTCATAGGGGCAGCCATATTCCCAAAGCGTGTAGGGCTTCCCAGCGCTAATCCAATGCAATCACGTAAGTCATCAACTTCAACATAAGGTGAACCTTTGTCTGGAATTGCTGCTGCCGTTTCCCCAATATTGGAAGAGACAGGCGGGACGGTTCTTAAACGTGCAGCAACACCTGGCACCATCTCGATCCCTCGAGCGATCAGTTTCGCCATTTGTTGAACGCTGCCGTTTCTAGAGTAATACAGTACAAGGATTTCGGGCATTGTAATCTCGGTCGCCTCTTAAGTGGTAGTTTGATTTAGCCTATGAATAATCTCATCCAAAGCGGTATTGCTGGCGATCGGAGAGGTTTCACCAGTTTGTCGATTTGTCCATTCAAGCTCTCCGTTGTTGATTCCTCGCTCGCCTACCGTCAAACGATAGGGAATCCCAATTAACTCTAGATCCGCGAACATCACCCCCGGCCTTTCACCGCGGTCGTCAAGTAAAACTTCGACGCCTTGTTTTAATAATGCTCCTTCAAGTTCGTCACAAAAATGCTTAACTAATTCGCTTTTGTTGTATCCAATAGCTGCAATAGCAATGCTAAATGGGGCAATCGATCGTGGCCACACGATACCTTTATCATCATGACCTTGTTCGATTGCTGCAGCCACTATCCGCGATACACCAATCCCGTAGCAACCCATTTCAGCTGGCTTACTTTTTCCTTCGTTGTCAAGATAATGACATTTCATGGCTTCAGAATATTTTGTCCTGAGTTGGAAAATGTGACCGACTTCAATGCCCCTACATATTTCTAGATTTCCCTTCCCGTCTGGACTCGGGTCCCCTGCCTGTACGTTTCGGATGTCTGCAATTTCTATTTCGTTGCGAATGTCTTGTTTAAAATTAACCCCGGTCAAATGAAAGTCACGCTCATTAGCACCACAGGAAAAGTTGGACATTGATTGAGTGGCACGATCGGCAATAATTCGAATCTTGAGATCGACGTCTACTGGCCCAATAAATCCGATAGGGCAGCCTAAGTGTTTCTGCACCTCTTCATCAGTTGCAAATCGGAACTGGCCCATACCTTCAATCTTTGTTAACTTTATCTCGTTAAGTTTATGGTCGCCCCTGAGCAGCAGCAAGACGAACTGGTCGCTTGCCATTACCCCAAGGGACTTAAGAACGTTAGATATAGGAATGCTGAGCGTTTTGGCTACGTCTTCGCACTTTCCTGCATCAGGGGTTGCTATTTTGACAATCGGTTTTTTGATTTGAGGCTCATCAGCCGGCAGTGCGATGGCTTCCGCAAGCTCAATGTTTGCAGCATAGTCAGATTGAGGGCAGTAAGCGATCGCATCTTCGCCAGAATCAGCGAGCACATGAAATTCGTGCGATCCGGTGCCACCGATTGCCCCGGTATCTGCAGCCACCGCACGATATTGTAAACCCAGACGTTCGAAAATCCGACAATAGGTCTCAAACATATTTTGATATTCACGCTGAAGGTCAGAAAAGTCTGTGTGAAACGAGTAAGCATCTTTCATGATGAACTCGCGCGCACGCATAACGCCGAATCTAGGCCGAATTTCATCTCTAAATTTTGTTTGAATTTGGTATAGGTTAACGGGAAGTTGACGGTACGACTTAATCTCTTGTCGTGCAATATCCGTAATGACTTCTTCATGTGTAGGCCCAAAGCAGAATTCTCTTTCGTGACGATCTTTTATTTTTAGCATCTGCGCGCCAAAAAGTTCCCATCGACCAGATTCTGACCACAGTTCAGCCGGTTGGATTGCAGGCATGAGTAATTCTAGAGCTCCCGCTCGCTCCATTTCTTCTCGTATGATGTTTTCGATTTTTTTAAGGACTCGAAATCCAAGAGGGAGCCATGAGTAAAGACCGCTACCTAGTTTCTTTATAAGGCCTGCTCTAAGCATTAACTGATGCGATGTGAGTTCCGCTTCACTTGGTGCTTCTCGCAGTGTATTTAGGAAAAATTGAGTTAAACGCATTTTGGCTAATTATCTTGATAAGAAACGATCATTCTATCCCGATGAAAAAAAGTTATGTGGTTAAACTGCCCGTACAATGATGAGTTAGTCAATAAGCAGAGAATAGTATGTTTAGAAGGATAGGATTCTTTCGCAATGCTCGGAGTGAGTCCGAGGTTGAGGTCAGCGAGTCTCGGGGTATTAGAAGCTTATGTCTGGGCAGCAGCACGGTTCAAAGCTCTATGAAGTTGACGGATCCGTATGAGCTCGTTCTTGATTATACCCAGGCCATGATGTCATTTATGCTTTTTCATAACCAAGTGCGAAGTGTGGCTTGCATCGGTTTAGGGGGAGGGTCCATACCGAAATTTATTTGGAAAAACCTACCTGACGTTAAGGTGTCCGTGGTAGAAAATTCGGAGCAAGTTATTAATGTGGCGCGCCAATATTTTTTTGTTCCGGATGATGATGAGCGGTTATCCGTGATTCATGCGGACGGGTTGGAATGGATTGTCGATGCGGGACAGTACGATGTAATTATGCTTGATGCGTTTGACGCGTTCGGGGTGCCCGGAGGATTTGTTGATGACGAATTTACGCACCGTGTTAAAAATTGCTTAGCTCACGATGGGATTTATATTCAGAATTTATGGTCAAGTGACCCACAGTTGAAGTCAAGAATCCGGAAAATTGAATCCTATTTTGATCAAATTGCATTAGTACCCACCCCCAAAGGTGGCAACATAGTGGCACTCGCTTTTCGTTCTGGGCCTACGGCGGCTCAATTATCCAAGATTGACCGGTTGGCGCGAGGCCTAAAGCAATCGTTAGGCTTAGATTTTGATGCCATGTTGGACCGCATGCGATCGTTCCAGTCATCCCAGGAAAAAAACTTTCTATCTGATCGCCTAGGAGTCCAATAAGTATGTAAAAATACATTTATTATTGAATTTGACGGGAGCTTTGATCATGATTGATCGAGATGGTTACCGTCCGAACGTGGGTATTATTCTTTGCAATAAACGTAATGAGGTTTTTTGGGGGAAACGCGTGCGGGAGTATGCGTGGCAATTTCCGCAAGGGGGTATACAACAAGGAGAGTCCCCTGTGCAAGCGATGTACCGAGAGCTGGACGAGGAGGTCGGGCTTGAGCCTCATCATGTAAAGATTATCGGACGGACTAGTGGATGGCTGCGTTACGATGTTCCAAGGCAATTTGTGCGCCGGGAGACTCGAGCGTCATATAAGGGGCAAAAACAAATATGGTTTTTATTACGCTTGGTCGGACGTGATAGTGATGTGTCGTTAAGAAAGTCTGAGGTGCCAGAGTTCGACGCGTGGCGTTGGCACCCATTTTTCGTTCCCCTGGACTCTGTTGTTGATTTTAAACGAGAGGTCTATAAGCAGGCATTAGTGGAGTTGTCGCCCCATTTAAAGCTGAGGCCGCCGCGTACTTATCAATAAAATTTAGTCTTCATTGGTCAGTGCGCACGTCCAAAATAATTTTTCCGATGTGTTGACTTGATTCCATAAGCCGATGCGCTTCAGCTGCATTTTCGAGTGAGAAGGAAGCGAAGATGAGTGGTTTGATGACTTTATTTTCGAGTAGTGGCCAAACTTTTTTAGCAAGGGACGCAGCGATATTGGCTTTGAACGACGCGGCTCTCGGGCGCAGTGTCGAGCCAGTCACAGTCAGTCTTCTTCTAAGAATATCAGTCATATTCAAATTGGTTTTAACGCCTCCTAAAAAAGCGATAATCACAATTCGACCATCATCAGCTAAGCACTTTAGGTTACGTTGTAGATAGTCGCCTGCGACCATGTCGACGATAATATCGACACCCCTATCATTGGTAAGAGCCATCACGCGTTCCACGAAATCTTCATCGTTGTAGTTGATTGCCTTAGTTGCACCAATAGTTTCACAAGCGCGACATTTCTCGTCTGACCCAGCAGTTACGAATACCTCATGCCCAAAAGCCCGACATAATTGTATGGCCGTGGTTCCAATGCCGCTTGATCCACCATGAACGAGAATAGTTTCTTGCCCGCATAGTCCAGCTCGGTCAAACACATTGGACCAGACCGTGAAATAGGTTTCAGGAAGGGACGCAGCTTCCCGTAAACTAAGCCCGTTAGGAATCGGTAGGCATTGTGTGGCAGGTGCGCTAACGTATTCAGCATATCCTCCTCCAGCCACAAGTGCGCAGATTGGATCGCCAATTTTCCATTGAGTTACGTGCTTGCCGATTGCAACAATAAGCCCCGATACTTCTAAACCTGGAATGTCTGTTACTCCGGGTGGTGGTGGATAAAGGCCTGCCCGTTGCATGATGTCGGGACGATTGATCCCCGCGGCGTGAACGCAAATCAGTACCTCATAGTCGGTAATTTGTGGGACAGGCCGCCGCGTTAACTTTAAAACATCGGGTTTGCCTGGTTTGGTTACCTCGATGGCGCGCATTGTTTGTGGTAACTGTTGCATTAGCTGTCCTGTTATTTATGGGGAGTATGTGGGTGTTCCGGCATTGATTCTACAGATTAGATAAGATCAAGGTGATTTCAATGAAAGGCGGAATATCTTGGGAGGTAACGATTGATGGAATATTGCTCACTGGGTGCTAGTCAACTTAAAGTTTCGAAGCTATGCCTCGGTACGATGACTTTTGGGGCTCAAACAGACAAGTCTGAGTCGGATCGGATTGTATCTTCAGCTAAGGATAACGGAGTCAATTTTATTGATACCGCTGACGTGTATGTGCAAGGTGAGTCTGAACGCATTGTCGGAGCACTTATTAAGTCGTCGAGAAACTGGTGGGTCTTGGCGACAAAGGCTGGACAAACGATGGTCGACTTGCCTAATCAGGGCGGGCTTTCAAGAAAGTGGCTGACTCAATCTGTAGATCAAAGCTTAGAGAGATTAGGAACAGATTATATTGATGTGTTTTATCTTCACCGTGACTACGAGCCCGAATCCTTGATTGATGCGGTCACCACAATGGGTGACATGATTCGAGCGGGCAAGATTCGTTATTTCGGCCTGTCTAACTTTAGAGGCTGGCGAATTGCTGAAGTGTTAATGCTTTGCAAAGAGTTTGCGGTGCCTCCACCAATTGTGTGTCAGCCCTATTACAATGCTGTCAACCGAATGCCTGAGGTTGAAATTCTTCCCGTATGTAAGCGATTCGGTATTGGAGTCGTTCCGTTTAGTCCGATTGCTCGGGGTGTATTGACAGGAAAATACGAGGTGGGACAGATGCCTAGTGAAGGTACGCGCGCGGGCAGAAAAGATAAACGAATGATGGAAACCGAGTTTCGTGTTGAGTCCATCAAGCTCGCTAAGGACTTTGTTTGTTATGCGCAAGAGAAGGGAGTTACTCCTGGACAATTCGCGGTGGCATGGGTTTTAGCGAATCCGATTGTGAATAGTGTGATCGGTGGCCCTAGAACATTCGAGCAATGGGAAGATTATTACGGTGCTTTATCTATTCAAATCAACGTGGATGATGAGCGGTTTGTAGATCATTTGGTCGCACCCGGACATCCATCAACGCCTGGATATACTGATCCGATTTTTCCGGTTACGGGTAGATCAGTATAAAACCAGTGATTGATGTGTGTTGACTAGTTTATTCTGCTTTGAGCCCTCACCCAAATGCTGGAAACTCATCAAACCGATGTCTGAGCACTTGTTCGTGAGCTTCTAGCCCCATCCATCCGCTGATGGCGGTTGCGTACACTTGTCTGAAGTCTGTGGTGTGAAGCATGTTGCCATCATTGAGGTTAGTCAGGCTGGGTAGTTCACCATAATGCCCCCCTTTAACGCTATTGCCGATGAGGTACATGTTATTTGCTGTGCCATGATCTGTGCCTAAATTGGTATTTTCAGCAACTCGCCGTCCAAATTCAGAAAACACAAGCATGACGACATCATCTGCTCGCCCAATGCGATCCATGTCCGTGAAAAATCCAGAAACCGCATCTGAGAAGTAAGTTAAGAGCCGTTGGTGGAGGTTTGGCTGTTGCACATGCGTATCGAATGCATTATGTCTAAACGAAGTGTAGTAGAGACGCGTATTCATATCGGCATTGATCAAGGCTGATATTTTGTTAAGGTCCAGTGGGGAGATTCCATAGTCGACGGGGGTGCTGTAGCTCTCACAAGCGGATTTCACTTTCTCTGAAGCCTGTCGAGCGCTCTTGGCTAGGTCTAACAGACGTCGTTGTGCTGTAGTGCTGTTTTCGGTGGCAGCACGGTCGGTATCCAGCAGTGGTCTCGATCGAAATAAACCTTTTCTGCCGAATTCCTTTGGGTCATCAAACACAACAGGGACATGGTTTTTAGCTACAACTGCCAATGATTGAGTCGCATCTATATTCACCAGGTAGTTCGGCGTTATTGCAGGGTCTAGGGAGTCAGCAAGTCGTCCAACCCAGCCTAAAGACCCTCCGCTATTGGGAGATGCGGTTTGCCAATAAGCCATTGAGGTAAAGTGTGAATAAGACGGTTGGTCATAGCCGCAGCCATGGAATATAGCCATGTTCCCGTCCTTGAACAGCCGTTCCATGCCTGACATGTCAGGATTAAAACCAAAGTGTTCGTCGATTTTTCTGACCTTATTTGGTTTAATCCCGAGCGTTGGTCGATGTCTGTAGTAAGCGTCATCGCCATAGGGGACTAAAGTATTTAAGCCATCGTTTCCTCCTGAGAGTTCCAGTACGACAAGAATTTTGTTGCTGAGCGGATTATCGCTCGCAAAGGCCAAGGGAGAGAGTTGCGAAAGAATGGGGATAGATAGGCCGCTAGCAGCCGCACCTGCGCCCATGAGTTTGAGGAAGTCTCTACGTTTAAATTGGTATTTTTTACTCATTAACGGTCCTTGGTTAGCCGAGTTGGTATTCAGGTAGAGATAGAAGTAAATGGAACGTTTCTCGCAGCGCTTCTTCTGAAAACGTTTTCGCTTCCGGAATGTTATCGGTGCCGAGCTGCTGAGTGAGGAAATCGGCGATTTGCTGTCTCGTGCCTTGATCTATGGAAACCGAGAAAAACCTATTGATTAAATAGTTAATTGCATCCTCTGATGTTTGGCAATTGGCGTCGAGAACGAGCTTTGTTATATTTAGTCTGGCAGGAGCTCTGCTAATCGGCTTTACTTTCTCTATTGCCGTTCTCCATCCGCGATAACTTCCTAGCCGCGTATTAAATTCCTCATCACGGTCAACCATGTTATTGGAGGCTGAGGTTGCGTAACCGTCCTCTGGCTGCGTCGCAGTTGCGATATCAGCACCTGCTGCAAGTCTTTCCGCAACAACTCCAATTTGGTAGTTGTCTGGATATCGATCGCTGGGCAGGAAATTGATATTTGGAAACACAGTGTCGTATACGAAGTTACCGCGCGCCAGGAGCAAACCGGGTGTCACCCAACTCTGCCCCCCAGCCCAACCGGCGACAGTGGGTGGGAATAGCAACATTTGCCCAAGTGATTCGGTTGTGTCGTAAAAGTCTGGAACCCCAGGAATAAGATCCAGGCCTAGTTTTTTATATGTTGAAATGACTAGTTCGACGGGCGATTTGATATGCGTCCCCATTGATGCCGAGCTGTAAAAATCTTTAGATAAGAATATTTTCTCTAATAATGGTTTGATCTCATGTTCTGAGTTTTTTAAAACCGCACCAAGTTCTTTTTTTATTTTAGGGTCAACGTTGTCACGCACAAAGAATTTGTAGAGCTTCCCGGAAATATATTCAGCAGTAACAGGTTTTTCCAGAATCATATCGATGACGTCTAGTCCATCCCAATTGCCCGTATTTCCAAAGAATATTTTATCAGACGAATCGTGTTGCTCAGTATTAACGACAAATTGAAGATCAATATAATTCCAGCCTGTGAATGCGCGGGCTGCCTCTCGAATGTCCTCCTCTGTGTATTGACCCACTCCCATGGTGAAGAGCTCCATGATCTCGCGAGCAAAGTTTTCATTTGGTGAGCCTTTAACGTTCACGCCGGCATCCAAAAATGAAAGCATTGCTGGATCTTGAGAGACTGCTATAAGTAATTGTTTAAAGTTAGCCGTTCCATATTCACGGAAAACCTGATTTTGATTCAGTAGTTTTCGATAATCACGAACTTTCTCTTCATTAGTCGCAAAGTGCCCGTGCCAGAAAAGCGCCATTTTTTCTTCTAGGGGGCGTTTGCTAAGGAGCATGCGATTTGCCCACCAATGCGCAACGCGACGAGTTTCCAACATGCTGGCGCGTAACCAGTAAAAGAAGCGATCAACCACGGGTTGGAGTCGACGATTTCCGCTGGGTTTGACTTTGACTCCTATGGCCTCACCGGTTTCTTTAGCGAGTTTGGTAGCTGCGGGTCTTGATGCTGGAAAGGGTTCAATGCCATCGTCGTGTATGTTTGAGTGATCGAATTCAGGCAGGGGGTTTGGGATGTATTCATAATAAAGAAGTTCCCGAACAGCAGCTCTCGGCCCCATCGAGACCAGTCGTTCAATGTTCTTCGGGTTATCACCAAAGCCACCACGCTCGATAAGGTGCCGAGCCTTAGCATAGTCCCACTCATGCTCAGGTATTGGTTCAAGATTGTTGACCCAATCGTTGTCATCGGCCGAAGAAATCGATACCGAGAGCACAATCGCTAAGGAGGCTAACGTCATGCTAAGAATTTTTTCAATGTTAGCGTTCATGATGGTTGTTTATAGGCTTGGCTGTTTGGTTGTTGATGACTTTCTAAATCTTGACAAGTACTAGAGACTTATTATTGCAGATCTGCATGATATATTAATCATTTCACTAGAAGGGTGCCGATATTTGTGCGAGCGCTGCTAGCATTTCTTTCGGTATCGGAGTCGGTCGACGCGATAAGGTATTGACGTAAACATGTACGAAGGTGCCTTGGGCTGATGCTAAGTTGCTGTCTTCGCGGAACAGTCCGACTGAATAGTGTACTGAGCTTGTGCCGATCTTATCTACTCGAATGCCACTTGTTACGACGTCTGGAAACGTAATCGGGGAGAAATATTGACATTGTGTCTCAACGACTAAACCAATAATTGTGCTTTTTTCGATATCGAGCACATTTTGCTCAATTAAGAACTGATTGACCGCAGTATCGAAAAATGAGTAATAGACTACGTTATTGATATGTCGATATACATCATTATCCATCCAACGAGTTGGTATGGTTTGAAAGTGAAAGAAATGATCGCGATCTGAAGGGTTGCTTTTAGACATATTTGGATTGCAATAGGTTATTGATATGCTTAATGAGGGCTAGAAATTGGATGCTCAAATTAATCACTCAAAAACCATTATAAACTCAAAGAAAACCTAGTATTTTTTATAAAAATCATTTGTTTACTATGTTAGTATTCGTTTGTTAAATTTTATTTTGCGATACTTATAAATTTTCATTTTTAACTCTTTAGGATGAATAAATGACATTTTCCGCCAGCATTCTTAGATTATTTCTCATAGGGTTTACTGCCTTTTCCTTGGTTGCATGTCAGACAACTAATAAGACTGCAGAAACAGTTGAGGAGTCCACAGATAGTTTTGAGTACATTCAAGCTCAAGCTGAGCAAGAGCGCCTCCAGCAAGAGTTAGAACAGGCCAAGCAAGAGCAGAAACAAGCCGAGCAAGAGCAGGAACGACTCCAGGCGGAAGGGGATAAAGCTCGTGAGGGCCAAGC
>ERZ890510.812-NODE-812-length-22900-cov-4.131407_pt1 | contig 22900 bp, 20 predicted proteins | sample MGYA00521265_ERZ890510 | MGnify/ENA primary metagenome ERZ890510 (study PRJEB32303, sample SAMEA104408624) | aquatic metagenome | biome: Brackish water; feature: Chemocline; material: water | place: Baltic Sea | collected 2014-10-26T21:54:00 | depth 110 m ...
GCAGAGCTCTGCGGCCAATGGCCGAGGCAGCATATGCACAACCCGGTCGAGCATGTAGGTCGATGTAGTACGTTCGCGTGCCTGCTCATCAATTGCGCCACCACGAGGAACGTAGTGTGCCACATCGGCAATATGGACACCCAACCTCATCTCTCCCGAGTCGAGAGTTTCTACCGACACGGCATCGTCGAAATCACGCGCTTCATCCGGATCGATCGTGACGACAGTCAACTCTCGGAGATCATGCCTTTTCGGCAGTTCGCGTTGCCGGTCTTCGTCGGCGCTGGCTACCATCGCCTCCGCCTCAGCAATGGCTGGCGCGCTGTCGGTTGCCGAGATCCCGTGAGCAAGACTTACCGTATCGAAATCATGTCGCGGGTCAGCGGGATCCCCAAGCACACGAACGATCCGTCCTCTTTGGGCCCGACCGGAACGTGGGGCGGCGCCTTTGCCCATACTCGCTGGGCTGAGAGCTGCATCGACCTCGACCACGACCAGATCGCCATCCTTGACGTCCGCAGGTGGCGGAGACTCCAGTGATACCAGCAGATCATCAGTGGCTACCAACCCGTGGGGCCCACGACGGCGGAACGTCCCAACACGTTCGCCAACGGGCTGACGACGAACTTCGGTGACGCGGCCTTTGGGTAGGCGCTCATAGCCGTCCCCGGGCTCGCTGATCTCGACCTCCACCCATTCTCCGTCAACAGCATCCAGCATTTGCCCTGCAGCGACGAACACATCTGCCTCAGCACCTGAACGGGCAACAAAGCCAAAACCACGCTCGTGCATGCGGAGACGGCCCCATGCACGCACCAAGGCAGCAGGCACGGCATATCGGCCTTTGTGAACACGGGTGACTTTCTCTTCTGCCTCCAGTTCGTGCATCAGCAGGCGTAGAGAACGGTACTCGTCACCTTCTACCCCAAGTTCGCGGGCCAGGTCCTTCAACTTAACGGGACGGTACGTGGGCCGACTCATGTGGGCGAGTACTATTTCAGCGGCGGGTAGCATCGATCTCCATGGCCGCACATTCGACGGCCTGTACCTGTTTGAAAAGAAAGCAGGGCAACCCGATGTATTCGCGTTGCCCTGCAACTATCTTGACCGGACGAGTTCCGCCGGTCCGCTGAATTGACCCGTCAGCGTAAGCAACCTCTGATTTTTGCGCTACTCTCCTGTCGGCCAGGCGAGGGTGAACTCGTCTGTGCGGCCTTCGTCGTCCCAGCGCTTCTTCAGAGCCTCGATGTGGGCCTGATAGCCACTCTCAATCAGATTGATCTGCTTCATCGCGCTGATCATGAATGTTGGAAAATCAGGTTGGACGATCTTCTTCAAGGCCTCTTCCAGTTTGCGTTTGAGCGCATTGTGCCCCGCAAGGATCACCTTGTCATTTGTCTGCCCGAAGGTTTCCAGGTCAGCCCGGTATGCCTCGATTGTCTGCCGCAGTGTGGCGGCCTTTTCTGTCTCATCAGCCTTCAAGAAGTTTCGATACTCTACGAGCTTCCTGTTGTAGGGGTCGACTTCTTTCAGCTTCTGGACATACGGTCCCAACTCGTCGGGGCGTTCGCCACATCCCAGGCCGAGTCCTGCCAGGAGTACAACGGCGAGGGTGAACACAGCGGAAGTACGCAATTTCATGGTTCAGTCTCCGGGTCGGGGTGCCGGGGCTATGAATTCAGTCACTGCTGCGTCGGGTGCAGATGCCGAGTTCCCCAGGGCAAACGGCCCTGTTGGCGCTGGCGGTGAAGCACACCGTTCAACTCTCCTCCGAGCAGCAGTGTGAAGGACACGAGGTAGGCGGAGAGCAACATGATGATGACGCCGCCAAGAACCCCGTAGAGCACGTTATAGTAGCTGAAGTTATGCACGTAGTAGCCGAAACTTCCGGCGATCAGCGTCCACTGGGCTAGAAACAGGAGCGATCCAGGGAGCACGTCAAGCCAACCCAGGGGCACATCAGGCGCCACGCGGTAGATAATTGCGGCGACAACCAGTGTCCCGGTAACACCGGCAGTGTGGCGTAACAAGCCTGCCAACGACGGGATCTGCATCGACAATGCCCAGTGGTTGGCCAGCCAGACATCTACCTGCTGACTGAACACGATGAGGTTGAACAGCACAACAAGCGAAAGTCCAAGGCTGATGATAAGTACGAGCGACAGCAGGCGACGAAACCACACGGTACGGTCCTCAGAGGTCCCGTAGGCGCGGTTCAGTGCCGACATGGTTGTCGACATGCTTGCAGACGCGGGCCAGATCACACCAAGGATGCCCAGGGCAAAGAAGGACTGTGGTGCTCCTGCGGCATGTCTGAGATTGTCCTCAATTACCTGAATGAGTGGCCCGGGGATCATAACACCGAAATCATGGAGCACAGAACCAAAGGCTTCGACGGGAATATCCATAACGGCCAGCAACGCCGTGAGGACGATAACACCGGGGAAGACGGCGAAAACAAAATCAAAAGCCATTGCCGCCGCCGCATCGGCACAATCGTGCGAGTAGGCGCCTCGCACCGTCTGCGCGAGCACTTCTCTGACGCGCCGTGCCGGTTGGGTTGGCGGTGGCTTGGAGGAGCCTCCCGTGGAGGGATCAGGCGCGCAGGTGGCCGAGAATTTCGTCACGGAGATGACCATTGGTAGATACCGCATCAGGTCCGTGAATTGTCGTCGTCCCCTGCCAGTCGGTAAATGAACCCCCGGCTTCCTCGAGAATCACAGGAAAGGGCCCGCAATCCCAAGGATTCATGATCGGGTCCAGCATCGCCTCGGCGCGGCCCGTGGCGACAAGCACATGGCCGTAACAGTCGCCCCAGCCCCGGGCGAGCCTGGTGTGCCGCGTCAGAGCCTCCCAGGCGCCCTGGCGGTTGTGCCGCGCAAAGCTGGTGGAAGAGGTATAGCACACCGTCGCCGCAGACAGGTCGGTTATTCCCGACACACGGGCTCTGCGTCCGTTCCACCAGGCGCCCTCGCCACGCCCGGCAAAGACCATGTCGTCGAGTGCCGGCAGGTAAACTGCTCCAACCAGAATCGAACCGTCAACATCCTCCAGACCCAGCAGCACGCCGAACAGGGGCACACCGGCGACGAATGACTTGGTGCCGTCAATGGGATCGATGAACCAACGCCGCCCGGAGGAGCCGACATCTTCACCGAACTCTTCGCCGACCAATCCGTCGGCAGGATAGGCCTCGTGCAAACGCCTGCGAATCTCGGATTCAGCTTCGCGATCGGCGATGGTTACGGGCGAATCGTCAGACTTCATATCTGCCTGCACACCTGTCTGAAAATAGCGTAGAGCGATACGTCCCACAGCCCATGCCGTATCAACGGCGAACTCCAGTTCTGCCTTCAGAGAGTCGCTCATGGTGACGTCCCCTTCTTGTCAGAACCGGGTGATATTGTGGGTTTCCACGGTGTTGCCGCCCTTCCGTTTGGCTTGATACAGTGCCTGCAACAAAGCCGTATAGATCGCGTTGGCGCTTTCCGCGTCGGAGCCACGACCTGAGGTCTGCTCGACACTGACAACCCCGAGACTCGAGGCCAGGGGCATAGCGGTATCATCCACGCGCACAGAACTGCCACCAAGAGCACGACGCATCTCAGTGGCCCGTTGTCGCGCCACGTTTTGATCCATGGGTCCGGCGATGACGAAATTGGCCCCATCCAATCGATAGAGGTCGTCGCCATCCTGAACGAATTTGCGCAGGCCACGAGCCGAGGCCTGCAACATCTTGTCGCCTATGGGCCAACCAAAATCCTGATTGACCTTTATCAGTTGATCAAGGCCGATCGCGATACAGGAAAAGGGTCCAGCAGAAGCGAACTCCCGAATTACCTTGGGGAGATGGATGCGGAACAACGAGATCCTGTTGGGCAGTCCGGTAAGTGCATCACGGCCGATCAACTGGCGCCACTTTTTGTTGTCTGCTTCGAGCTCCACGACGCGCTCCGTCAATGTACCCACCTCCTGGGTGAGTACAACGATTTCGCGCGTCATCCGATCACGCTCTGGACCTGCTGATTCCTCGGTGTCCCCCGTGGATGCCGCTGCTTCAGCCTTTGCGGGGGGCTTTTTTTCCGGCTTCGGACTCTTGCCGTCTGGTTTGGCCGTTCCCTTGCCCGATTTGGCTTGCTTTTTCGGCGTTGCTGTCTTTTTTGCGGTTGCTGGTTGGTCGGTGACGGTATCGGTATCGCCTGCCTCAGCATCACTGCCACCGCGTTCCTTGTGCATCGCGCGCAGTTCCCGGCCACGTTCACCGACGATCTCGAGCATCTCGCGGGCGCGGTTGACCATGCCGCCAACGATTGTCTTGTCCGAGATGATACTCAGGCACTTCTGCATTGTGCCGGAGAAAAAACTGGCCGCCTTCTTGTGATCCGTGGCGTCGTTGCTCAACTCATAGAGGCGGAATCCGATCTCCGCCAACAGATAGCGCAGGCGTAACTCATCTTCAACCTTGGCTTCTTTGAGCGTCTCGTAGTTGCGTTCAAAGAAGGCCCGTGCCATGCGCAAGGCTTCAATCTCGTCAACAACCACCATGGGCCGAACCGGGTAGTCATCGTGGTTCGGGAGTTCCTTGTCCCACCGGGAACGACACTTCTTCAGACTGGAGCCGATCTCCTCGAGATCAGAGTTCGCGTAGAAGCGCTCCCGGTCGCGGAACAGCCAGGAGATGCGCAGATAGAGGCGAGCGATCGGACCGGGCAGAACCCTTCTTCGGCTGCATTGAGAGATGATGCCAAGATGCACCTGAGCGATCGCATTCAGTAGCTCATCGCTGTCGGCCACTCGCTTGAGCAATGATTGGGCAGCACCCTTGCCCGCCGTGGCAGCGTCCTTGAACTGATTGAGCCAGGCCTCCTCGAAATCTTTTCGGTAGGAATCCGGGGCGTTGCCCGCCTGGCGAAAATCCGCGTCCTCAAGCTCGCCGGCAAAGCCACAGTTGGCACAAACGCCCATGAAGAACTGTTTGGGATCAACTGAATCAAAACCGGGTTTCTGCCACTTGTATGTGAGCGGGTAGCCGTCACCGGCTGTCTTGACGGCTCGGGCCATATCCCGCTTGAGCCGGTGAAAGTCCGCTACGGTGAGGCACACCGGGCAGGTAATCTTGTACACCCGACAGATCTGTTGGAGTTCCAGGTCGCTCAGCATGGCTTATGCATCAATGAATTCGGTGGGAGAAAGGCAAGCGCCAAAGGGTTGGAACAGCGTGTAAACGTAGCAGATTGCCGGACAATCCACAAACCTGCCTGGGGCAGCTGACACTCAAGAAAAAGGGGGGGTGACACCGCTACGGTGCCACCCCCTGTTCGACTACGATGTTAGAGGATCAGGCCTTCTCTTCGCGTGCGTCTTCGCCACTGTCGGGCTGCACCGACGCCAACACAGCGCGAACCTTCTTGCGGAAAATATTGATTCGATCTTCGACCTCTTCGATCGACCGTAACAACTCGTCTTCACCAACAGCTGTATCTGAAGACACTGTGGACACACCTCCTCAAATGGACGTCGGGGCTTGAACTGACGGGTATACGTCGGGTGGACGTGTGGGGGCACACGATCCGCTCAACATCCAAAAAACTTCCTGGCCAACAGGGTTTATCTCACAGATGTGGCGGCCATCCCGTGGGGAACGGGTCCAAGCCTCAACACCTGCTCTATTCAGTTACGCCCGGGGTGAGGAGGCCCCAGTAAAACAACGCCGACAATTGTCTCTTGCCGACGGTTCCTACGCCCTACTATACGTACGCAACTGATCGCAACGACTGGGGTGCCGCAGACGATGCAGTGCTTTTTCCTTGATTTGCCGCACACGCTCACGGGTGAGGCCGAAGCGCCCGCCGATCTGGTCCAGGGTCATCGGTTCTTCGCCATCCAACCCGAAATACAACCGTACAATCTCTGCTTCACGCCCGACGAGACTCGCCAGAGCACTCTCGATCTGGTGGCGCAGGCAACCCTTCATGACTTCGCTCTCAGGCGAATCCTGCCGCTCGTCAGGGAGAATATCGAGCAGGTTCTGTTCTTCCTCTTCACGGAAGCTCGCGTCCAGAGAACGCACGGCTCGACCGTGAAGAATCGTCTCCTTGACTTCCTCGACAGTGACGTCCAGTTGCGCGGCGATATCTTCCGGGTCGGGAGCTTCAGTACGTTCCTGCATCAGCAACCGGGATGCCTTTGAGATCTTGTACAGCAGACCGATCTTGTTGAGAGGCAGGCGAACCGTCCGTGACTGTTCGGCCAGCGTCTGCAGTATTGCCTGACGAATCCACCAGACGGCGTAGGAGATGAACTTGAAGCCCTTCTCCTCGTCAAAGCGTTCGGCTGCTGTGATAAGCCCCACATTGCCCGAACTGATCAGGTCGGACAACGGCACCCCACGGTTCTGGTATTCCTTGGCTACACTGACGACAAACCGGAGGTTTGCTTCGACCAATTGGTTGCGAGCGGCCTCGTCGCCAGCCTTGATGCGCTGGGCAAGGCACACTTCTTGGGCGCCCGAAAGGGGGCGCGAATTGGAGATCTCTCCCAGGTAACTTCCAAGAGAATCTTCGGAGTCCCGATAGGGAACCTTCGCCTGCTCAGCCATCCGCTCCACCTCGACTGTTGCTGCTCAGGTCACGTGCCATCCAATGATCAGGGCCCCCCTGATCATCTCTCAAATTGTGATCACCTCTAAACAGCCAGCTCAATTTCGGCAGCTCAATTTCGGCAGCTCAATTTCGGCAGCTCAATTCCAGCAGTCACCTGCAGCAAACACCACTCAACTATTATCTATTATCAGGCAACCACTGACGTAAGGTAAACGGCGTCGTCAACGGATGTCAAGCTGCTCAATGGAGACGGAAACCATCTGCAAGATGCTGTTTTTCCCAGCCTTTGCGGCCATCAGAGAGCGACTGCCTGGCACTGTGCATCCGCGAGTTGCTTGATCCCTTCCGAAGTCAAATCCAGCAACAACTGTGACTGCTCACGAGTAAAGGGGGCCCGTTCCGCCGTGGCCTGTAACTCGATGATGCCCCCAGCGGCTGTCATCACCACGTTCATATCGGTGTCTGCCTGTGAATCTTCGCTGTAACACAAGTCCAACAGAGCCTCGCCACCAAGCAGACCCGCACTGACGGCGGCGATCTGCGCCACTATCACGTCTTCGTCGCCCAGGCTGCCGTCTTTGCATAGTTGCCGTACTGCCAGAACCAGGGCAACCCAGGCGCCCGTGATCGATGCGGTGCGCGTGCCCCCGTCTGCCTGGAGGACGTCACAGTCGACGTAAAGTGTCCGCTCGCCTAGGCGTGTCAGGTCAACGGCCGCTCGCAGGGAACGTCCGATAAGCCTCTGGATTTCGCGCGTGCGCCCATTTGGACGCCCCGTGGATGACTCCCGAGCAACCCGCTGAGGAGAGGACCCGGGCAGCATTCCGTATTCGGCCGTGAGCCACCCCTTCCCTTTCCCCACGAGGAAAGGCGGCACCCGGTCTTCCACAGAGACCGTGCAAAGCACTCTGGTCTGCCCCATCTCCATGAGCACAGCTCCCGGGGCAGTATTTACATATCCGGGAGTGATCTTGACTGCGCGTAATTGCTCTGCGGTGCGGCCATCTTGGCGGATCATGCAGCTCCTGATCAATTCTGAGGGGGCGGGCCTGTGGTCACGAGATCAGGAACTGGCGGTAGTCCTGTCCCTGCATGTCGACGACATAACACATCTCTACCAAGCGTGACAAGACCCGGCCACCAGCGACCTGTTCCAACTCGGCGCGGGACTGGTTGGATGTCACGATGGTGAAATTCTCGTCACCATAACGTGCATCGACGAGGTCGTACAACATCTCAGTCTCCCACTCGGTACCACGCTGCACACCGAAGTCGTCGAGAATCAGATAGGGAATGTTGCACATGTGCTCAAGGATCTGAAAGGTCTTGCCGTAGTGCTCGCTGTCCTGCGAGTAGGTATCTCTCAGTTGTTGAAAGAACTTGCGTGAAAGGTTGACGAAGCGCCCCGGCCGGGCGCGGCGCAACATCAACTCATTCAACAGGATACAGGCAAGCAGTGTCTTGCCTGTACCAGGAGGACCCAGCAGCAGATACCCCCGTTGTGGTTCACGGTCGTCATCGACCAGAGCCGTCATGATATTGAGCACGGGCCGCACACAGCGGGCCACCTGAAGGGACCGTCCATCGGGACCCAAGTCGCTGTAGTCGCCACGAAACTTGAAGCGGAAGCGTGATGGCATGTCTGCCTGGCGGAACAGTTCCTTGACGTTGGCCAGGCGGCGACGTGCGCTCTGGCAAGGGCACCAGCAACGCTGAGAATCATCATCCCAATACTGGAATGGCGGGCGCGCCCCGCAACGACACTGTGTGGCGATACACTCACAGACGTCCAACTGTCCGAAACGTCCGACCTCGACATGAGGATCGTACTGCACGCCGTGACCTCCGCACTTCGGGCACGGTGCAGATGACCCGGCGTGGTCGCCGGGAGTGGTTGAAATTCGCTGCGATTCGCTCACGGCATCAATCCCGGCTGGCCAGGGCCCGGTCGATGGCGCGGTCGGCATCACGCTTGGCGATCTCATTCCGCCGGTCGTATTCGCGCTTTCCGCGGACAACTGCGATTTCCACCTTTGCCCTTCCACCCTTGAAATAGAGGCGCAAAGGAATCAGGGTCAGCCCTTTTTCAGCTGTATCCCCAACGATGCGACGGATCTCCACGCGATTCAGCAGCATCTTGCGAGATCGCTCGGGATCGTGATTGAACTGGTTTCCGCCGGCATAGGGTTCGATGCGAACGCCATTGAGGAATGCTTGCCCGCGTTCTATCCGTGCATAGCCATCCGTGAGGTTGGCCTTGCCCATACGCAGCGACTTGACCTCCGTTCCCAGGAGGGCCAACCCGGCCTCGTACGTATCAAGTATTTCGTAGTCGTAGCGAGCCCGCCGATTCTGCGCGATCAGGTGCGTCCCAGGTCCTGCCGAGTCCTTATCATTCTTGGCCATTGCATGACACCAAATCGCGTAAGTGATAATGAAAGAAACTGCCTTGACGGCGCTGCGGGTCGCCGATTACTTTCTTGTCTTGCTCGAGAAAGCGGCCTGACCAAGTGGCCCGACCGCTGTACCGCAGCATGCCGATGTGGCGGAATTGGTAGACGCGCATGGTTCAGGTCCATGTTCCTGCAAGGGAGTGGGGGTTCGAGTCCCTTCATCGGCACCACATAATTCAAAGCAGCTGTTTCGATACAGCAATTTCAAAGCAGCAGTTTCGAAACTGCAATAATGCGAAGCGGCGTCCCCTCAGGGAGGCGCCGCTTTTGTCTATGCGCTTGGCACGAATGTAGGACACGCAAACCTGCGCGCAACCGCCTCACCTCATACGCACAAGGGCAACAGTCTGTGCAACAACAAGTTGAGGTGATCAACCAATTTTCCCTCTCCCATTCTGCGAAAGGACGACCGATGGCACAATTCCTGCACACTCGGGTCCGTGTGAGTGATCTGGACAAGTCGATCGATTGGTACTGCCGGCATCTCGGATTTGAACTTCAGAGTCGGACGGACAAGTCACCAGCCGGGAACCATGTTGCCCATCTCTCATTGCCAGGAAATGAGCACACGATCGAGTTCACATGGTCGGCGGACTACGAGTTGACCGTACCGGCAGATCTGCTGCACTTCGCGATTGGCGTGGACGATCTCATCGCCTGCTGCGATACCCTCGAGAAGGACGGTTTGGAGATCTGGCCGGCCGACTGGCGGCAGACCTTCCCCGCAGGCAGAAAGATGGCCTTCATTGATGATCCTGATGGGTATGAAATCGAGCTTCTAGAGCGCAGTTAAGGCGCACAGTAACAGCCGCCCACTCTTTCTTCTAAAGCTTGAGTTGCTTGGGCCGATACACTTAGTATAACATGGTATCATCTCCCCGCACATGTCACATAAAGACAAGGAGGTCTTTATCAATGGCAGCGCGCAAGACGAAGCTGATCGGCATTGAAGACGCAGCACGGCTGTTCGGCAAGTCGATTCACCAAATGCGGGAATACAAGTCCAAAGGTTTGCTCAAAGTTGCGGATTGTCAGGGCAACAAGGATCTGTACGACATGGCCGAAGTTATACTGCTCAAGCACCTGATACATGAGATGCGGGTGACGGAGGGGCTGTCCCTCTCTCAAATCTCAAGACGGCTGGATCAGATGATGGGCAGAGCGGCCTAGTCGACTCGACAACTGGATCGATTCATGCATGGGAACGGCCCGCGCCACTTGTGGTGCGGGCCGTTCTCGTTTCCCCCTGTAGCTGTCGAACCGTCTCTGTCGGTTCAGCGGCGGAGACGATCGCAGGCGGCGTTAACCACCCCCAGAAGTTGGTCAAAAAGTTCGCCCACCCAAGGCGACAGCTGAGACGTTCGATCCGAATGGAAGGCGGCAGCAAACCGCCGACGTACCTGTGCCAGATCTGCCTCGGTGGCGTCCACAGGCAAGCCCAGCAGGCGATTGGGATCCATCTGTGCCAGATTCTCCAACTCTGCCAGGTTGCCCACGGGAGGTCCCGGTCGACCATCGCGCTGAGCCACGTCTCGCATACGTGCATCGAGCTTGAGATACTCCGCCTTAAGTCGCGCCAATTCCTGTGTCACATCGCGAGACTCACGCTCCAGACGGATTCGACGGCTCCGTTCCTCACGGAGTTTGTCACCGTTGTCACGCTCATCGCGCGCAGTGCGACGCAGCTGGTTCAACTCCTCTGTCAGGCTCTCTACACGAGTCGCTGCGCGTTCGGCCCGGTCGGTCGTGGCCGCAACTTCCCGCCGCAGTCGTTCTTCGCGCTCCTCCGCCTCCAGTTCTCGCTGCGCGGTATCTGTGGCAGCGGTGCCCCCGGGCAGAGGGTCAAGCTTCTCCAACTGCTCCAGAAAGCGCGTAAACAGGATCGTTACCGGCTGCGCACCGGCCAGGACCACCCCATCCTCGGTGGTGCCGCCAGGGGCTGAATCCGCTGCCTCATTTTCGGCCAGTTGGGTGGCTCGTTCCCGCACCCATGCCCAGGTTCTCCCGTAGCGTTCGGAAAACAACCGCGCCAGAGCTGCACACTCGCCGGTTGATGTGGCGCCGACGATCAGGCGGATCAGCAGCACCTTGTCGACGGCACCAGCGATCGTGACCACCCCGGGCTCGGGGTGATTCAGTTGCTCCCAGTGCATGGCAAACCACTCACACGCACCGATCTCGAAGGCACTCGCCTTGTCTTCCATACCGTACACCGCTTCACGATCGAGCAGGATACGACCAAGCCACTGATGTAGTTCGGTGAGTCCCGAGGCCTGGCGGACACGCTTCCCGTAGTCGAGGTAGCGTCGCAGGTGGCGCAGAGACTGCCCCTCAACAAGGGCCCGAAACTCCGCGAATTCGGCTTCAGCCAGCATCAGGTTCGGCCCTTTGGCCTCCGTGGGTCGGATAACAGGCGAGGATGAAATCCCGTGCTGTACGACCGCCAACCAGGTCGTGATTGTTGCGCATACGCCAGATCTGGAAGCGTTCCAACAGCTCCGATTCGCCAATCTCAAGGCCGGCACGTTGGGCGTAGGCCAGCACGATGCCGTCGTATTCGCTCTTGGTTGGCAAGTCGATGAAGACCTTGAGCGCGAAACGATCATCCAGAGCACGGCGCTCGTCGAGGCGCTGGAAGCCCTGAGGGTCAAATCCCCTACGGACCGTCGACTGCGAATCCGTGTGGCGCAACTCTCCAGGCGCGCCATCAGCCTGCATCGCTGGAGGGCCTTGTGGCCGTTCTCCCTCGCGATCGACGAGGTCTTTGAAGTTGGATGTCGCGTAGAACACGAGGTTCTGCGGCACGCTTTCAAGACCACCGTCCAGAACCATCGACAACACACGTGTCGCCGGATCGGTGCGCTCCAATGCAATGTTGTCGAGGACAGCGATGAACCGTTCCTGACGGTTGCGTACCAGATCGAAGAGCTGAGGCAAATGCCGGTAGCTGCGGTAGGGCACTTCGATGCCTCGCAGTCCCTCGAGCCAGTGGCGTGTGATCAGTCCACGAATTACAGAGGATTTGCCGCATCCCCGGGGTCCCCAGATCAGCGTATTGTGCGCCCTGTAACCGGCCAGCAGGTTCTGCGTATTCTCTTCGAGTCGGGCAATGCGCCGCTCATTCCCTGCAAGCCAGTCGAGATCAAAGGCGGCAAAATCGGGGATGGGGCGAAGATCGGCACCGGCTGAATCCCCTTCGAAACGGAAGGCGACACATCCCTGGCTGGCGCCGATGCCATGGGTGTGCACGAACCGGCCCATCACATCCACAAGAGTCCCCCAGTCACTGCTCCGCTGAAAATCAGCCAGAAGCTGCATCCGCGCAGCGGCGGCGGACCAGGGCGGGCGTTCAACATGAAAGGGGTCGCCGCTACTCTCCGGCTCGATAGTCGCCAACAACGTCGGAGAGCCGGCGTCAGGTCCTATGTCAGGCAAGCAGTCGCTGATCAGTTGCCAACGCTGCAGGTCACCTCGCATTTGCTGGCGAACCACGGAGTCGACCTTGTCCACGCCGCGTTTCCTGACCTGACGAAAATACGGGTGGGTATCTGACTGCAGAATGCGTTGCACTAGCACATCACGCAGTCGAATGCTGTCGAGGTCGAAAGCGAACAGCAGCGGGCCGAATTCGGCCTCCAGTCGCACATCTTCGTCGCCGCTGGACAACCACAGACGCAGGGCGTTCTCTTCCACAGTCGAAAAGAGCGACCAATACGAACTCAGCAATGTGAGTGTCCGTGCTGCCGCCGGCAGGGACCGGTTGTGCCTCAAATCAGCGTGTTTCTGACCAGTATCCGTCACGGCCGCGCTCGATGATGCGCTTGGCACCACGGCGCTTGGCCGGCACCAGTTCCTGTGTTTCGGGGTCACGCATGACGATCACCATGACTTCTGGATCATCAGGGTCAGGCATCATCTTGGTTGGGATCCGTCGAGTGCTACCTGCCACACGCATTTCCACGCGGCCGATCTGCACACCCTTCTGGATCTCGTCAGCGGACAACTCCATCTCGTCGTCCGAACCACCCGTGGGCTTGGCGACGGAGGCCGTAAGATCCGCCTTGGCGCGCTTGGCCTCGACTGCGGCTTTGCGCTCGTCGTTGATGCGACTCTCAATCTGGTCCATCATCTCAGCGGAGCGCTGCTTGAGTTCGGCCGCTTCATCGGGCTTCATGTCCGGAAACAGCCTGCGCAGGCGGCGATTGAGGAAGCCTTCGGCCTGGTGTCGGGCCTCCTTCATGTCCGTCGTATTCTTGTAGAATTCTTCCAACTGTCGCGCAATACGCAGCAGCCGCAACTCTTTGCGGAACCGGGTCTTCTTGGTTACGTGGTCGATCAGGCTGATAAGGCAGCGCATATCCGCTGCGGGCCGTATACGTGTTTTCGGGTCCGCAGCACCGAGGCGATCGCCCATCTCCGCGGTATCGACTTTGACGAGGTCGTCGACGAAGGACTCCTCGATAGGCATGGTGGTGATACGCTCGACACCACGGCTCATGATGCCGCTGTAGGGATGGAGCCGCACAGAGATCATGCGCAGTTCCTGATCCTTGCGCTCCATGATATTCGTCACATCGTCGAGCAGTTCCACGTCTTCCATCAGTCCCTTGATCGCAGCACTCAGATCGAGGCTGGAACCATCGGGAGCGGCGACCAGATTCTTGTGCTGGATCAGGAAGCACAGAGCGTCATGGTAGGATCGGTCGATTTTCTTCATCGATTCGAAGACCTGCAGGTATTTGACTGACTCTGCAACGGCCTCCCGGACCTTGCGTTCCAGCTTGTCACGCACGTTCGGGTTCAGCAGGCTATTACGGATTTCGGTGGCTTCCGTCTCGCTGAGTTCGCCTCTTTTGACACGCTCGTCAACCTTGCTCAACTCGCGGAGCTTATCCGCTTCATCCTCCGTTACCACGCCCTGCTGGACCAACGATTCGAGGCGCTCAGGAATCTTGTCAAACTCCTGCGTTTCCAGAACCACCCGGCGGCGCTCGGAGTCTCTGGCCCGCTCTTTTGCCACGTCTGCATCAACGTCCCCCGAAGCGATGGCTGCCTCCATATCGGCATCCACACGCGGGTCACCTGCTGCACTCGAGGCGCTCGGCGCTGATACTGCCGCTGCGAGATCCGGACGAAAGGTCGGAGAAATCGAAGGTTTGGGGGTGCGAGCCAGCTCCTGCTTGGGAGCGACTTGATCGATCACCCGCTGCAGGCAGTTCACCATGGAAAGCTGTGCGGGATTGATCTGAGCATCCTGCAGCAGCTCCCGCACCGACTCCTGTTGGCTGAAACGCTTCAGTGCCCGAGCGCCCTGGGACTGAATCTTGACCAAATCCCAGTTTTGCCGGCGAACGCCCTCTTCAAAAGCCTTGGCAATGCCATTCTGCACGGCCTGCGCCAGATACGTATCGGGATGCTCCCGATTGACCGTCTCGACCATCGCCCCGATCTCTGTCGCAACCTGCGAGGGTGGCGGCTGACCAGTGATTTGCTCGTAGATTTCCAGCAAGGCCACTCTGAAATGGGCATTGGAGTACAACGCCTGACCGTCGCGCAGACGGGCGGCGAGGGCGAGCCACATTTCGGTCCGCAATTCTCGAGAGAGAAGGATCTGGCTTGGGGCGTTCACTGGCTTCGGCAGGACCGTGCTTGCAAGATGGATGGGAGAGTGTCCCTGCTAGATACTCCAGGCGTACTCATATGTCAAGAATAGATCGGACCTTACTCGTTGTTACGGAAGAGGTTTACGCCGTTTCTTTACGATGATGTCGAACCCGTCCAGGTCCATGTGGGTCCCTCGGGCGTGTCGATGACGGAGACGCCTGCTTCGGCAAGCGTGTCGCGCAGTTCATCCGATCGGGCCCACAGTTTTTGCTCACGGGCCCGCTGCCGTTCGCGCAGCATCTGGTCCAGCGCCTCAGGTAACTCTGGATTGGGTATGACGAGGTCCTCGCCTGTGCCCGCCTCGTCAAGGATGCCCAGGACAGCGTCGACTTCCACCAGGAAGGCGGCGACAAGTGCAGCCGAGCCCTGTGACAGAGATGTCGCCGCCAGGGCACGCTCAACGGCAGCTGCCACGCCGAACACGGAAGCCATTGCTTTGGGGGCATTCAGATCGTCGTCCATGGCCTCGACGAAGGCCTCACGGGCGGTATCCACCTGCTGCGCCCAGTTGCTGCCATCGAGATCGCTGCCATCGGTCCCAAGCGTGACGAGCCTGGCGTAGAGTTTGTTCAATCGCTGGCGGGCTTTGGTGGCCCCATCCAGCGCTTCCCGAGAAAAATTCAGTGTCGTACGGTAATGATTGGTGACAACGAAATAGCGGAACCCTGTGATATCGTCGTGCCGTCGCGCGGCATCGTCGCCCTCGCGGATGTCTCGCAGACGAAGGTTATTTCCCAGGCTTTTGGACATGCCGACGCCATCGATATTGATGAACTCGTTGTGCATCCAGAACCGGGCGAACTGTTTGCCAGTGGCACCCTCTGACTGAGCGATTTCATTCTGGTGGTGCGGGAAAACGAGATCTACGCCGCCCGTGTGGATATCGAAAGTCTCGCCGAGATACTTCATCGACATACAGGAGCATTCCAGATGCCATCCCGGTCGACCCCGCCCCCACGGAGAATCCCACGCCAGCTCGCCATCGGTCTCGATCCACGCCTTCCAGAGCACGAAGTCACGGACGTCATCCTTGTCGTATTTGTCCGTATCAACACGGGAGCCGGCGCGCATGCCCGTGACGTCGAGGTGAGCGAAGTCCCCGTATCCTGGAAATCGCGAAATCGCGAAATACACAGATCCTTCACGCTCATAGGCGACACCATTATCGATCAGCCGAGAGATGAGCTCGATCATCTCCGGGATATGCTGCGTGGCTCGCGGATAATGGTCGGCACGGACAATCTGGAGGGCGTCGATATCGACAAAGAAACCGTCGATGAAGGTCTTCACGTAGGCCTCCAACGTCGTTTGCCTGTCGTTGACCTGCTGCACGATGCGGTCGTCCACGTCCGTCAAGTTCATCACGTGCTCGACCCGAAAGCCGCGATAGCGCAGGTAGCGTTTCAGCACGTCGTAGAAGAGGAAGCAGCGGAAGTTTCCGATATGGGAAAAATCCCACACGGTTGGACCACAGCTGTACATCCGTACATGGCCTGGGCTAAGGGGCTCGAAGGCCCTCTTGGCGCGGCTTGGCGTATCGTAGAACTGAATGCTCATTTGCTCGCTGTCACTGGCTGACGTTAGGTTCGGCGACTGTATTCACACCCAGCCGGCATGATGTTCTCTTGCAGAAACGGATCCACGTGCATCGACTGTTACATACGCCCCTTCACTGGCAGATTCTTGTCGCTCTCGTACTCGGCGCACTCTCTGGGCTGCTGTTGGGCGAGACTGTATTGCCCATCACGTTCATGGGAGACCTGTTCCTGCGGGCTCTACGCATGGTCATAGTGCCCCTGATCGTCACCTCCATCATATGTGGCGTATCCGGTCTCGGCGCTTCGGGGAACATGGGTCGCCTTGGCGCCAAGACACTGGCATTCTACACCGTATCGAGCCTGTTGGCGATTCTCACGGGCCTCTTGTTGGTGAATCTAATACAGCCAGGCGTCGACGCGGACCTGGGATTGCAGCAACAGCCAGAGAACCTTGCCCATTCGATCGAGCGCTTCGGCACGTCCCCCTGGCAGGCCCTGCTGCGCCTGGTGATGGACATGGTCCCGACCAATCCAATCGCCGCCATGGCCAACGGCGACATGCTCCAGATCATCGTCTTCGCCCTCTTGTTCGGGGTCTTCATCTCTCGAACCCCCGATACTCTACGGCAGCCTCTGGAAGCGTTCTTCCAGGGCGCCTTCGCCGTTATGATGGGCATCACACACTTTGTCCTGGCCTTCGCGCCACTGGGGATCTTCGCCCTCGTTGCGCGTACCGTGGCGACCACCGGGCTCGAGGTTTTTGCAGGCCTCGGGCTCTATGCCCTCACGGTATTTCTCGGGCTGCTCGTGCACGCTTGCGTCACGCTGCCCGCGATCCTCTTCTTTTTTGGCCGCACCGCACCCATGCGCCATGTCCAGGCGATGTCACCGGCGCTGTTGACCGCATTCTCGACGTCATCGTCATCAGCAACCCTGCCGTTGACGCTGGATTCTCTGGAAAATCGGGCAGGAATCTCCAACCGGGTCACCAGCTTTGTCGCCCCCCTTGGAGCGACAGTTAACATGGACGGCACTGCGTTGTACGAATGTGTTGCGGCGATCTTTATCGCGCAGGCCTACGGCCTTGAACTGAGTTTCGCGCAACAGTTTCTCGTCGTTGTCACAGCGCTGCTGGCTTCCATCGGCGCCGCCGGAATTCCGATGGCAGGGCTGGTAATGATATCGGTCATTCTTACCGCTGTTGGTCTACCGCTCGAAGGCGTGGGACTGATCCTGGCCGTCGACAGGGTGCTCGATATGTGCCGCACAACGGTCAACGTGTGGAGCGACTCATGCGGAGCGGCGATTGTCGCCAACTTCGAGGGCGAGAGGCACCATACAGCAAGTGTGTGATCTCGCTCCTACGGGTGCATCTGATCGCGCAGATACATAGGCCAGCGGGTGCGCGCATCGGCCTCTGCCTCTGATGCCTGCCTGGCGGTCAAGCCAAGGGCGTCCAGAAAATCGGCTGCATGTACCAGGGCCCCGCCCATTTCAGCGCCCGTCAGTCTGGCATCCTGAACCTGGGCCAGACGCAGGTTGGTCAGGCGCAGATCCGCCCCTTGCAGATCCGCCTCCTGCAGGTTCGCCTCCGTGCAATTGGCGCCTCGCAGGTCGGCCATGAAGAAGTTGGCTGCCCTGCAATAGGCTGTGGTCAGATCTGCGTCCATGAGTCTCGTCTCGAGCAGATCGGCATCGCGCAGATCGGCTCGCATCAGGTTCGCCTTGCGCAGATCGGCCTCCTGCAGGTTTGCCCCGATGAGATGCGCACCCTCCAACGTCGCTTCGCGCAACTTGCTTTTCTGCAGGCTGGCGTTTTGCAGATTGGCCTGACTCAGATTGGCTCGATACAGGTTGGCGTTCTGCAGTTCGGCCACCTGTAGCACTGCCTGACTGAGGTCGGCGCCGCGCAGGTCGGCTCCCTGGAGATAGGCATCTGAGAGCATTGCACGATGGAAGGATGCGCGCGCGCCGGTCTGCCCCTTCGAATCCAGCCACTCGCGGTGCTGCCCGAGCATTTCTTCGACTTCGGCAACCGTAACGGCCTGCGGCGGCGGCCGATTCTCGCGGAACTCTGGATCGACTGGCGTGCGGTCCGTCCCAGTCAATGATCGCTCCCCGCGCCAGACGCACAACAGGCGAGACGCATTATACGGTGATAACCGCGCCAAGAGGCGGATATTCGGGCGGGGCGTCGATGGTGCCCCTGCCGGGAATTGAACCCAGAATTGAGGATTAGGAATCCTCCGTTATATCCATTTAACTACAGGGGCCAATGGCGTTAATCATAGCGAACAAACAAGCCATTGAGTATAGAAAGCCGCCAGGAGAGGGTCAAGAATTGCTCCTTCGACGGCATCGATGAAAGAATGAGGAAAATGCCCGAATCAACTGTTGACACTCCTAATTAGTGGGCATACTTTCAGGCCTCGTTGTTCGGGCCATAGCGGTTTCTACTCGACTGCGTGGCGCCCCGAAGCAGGTCGCAACCTACACGACAGCTCCCTCCTGAGTCCACACGTATCTGCCGGCTTTCCCGTGCGGTCGATAAGTGACATTCTCCGAGTATGTAGATGGCGCAGGTCTTTCATCGCAGTATCAACTGGGTCGCGAAATTCTCGATCATCGCCATTCTTGGTGTTGTCGGTGGATTGTTCAGCATTTTATTGAACATCAACCGATTGGACTATGTGAGCGGTGTGGGCGTCGCACGCGATCAACCCGTCCCGTTCTCGCACAAGCACCATGTGACGGGAATGGGACTCGACTGTCGTTACTGTCACACCAGCGTAGAGACCTCCGCCTTTGCGGGGCTTCCGCCGGTGGAGACATGTATGACCTGCCACTCACTGATCTGGACCGAGGCCCCCCTGCTCGAACCTGTTCGGGCCGCTTTCCGCGACGATGTGCCCCTGCAGTGGACGCGGGTCCATGATCTGCCCGACTTCGTCTACTTCAAGCACAACATTCACGTGAGCAAGGGCATCGGCTGCAGCACTTGTCACGGCGCCGTCGACCAGATGCCGCTCATGAAGAAAGCCGAGACGCTCAATATGGAATGGTGTCTCTCCTGCCACCGTAATCCCGCCCAGTTCATCCGACCCCGTGATCGAGTCTTCGATGTCAACTGGACACCGCCTGACGACCAGGAGCTGCGGGGCCAGCAGCTTGTGAAGGACTACGACGTGCGTGTTTCGCAACTCACCGACTGCTCAGTGTGTCACCTGTGACCGACCTCGTTTCCACTCCGCAACTGTCCATCGACGCTGCGCCCGAAGCGGGCGTTGGTGATATGGCCGATGCCCGTTTCTCGCGCAAGCGACTGGACCTCCCGCAATTGCGCAAGACTCTGTCTGGTCAATCAGGCCAGCAGTACTGGCGCAGCCTCGATGAGTTGGCTGAAAGTGGTGAGTTTCGCCAACTGCTTGAGCGTGAATTTCCCGAAAATGCTTCCGAGTGGAATGAGGGGTTTGAGCGTCGCAACTTTCTGAAGTTGATGGGCGCATCACTCGCATTTGGTGGACTCACCGGTTGCACCATCCAGCCCGAAGAGAAGATCGTGCCCTGGGTCCGTGCACCGGAGAACGTGATTCCCGGTCGCCCCGTGTACTACGCAACTGCCATCGCCGTTGATGGCGCCGCAGTTGGCCTGCTCGCAGAGAGCCACATGGGGCGCCCGACGAAGCTGGACGGCAACCCGCAGCACCCCGCAAGCCTCGGTGCCTCGCATCCGACGGTCCAGGCGGCGATTCTTGACCTTTACGATCCCGACCGTTCGCAGACTGTCAAGAACGCAGGTCGTATTTCGACCTGGGGTGGCTTCATTAGTGGGATGGCACCCCCCCTTGCCAGTATCCAGGCAAAGAAGGGCGCCGGTCTGCGCATCCTTACCGGTTCTGTCACTTCGCCAACACTTGGGTCACAACTCGAAGGCATCCTGAAGAGCCTGCCCGAGGCGCGCTGGCACCAATATGATCCAGCCCGCGGTGACGGCGCGGAGCTTGGCGCACAGCAGGCCTTCGGTGAGTCGGTTCATACACACTACGACCTGGCGCTCGCCGACGTTGTTCTCAGCCTCGATGCGGATCTGTTCCTGGCGGGCCCCGCAGCGATGCGTTATGCCAGGGATTTCATGCAACGGCGCACTCAGTCCCTGCATGGCTCCACGGCTTCGATCCCCAATCGCCTTTATGTTGCCGAAACGTCCCCTTCGTCCACTGGCAGTATCGCCGACCACAGGTTGGGGCTCGACACAGGCTCGATCGAGGCTCTGGCTGCTGCCATCGCCGCTCGGCTGGGTGTCGCTCCTGGTTTCACGTCCGGCGCCCCTGCCGATTGGGCTGGCTCCCCGGAGTGGCTCGACGCCGTTGTTGATGATCTGGCTGCCCATCGCGGCACCAGTGCCGTCATCGTTGGGGCCCACCAGTCCGCCTCCCTGCATGCCCTGGCTCACGCGATCAACGAGACCCTCGGCAACGTGGGTCACACAGTGCATTACACGGCCCCGGTCGACGTACTGCCTGCGGATCACGCTGCCAGTCTGCGCGACCTTGTCCTCGACATGTCCGCCGGGCAGGTGGAATTGCTCCTTATCCTCGGCAGCAATCCCGTATATGATGCCCCAGCAGAGCTCAAATTTGCCGCCGCGATGGACAAGGTTGCCTTCCGGGTGCATCTCGGCTCATATGAGGACGAGACATCACAGTTGTGTCATTGGCACGTGCCGCAGTCACACTTCCTTGAGTCGTGGAGTGACCTGCGTGCCTATGATGGTTCCGTCTCTGTCGTGCAGCCCCTGATCCGGCCCCTGTATCCGACTCAATCGGTGCACGAAGTCATTGCCGTAGTCGCCGGTGCTTCAGGTAAGCCTGTCCTTGATATGGTCAAGGAGCGCTGGGCGGCTGATCCCCTGTTTGCCTCTGATCTCGCCTTCGAAACAACCTGGCAGAAGGCACTCCACGATGGCCTGATTCCGGGTACGGCCCTGGGTGACAAGCCCGTGCAACTGCGGCCGCTGACCATGTTGGCCGGCTTTGGGCGGGTTCTCGATGTCGAAGAAGGGTTCGAACTTTCTTTACGTCCCGACCCTTATCTGGGTGCTGGCTCTGTCAGCAACAACGGCTGGCTGCAGGAGACGCCCCGCCCCGTCCAAAAGCTCACGTGGGACAATGCGGCCATTGTCAGTCCCGCCACCGCCGAACGACTGGGAGTCACCAACGAGCAGGTTGTTACCCTCAACGCGGCAGGCGGCCAGGTCGATGCGCCAATCTGGATCGTCCCAGGACAAGCAGAGGGTGTGATAAGCACGCACCTCGGCTACGGCCGGACCCATTCGGGTCGCGTCGGCAACGGTGTCGGCTTCAACGCGGCCGTGCTGCGGAGCGCCAGTGGCGGCTGGTCCACCACAGACGTATCGGTTATCAAAACGTTCCAACAGTACAAGCTCGCCTGCACCCAGGACCATCAGAGCATGGAAGGTCGTGATCTGGTACGCCAGGGAACGATTGAGCACTTTCAGCAAGATCCCCGCTTCGCCCATGAAGACTTCGGTCATGAGTTTCCTGCCGAGTTGACCCTCTACGATCAGCACGACTTCTCCGCCCCCAATCAGTGGGGCATGGCCATTGATCTTTCGGCCTGCATGGGGTGTAATGCCTGCGCCGTTGCTTGCCAGTCGGAAAATAACATCCCGGTTGTTGGCAAGGAGCAGGTTCTGAACGGCCGCGAAATGGCCTGGATTCGGATTGATCGATATTTCTCAGACCTGGACAAACCGGAGATTCTGCATCAGCCGATCCCTTGCCAGCAGTGCGAGAATGCTCCCTGCGAACTGGTTTGCCCGGTAACGGCAACCTCCCACAGTGAAGAAGGCCTGAACGACATGGTCTACAATCGCTGCGTGGGGACGCGCTACTGCTCCAACAACTGCCCATATAAAGTACGCCGCTTCAACTTCCTCCAGTACGTCGACCGCGAATCGGAAACGTTGAAGATGGGGCGTAATCCTGACGTGACGGTTCGCGCCCGTGGGGTCATGGAGAAATGCACATACTGCGTCCAGCGTATCAACAGCGCGCGCATTGATGCAAAGGTGGCCAACGGCGAGGGGCGCGTTGGTGGTGATGCAGTGAAGACCGCGTGTCAGCAGGCCTGTCCCACAGGGGCGATCGTCTTTGGCAATCTCACAGACGACCAGAGCCAGGTCACTCGGTTGAAGAAATCGCCACTGAATTACGGAATCCTCACCGACCTCAACACGAAGCCACGCACCACCTACCTGGCTCGCGTGAAGAACCCGAACCCGAAGATCGGTTAGCACGGTCATGTCCGAGGCATCTAAGCGCCAACCGTACACGGCGCCCGCCCCCGTTCTGGGACCGGGTCAGACGTCCTATACGTCGATTACGGAGAAGATCAGCTCCATCGTCCTGACGCCGCACACTCCGTGGCAGTGGTTCGCTGTGGTTGCTGTCGGTCTGGCGTTGATGGGGATGCTCCAGGTCGCGATCGTCTGGCTCTTGTATACCGGCACCGGCGTCTGGGGACTGAATGTCCCGGTAGGCTGGGGTTTCGCCATTATCAACTTCGTCTGGTGGATCGGTATTGGCCACGCGGGGACATTGATCTCAGCTGTGTTGCTGCT
>ERZ890510.814-NODE-814-length-22858-cov-9.795466_pt1 | contig 22858 bp, 15 predicted proteins | sample MGYA00521265_ERZ890510 | MGnify/ENA primary metagenome ERZ890510 (study PRJEB32303, sample SAMEA104408624) | aquatic metagenome | biome: Brackish water; feature: Chemocline; material: water | place: Baltic Sea | collected 2014-10-26T21:54:00 | depth 110 m ...
GACGGATGACAGCAAAGTGTCGTTTGTCGACAGCGAAAAATTAGCTGCGTAGTAATCTGCAATAGGTTTTAGAAAAGGGTCTCGGGAATAAAAATCCCGAGGCCCTTTTTGATTGAATCTGATGGCGATGATAGGCGGTTTACAAGAAAGGTCGGTGATTCCGCCGAACCGTTGGTGTCGACTATTGCTGGTGCATTTGGTCCATTGTCACGCCAGCTTCAGCGAGTAGAGCCTGTAGTTCCTCGGTGGTTGCGCCTTCCGGTGCATTGAGTCCTCGTTCAACAAGTTGGGCTCGTAAGAATTCAGGTGCGGATGAAAATCCACTATGTATCGCTTCAAATCCTCCGAGGCTACTTTCGATCAGGGCTTCTTCGCCGTGCATTTCCAAAATGTGTTCAGCACTGAAATCTGGAGCTGTGGATTGGTTTGACGTAGACGAAGTGGCGGCACTTGTTCCGTTCTGAGTCATGGCAAGACTTATGCCTACTACCACTCCGACAATTACTGCGAGGATTGCTAAATTTCGGACGGAAAGCAAATGAGGTTATTCCTTAGATAATTCGAAAATAGGCATCTAATCTGGATGCGACGATCCGCTTATTCTAGCTCGATGCGCTTGGGTGTTCGAACCGTTCAAGGTGAGGCTTCAGGAGTTACGCAGTGCGTATATCGAGAGGCGGGTCGCAGTCTTGCATTTGGTTCCATAGTCGTCGGACGACTCAGTCACGCGCCGCAGCCTCTCTTTCCCTGTAGCTCCCACGCGGTTCGGGGGCGCTAAGCCTTAAGGCCGGCGTTTTCTGGGAGGCCAAGCATCAGATTCATGTTTTGGACTGCAGCGCCGGAGGCGCCTTTACCGAGGTTGTCGATTTGAATGATGATCATCACATGCCCAAGGATATTGGGGATTACGGAGATATCGCAACGGTTAGTGTCGTTCGTCGACCGTGGATCGAAGGCGGGGTCGGAGTAGGCGAGGGCACTTTCGATTCCGTGAATTTTGACGAATTGCTCGTTGGCGTAGCGATGATCCAGAACTTTCCAGATATCGGTTGCGGTAACGTTTTCTGGGAGCACTGCTTTGTGCAGCGGGATTTCGAGACGCATTCCGTTGATGAAGGGTCCGACTGATGGCATGAACTGTGGTTCAAAGGTAAGGCCGGCGTACTTTTTCATTTCAGGAACGTGCTTGTGGACGGCATGAAGCGCATAGGGAGATTCGAACGGCAGGTTTTTGAGATCGGGCTGTTCGTCTTCCCATTTTGCGATAAGTTTTTTACCACCGCCTGAGTAACCAGACAGAGCGTGGATAGTTATCGGCGCGTCTTTGCCTAGCAAACCATTTTCGATGAGTGGACGGATGCTGAGTATCATTCCAGTTGGGTAACAGCCGGGGTTTGAGACAGTTTGTGAACTGGCGATCTTTTCGCGCTGGTCGGGCGTCATTTCAGGAAGGCCAAACGTCCAGTTGTCGTTCACGCGGTGTGCTGATGAGGCATCGATAACTTTGGTTTCAGATTCTTTCGCCCATGCTGCTGCTTCTATGGCTGCATCATCAGGGAGGCAGAGGATCGTGAGATCAGCGTCGGCGGTTGCAGCGCGTCTTTGTCCTGGATCACGCCTGTCTCCTTCGGGGAGAATCTTTACTTCGATGTCGTTGCGGTTCGCCAGTCGTTCCTGAATACGGAGACCGGTTGTACCTGCAGAACCGTCGATGTAAACCTTTGGAGTGGGCATTGTTTTCGTTATGTATACCGCTACGCGCTATGTGTAAGCCAAACGTTAATTATGGTGCCTTTGTGGGACTGAGTACAATCTGAATTGTCGATCCCAAAGGTGCTCGGCTGAAAATGGGGAAGGCTGTCTAATTTTCAGGACCAGATAGAGGGACTTCGAAGTAGGCTGTTGTGCCTCCCCCGTCGCGAGGTTCTACGCCTATTTTCCCTGAGTGATCGGTGATTATTTGCTGAGCGAGATAGAGCCCAATCCCTATGCCGGGTATAGGACCGGTTCGAACTGCATTTGCCCGGCGGAATGGTTCAAATAGAAATTGAATTTCATCAGGAGAAATACCGATCCCTCGGTCGCTGACTTCCACACGCAATGAATCGGAAACTATATAGGTGTGCAGCTCTATGGTTGTGTTATCTCCAGAGTATTTCGAAGCGTTGGTCAGTAGATTTTGCAGCACTTGGAAAAGGCGTAAATCATCGCCTATGACCATAAAGTTGTCAGTTCTATTGAAATGTTCGAGCGTTTGACCTTTGGCGTCGGTGTTAGGCCTCAGGGTGGTCAGCGCATCGGCAATCATATTGGATGCTGGAAATTCTGTGATATTTAGTGTGAGACCATTGAGTTCCAGTCTGGATAAATCGAGTAGATCATCGATCATTTGGCTTAGGAACCGGTTGTTTCGCTGTATCACCTGAATGTGTGCGTGTTGACGCTCGGGAATCACGTCGAGTGGGGCTTTGGAAAGGATGTCGGAGAACGCTACAATTGCGGTTAACGGTGTTCTTAGTTCGTGAGTGACCATCGATAGGAAATCAGTTCGTGCCTTGCTTTCTTGTTCGAGGCGCATGGTTTCGAGTCGGGACTCTTGTTCTCGGTCTATAGCGAGCAATGCTGATGTCGCTCCTGCGATTTGATTGGAGACGCGTTCGAGAACCTCTAAGTCTCTTTGAGCGAAGCCGTGGGGTTGGATTGAACGCAGACTAATTCCGCCTATCACGCGGTCATTCTAGATGAGTGGAACAGCAACAAGAGATCGGAATCCTTGTTCCCAGCGACCTCGTTCCAATTCACTGATATTGATGATCTCTTCAAGGTCTGACTCGGTGTATATGAATCCACGGGCATCGTCGTTTGTAAAAACGTTGACCATTGCGTTTGCCAATTTGTTGTTGTGATAGATTTTTCCAGTTGGTTCTCCTCGCTGTTCGGTATCGCGTGTAAATCTATCGGTAGCCGTTAATGCTTCGACATTGATATCGGCGAGAACAGCCCTGTCGTAGGAGATGATTCGAGTGAGTAGATCGAAGAATTCGGAGAAAACTTCTTCTGAATCTCTTGATGATGAAAGTACACGCCCCATTTCTGCGAGGGTAACTTCGACTTCTCGTTCATCTGATGCGACCACAGAACCGACGATCTGGTTTGCAAATTCAAGCATTAGATCACGATCATAGGTGTCGCATTTATTGGATTGTTTCGACCACGCTGAGATGGCTCCTATCACCTCGCCGTGCCAAATGAAGAGACCTGCTACGAGCGATCTCAAGCCTTGATCCCAGTGGGTCTGTGCTTCAGAGCTGGTTTTTGTAAGTTGCCTCAATTCATCGCTGTTTAGTAGTAAACCCTGAGTAGGTTTTTTTAGGTTTAGCGAAACGATGGATTCCGTAAATGTGTGGTGCGAGGCCGATGTAGGTGTGTCGCTTGTTATGCCTGATACGAAAATTCTTCGGACGGTGTTTGCGTGGCGATTATGCAAACCGATTACGAATCGATCTGAGGGCACGAGCCTCGATATTTGCTGTGCGATGTCTTCCCAGACAGCATGGGGTATCGGTGAGGTTGCTGATGTTACGAGCCGGCCGATTTCGGCTTTTATTTCGTTTTCATCTGATTTTCTGGCACTGGGAATCACGATGTATCGAAATCCGACGAACCTGACTAATAAGACCGTACCGACGGCTGCCCACGAGAGGGCTGCAATTATGGTGAACGACCTACCGGATTCTTTGTTACGGCTCTCGTTTATGAGGGTCACCTGATCCATGTATGCGTTGACGTTAGTCTGAAGCTGTTCGAACTCTGGTGTATCCACACTTGAGATACCGAGATCGTGTATTGTCTCGATTTGCTTGTTGATTTCTGTGTAAAGGCGCTGAAGTTCGATGAGCCCAGACGTTGTCTGGCCGGACGATGACTTATGGTGGGCCTGAGTGGCGATTACGCTTTCGTGCGTTTTCTGCCACGTTGATATTGAGGCTGTAACGCTATTGAGGCGAGGATAAGAGCTGGTGCCGTTCTGCTCTTCGACTATGTGTTCTGCGTCCATTAGTACCATGTGGGACAACAGCCGAAGTTCTTCGGTTGATTCGGAGAGTTGTAGTTTTAGTTCGGTACTTCGGAGCTGCAGGTTGAGGGTGATTACAAGCGAAATGACTGTTGCGAGTGTTATGAACGCTGTAAGCAGATAGCGCTGGACGTGCTTGCTACGAATGAAAGAAAAATTAGAGTGTTTTGTACGAATACGCATTTCATATTTGTACTCGGCGTTTTCAAACGATACTTCGCGACATGCTTACCGAATGAGACAGAGAGTATTTCGGAGATTACTGCTATTAACTTCGTTGCGAACTCACACCTGCTAGTTCGTGACGTATACGCAACGACCATGCATGATTTACTTTCAACGCCCTCCCCCCCCCATCAATTGCGTGACGATAGTATCGCTACCTGATACCTCGCTCACGTGCAGAGTGTGATGAAATTAGGAGTTTGTCCAGTAGGTATTAGTGAAAGTAAGCATGGAAGCCGCACGTATATTGGTGCGTCGTGGGTTAGGTATTGGTTATGTATTTGGCTTGCTGAGGGCAGTTGTTCAATTGGCGACAGGAAGGGTTACTTCAAAGATTGAACCGCCCTTTTTTTTGTCGATTCGGCGGTAGGTGATGGTGCCAAAATGGGCTTCGACGATTGTTTTGCAGATGGTTAGTCCGAGCCCGAGCCCTTCGATGGGATTGCCGGTTTTGATAATTCGTTCAAAGGGTTTGAAAATGCGTTGTACTTCGGAGTCGGGAATTCCTTTGCCGCTGTCGATCACTTGAAACATGATATTTTCGGCATTCAGATTATGTTGCGTTGTAATTCGAACTTTGCCATCAGAGTACTTAAGGGCGTTGGTTACGAGATTATCGAACACACGGCCCATTTGAACTGGGTCGCAGCGTATAGCAGGCAGGCTTTCAGCGACTTCCGATTCGATAGCCCGACCGACGGCACGCTGTGATTTCTTCTGACGCCTGATAACTGCGTTAATAAGGTCAACGGGGTAATAATTCTCGAAGTCATAGTCTTGTTCAGTTTTGCCGAGTCGGGCCATGTCGAGCAGCGAACCAATGAGAGCGCTTTGTACTTCCAGAGATGATTTAATGTCTTCAACTAGTTGCGCTTGTGAGTAGTTTTCATCGATGTTCACCATTTCAATGGCCGCTTGTATCGCTGCCATTGGATTTCGGAGGTCATGATTTATCATCGACATGAAATCGGATTTGGCTTTTTCGGCATTTTCGGCGCGGATGCGTAATTGGGTTTCTGCTTTTCGGATCGAGTCGAAATCGAGTGCTTGTTTTGCGAATGACGCTAGTGATTCGATTAGTTGCTGATCTTCTGCGGTGAATGGTAATCGTCCGGCAGATCTGGTGACGTAGATGCGGATTGTTTCATCTTGGTTTTTATCAGACGAGACTCCCACACCGATCATCGCTTTCATATCGGGATGGCCTTCTGGGAAGCCGGTCGATCGTTGGTGAGATGCGATATCTCCGAGCCGAAGCGGTGCCTCTGCGTGATCGAGGTTGCCTAATACTCCTTTGCCGATTGGGGGATGAGCAATCGGTTCCGATTGAGCTTCTGACATGCCAGACACGATCATGTCGGCAATACGCCCTTGTTGGTTTCCGAGAGTTAGGGCTGCATAGTCGGCTTCAACTAATCGCCGAGCAAGATATGGGAGCTTGGCGAGCAGTTGCATACGGTCGTCAGACGGAACTTCGGGGTCACCAGAGAGGGATGCGTATATACGTGCAGGGTGGTTTTCTGAGATCCACTTTTGAAGGGCGGGGGTCTCTTGAATAGTTGCCCCGCCGGTTTCGGATTTGAGCGCATCGAGTTCACGCGATTGGATAGCGCGCGTAATTACCGATTCAGGGATCCCTGAATCTTCAGAAATTTCTGCGACCGTACGAATCATATTCTCAGCACTCAACCTGATTACACCTCACATCCGCACTTCGGTTCACTTCTTGCCTGATGATATTGCTGTTTTACCAGCAATAAAACTGTTAATGCCAGATTGAAGCATTCAATTTTATTGAAAGTGATACCGATATGTTGAGCGCTGGCTAGGTTGGAATTTACAGCTGTTACATTGTCGAAACTTACATGTAATCCGATTAGGGCACACTTACAGCACACGTTGTTGCTCCCGTGTGCACACCTAGTGGTTATGAGTGACAGCACCGTGCGAGTTTTTTCAAATAATTGATAGGTTGAGTTTGTGACTTTCGCGTGATTGGCGGGACTCCTGTATCCACCGGTTTATAACCGTTTGGCCTGTGGTGAGTCCTTCGGAAGGCAAAGTAGAGTTCAATTAGCTTTGTGGTTTGGTAAGGCAGTTCATATAATGAAATATCCAACTTCGATAGAAGTGGGAATGACATTTGAACGAGGATTTCGTATTGGCGACAGCAGACACCCCAGATAGTCAGGTTGAGGCTCCAAAAGTGGAGTCGCCTGTTGAACAGAATATTGAAGCGCCCGTTAGTTTGGGCGAAGCCGTAGTGACAGCAACTCCTGAAGTTGCAGTACCTGAGGCGCCGAAGACTGAAGCTCCCGTAGCTGATGCGACCCCAGTGGTTGCTGATGAAGTTGCAGTTTCAGAAACCCCCGCACCCGAAGAATCCGCTCCGGTCGTAGAAGCAACAGTTGAAGTTGTCGAAGCGGCACCAGAAGCTGAGACCGCAACCGAGGAGGCTCCTGCTGAGGCAGTGGCTGAAACCGCAGTTGCAGTTGCCGAAAAGCCTGAGAGCGAACTTACGATGGAAGACCTGTTGGAACAGTATCTTCCTTCTAAGGTTCTCCGCCGCGGTGAGATTATCGACGGACGAGTCATGAGCCGCAAGGCTGAGGGCATGTTGGTCGACATCGGTTACAAGTCGGAGGGTTTTGTACCTACCAAAGAGATGCGATCTCTTGGTGAAGGTTTAGACAATCTGAAAATAGGCGATGAGATTATCGCTTATGTTGTGAACCCCGAAGGTAATGAGGGTTCTTCTATTCTGTCTATCGACCGTGCTCGTGGTGAGCAGGGTTGGCGTGTGCTTGAAAAGGCCATGGACAACAATGAGGCCTGTACTGGTGTTATCACCGGTTCAAACCGTGGTGGTGCTGTTGTTGAGTCTGAAGGTGTTCAGGGTTTCGTTCCGCTTTCACAACTGGTTGGTCCAGCCCGAGAGCTATATATACCTGGCGGCGAGCCGCCTAAAGAAGGCTTCATTGGCATGACGATTCAGTTCAAGATCATTGAACTGAATCGTCGCCGAAATCGAGCCATATTCTCGGAGCGAGCAGCGCTTCAGGCTTGGAAACAGATTCAGAAGACACGATTGGTTCAGGAACTCACTGAAGGTGAAGTTCGCAAGGGTCGTGTTGCTGGAATCTCGAATTTTGGTGCCTTCGTAGACCTTGGCGGAGCCGATGGCCTGATCCACATTTCAGAACTGTCGTGGGAGCCAATAAAGAGCCCTGACGAGGTTGTGACTGTCGGTACTGAGATCGATGTTTACGTACTTCGCGTAGACCGGGAAAACCTCAAGATTGCGTTGAGTTTGCGACGCCTGCAGCCTGAGCCGTGGGACGAAATCGAGTCGAAGTTCACCATTGGTCAGACCGTACAGGGAACTGTGACGAAACTTGCCAATTTCGGTGCGTTTGCTCGCATTGATCGTGGTATTGAGGGACTCATACATATCAGTGAGCTGTCTCATCAGGTGATTAAGCACCCGAGGGATGTCGTCAATGAAGGCGATGAACTTGAGTTGAAGATCATCCGGATTGAGCCAGAACGGCGCCGACTGGGTCTGAGTTTGAAGCAGACCCTCGACCCGTCAGATGAAGTGGCGATTGCTACTATTGATGATTCTGAGGATTCAGAAAACGACATAGGTGACTTCGGAGATATTTTCGAAGCCAACGAATAGCACTCAGGGCTGCAGTTTTGTAGTGTCCTGAGGAGGGGAAGCTATATGCCGAGCAGATTTGAAAAGTTTTCAGAGAGGGCCCGTAGGGTTCTTTCGCTTGCGCAGGAAGAAGCACAACGCTTCAACCACAATTACATCGGTACCGAGCACATTTTGCTCGGGCTCGTACGAGAAACCGAGGGAGTGGCTGCGCGAGTCCTTTCGAATCTGAACGTCGAGCTTGTAAAAGTTCGTTCCGCGGTCGAATTCATTATCGGCCGCGGCGAACGCCCAACCCCGGGTGAAATAGGTCTCACTCCACGTGCGAAAAAGGTCATCGAGCTCGCTGTTGATGAAGCTCGACGACTGAACCACCACTACATCGGCACGGAGCACCTGTTGATCGGTCTCATGCGTGAGGGCGAAGGTGTTGCTGCTGGAGTATTGGAGAGTCTTGGTGTGAGCCTCGAGAAGGTTCGCGAAGAGACGAACAGTATCATTGCCAACCAGAGCTCTGGGCAGGGGGCAATCGGTAGTGGCGGGCAGTCATCTGCGCGAACTACTAGCCGTACTCCAACTCTTGATGAGTTGGGTGTCGATTTGACGAAACGTGCCCGAGAAGGTGATCTCGATCCCGTTGTGGGTCGAGACAGTGAAATCCAGCGTGTTATCCAGATACTGAGTCGTCGCACAAAGAACAACCCTGTTCTTATTGGTGAGCCAGGGGTTGGTAAAACCGCAATTGTTGAAAAACTTGCTCACATGATCGTCGAGGGTGATGTGCCTGAGACGCTACAGGGCAAACGCGTAGTGACGCTGGACATGGGTGCCTTGGTCGCTGGTACCAAGTACCGAGGTGAATTCGAAGAACGCCTCAAGAAGGTGATTGCTGAGCTGAAATCGGCAGGTAACTGTGTGTTGTTCATTGATGAAATGCACACGATGGTTGGTGCCGGTGCGGCTGAGGGCGCAGTTGATGCTGCAAACATTTTGAAGCCTTCGTTGGCTCGAGGTGAGTTGCAGGTTGTTGGTGCAACAACGCAGGACGATTACCGTAAATATGTTGAACGTGATCCTGCTTTGGAACGTCGCTTCCAACCTGTGATTGTTGATGCGCCAGACGCTATTACGACCGTAGAAATTCTGCGGGGTGTGCGAGGTATGTACGAGAAGCACCACGCTCTTGAGATTACTGACGAGGCGTTGGAGACGGCAGCTTCGTTGGCGGATCGATACATCGCCGATCGGCAACTGCCTGATAAGGCAATCGACTTGATCGACGAAGCAGCTTCACGTGTTCGCATAAAGCATTCGACTGTTCCAAAGGAGCTTCGTGAGGCTCAAAAGGAACTCAAGGCTGTTCGCCGTGAGAAGGACGAGGTTATTTCAGCTCAGAAGTACGAAACTGCTGCTGAGTTACGTGACCGCGAACTAAAGCTGGTCACGAAGATAGAAGTGCTCGAGGCGGATTGGAAGAAACAGAATCCGGGTGTTGGTGAGGCGAAAGTTACCGCTGATGACATTGCTGAAGTCGTTGCGATGTGGACTCGTATTCCTGTGATGCGACTTGACGTTGAAGAGAAAGAACGTTTGATCAAGATGGAGGACGCTCTGCGTCTGAACGTTGTTGGTCAGGATGAGGCTCTTTCGGTAATCTCAAAAGCCGTGAGGCGGTCACGGGCTGGCTTGAAGAGTCCGAAGCGTCCGATTGGTGCTTTCTTGTTCCTCGGCCCTACGGGTGTTGGTAAGACTCACAGCGTGAAGAAGCTTGCTGAATATCTCTTCGGTGAAGAAGATGCCATGATTCGACTCGACATGAGTGAATTCATGGAAAAGCATTCAGTTGCTCGACTTGTTGGTGCACCCCCTGGATACATCGGATTTGATGAGGGTGGCCAGTTGACTGAGGCTGTTCGCCGTCGTTCATATTCTGTGATTCTGCTCGATGAGATCGAGAAGGCTCACCCTGATGTATTCAACATTTTGTTGCAGGTGTTTGAAGATGGTCACTTGACCGACTCTAAGGGTCGAAAGGTGAGCTTCAAAAACACAGTGATAATTATGACGTCGAACTTGGGTTCGAACTTGATTCAGAGCAGTGGAGGCCTTGGTTTCACCCTCGGCGGCCATAAGGCCGAGGAGTTGGACTACGAACGTGTTAAGTCCCGAGTGCTTGAAGCGGTCAAGGACCCCAGCAACGGATTTAAACCTGAGTTCCTGAACCGTATTGATGCGACTGTCGTGTTCCGTCCCTTGGATCGTGCACACATCCTTGAGATCGTGGACATCATGATGAAGGAACTGGAAGGTCGCGTTCTTGAACACGGTCTAGTGATGCAGGTTACAGATGCGACACGGGATTATCTAACCGAACATGGTTTTGACCCTAAGATGGGAGCACGGCCATTGCGCAGGTTGATCCAGGACGAGATAGAGGATCAGCTTTCTGAGAAGTTGCTGCGTGGCGAGTTTGATGCGGGTGAGACCGTGGAACTCGACATCGAGGCTGGAGCGATTATAGTTCGGACTCCGAAGAAGAAGCGAGTTTCTCGAAGTAAAGCGAGTGTTGGCTCTAACGACAATGATGATAAAGAAGCTGTAGGAAGCACGTAGTCGTTGAACGAAAATAAGTAAGAAATTAGGGGAGGGTTTTAACTCTCCCCTAATTGTTGCTTGCGGGTGTGTCTGAAGAAGTGGGGCAGTTACTTGATCAATACGGGTGTGACGTGTCTCTCTTTATAATTATGACCGAGGTAAAGTACGCAACGTAACGTGGTTACTCTTTGTGCTGTCATCAGGCTGGTTGTTGTCCCTAGAGTGGTATGAACTTAGTAGAGCAGAAAATACTATCTGAGCAGGATGTGCTGATCGTCACCGATCTGTACGGGGCAATCACGTCTGTTTCTGATTCGGTAACAAGTGTATTTGGATACGCTCGTTCTGCGTTGATTGCCAAGAACATTGAGTTGCTGGTGCCGGTTGATCTTCGGTCAAAACACCGTGATCACTTGGCGCGATATTCTCATCGTCCGCATGCGCGGACTATGGGTATTGGACTTGAATTGAATGCCATTCATGCAGATGGAAGCTTGGTGCCTGTCGAGGTATCGCTACGTGTTTTACGCGATCCTGAACAGGATTTGTTAAGGGTCGTAGTTCGTCGTTCGGGTGCGTCTGGAGTTCGAGGCGATGGTGCTGCCGAGATCTTCGCGCGTGTTCACCAACTGGAGCTGACTTCGAGAGATATCTCCGAAGTTTTTGAGCTAGTGATGAAATTGGCGTCTTCCACATACTCTGATCACCCGGTTGCCATATGGAGGATCGATCCATCACATGACGAGTACGTGATCGAGAGCGTGTTTAATCTCCCTGATGAGTTTGTTGGCATGGTTACTCCTCGGCATGATGATGGGTTGATTACGCAGGCAGTTTTTGTGCAGGGTGTATCAAGCCTGTCAGGGGAAGGCGATGGACCTCGGTTGCCAGTTATGTTTCGTGGGCTAGGGTACGAAGGCGGAATTGCGGCGACGATCGGTGGGCGCTACGAGCCGTTCGGAGCGATCACCGTTTATTTTGCTGTGAACGATGCCCTGACCGTGAGCGATGCAATTCCGTTGCAAACGTTTGCGACGGAACTGAGCCGGTTTATTCTCTCGACCCAGACCGAGGAGGCATTGACTCGGGAATCCGAACTACAGGCGAAGCTAGGAGAGATTGGGCGGATATTTTCGAGCTCGCACCGTGTCGACGATATTTACCGGACGTTTGCAACATTGGTGAACGATTTAATTCCTCACCGTCGCATAACTTTGGCCGAAATTGATCTCTCGACCCGGACGATCACTACCAAATATTCAATTAATTCAGATGGGTCAGATATTTCCGGATGGGAAACGGGAACATCTCATGATTTGATCGGAACTAGCGCAGAGAAGTTAGTCGAGACTAAAACCGGTCTGTTTTTGAATTTTAGTGACCCAAGCGAATTTTCCAGAATATTGCCGGGTGCACCTGATTCTTCAGCAGGGCTGACAGGTGTGCTAAACATTCCATTGATTGTGAAGGGAGTCGTGGTTGGCACACTGACTTTGAATACCAGCGGAGATCAAACGTTCAACGAAGAGAGTTTGCGACTGGGAGAACGGATAGCCGCACAGATTTCGGGATCGTTCTTGAGTGCTTCCCTGTCAGAGTCATTGTCGAAGGAAGCGACACGTCGGGGCGTTTTGAATGAAGTCGGACAAATCATTGGATCCAATATCAATATTTCCGACGTGTTTGACCGTTTTGCTGATGTTTTAAAAACCGCTCTATCTTCGGACTATGTAGCGATAACGGACATCGATATCGAGGCGGGAACAAAGCTGGACTATCTGGTTTCAGGAGATTATTCACCTGAGCGAGTTGTTGAGCCTCTTGCTGGTTCAATAAGCGGGTTGGTTGCCAAAGAGCAGCGGTTGATTTTTACCTCGTCTGAGACCACCCATGATGATCCTAACCTTGGTCCCGACGAACGTACGAGCGCCGAGACTAACTTTCGATTGACGGGATTACGGGCATGGATTGCGGCACCTCTAATGGATCATGGGGTTGTAATCGGAGTGCTCCACGTTCTCACAAGTCAGAAAGGTCATTTCGATAGCTCTGATCATGAACTTGTGTCGGAGGTCGCTTCGAGAATTTCGAGTGCTGTAACGAATTCTCGTTTGCATGAAGCTGCTCAGGAATACGCCCGCAGGCAAGGATTTCTAGCTCAAATATCCCGGGAGATCGGTTCTTCACTGGATTCGAACGTTGCGTTCGATAATTTTGTAAATTTGTTATCAGAACTGATTGCTGTAGATCGCGTTGCGATATCGAACGTGGATGTGTTGAACCAGACTGGCGAAACTCTATACGTCAGTGGTAACGCTAAATTGTCAGGACTGGAGCGAACCAGTTTTAGAACCGGTGGCACCCCGACAGGTTATGCAGCAGATATTGGCGAGAGGGTGATCATTAACAATGAAAAGGATGCGGCTCGATTCGAAAATTGGGTTGGCAATAGCCGAGGAATAATGTCGACGGTTACGATGCCTATGGGGCGAGATGGTGACTTCGCTCGCGTATTTCAGGTTTCTTCGAGTGAACCGAATGCTTACGATTCTGAGCATGTTTTAGTTATTGAGCAGGTTGCGAATCAGATTTCAGGCATTATTGCCAATCAACAGTTGTTTCGCCGTTCAATTGAGTTAGCTCAAGAGCGAGAAAGATCAATAAGGCTGGAGTCTGAGACAGCTCGACTGGCGAGTGTGAACGAGGCTAAGAATGATTTCCTTAATTTGCTTACTCACGAATTGAAAACACCATTGACCAGCATTATCGCGTTCGCTGATTTGCTTGTAAGGCAGGGTAGTGAAGAACTTTCGGCCCGCCAGTCCCAGCAGTTGAAGATCATTCAGAGAAACGCATGGCAGCTTGATGCATTGATTCAGGATTTGGTTGAAGTTGCGAGTATTGAGCGTGGAAATATCGTTCTGTCACCGGTTGACACTGATCTTGACGAATTAGTGGTGGGTGTCCTCGAAGGTATGAAGCCCGGACTTGATGAGAGTGGTCAGCTTGTGGATTTCGTGGCCTCTGATTTTCCGGTTCATGCTTCTGTTGATAGACAACGGATGACCCAAATTATTTCTAACTTAGTCAGTAATGCCTCGAAGTATTCACCCCGTGACACGACTATACGGGTATCGGTGGTCGCCAATGAGAGTACTGCAGTCGTGACAGTGATGGATGAGGGTCCTGGAATTCCAGAGGCAGACCTTGCGAAGGTGTTCGAACTGTTTCACAGGGTAGACAACGAAAACACACGCCGTGTGCCGGGTACAGGGCAAGGACTTTATTTGGTGAAACAGTTGGTTGAACTACACGGCGGGCGAGTTCGTATCGCTAACCGTCGCCTGAACGGTGGAACCGGAGCCAGAGTTGCGGTGGAGTTCCCCATTTAGTTTGATGATCAACGGGTGTGACGTTTTATTTCTTGACCTAATCGAATTGCTTTGCAGTGATTCTTTGGCCTTGGGCGGAGATTCGTTGTTGGTTGGCGTTACAACCTACGTCTGAACCGTGAGTAATAATGCACTCGTGTTTTGAGGACTGCTGTATGGCTCATCAACCCCTTCCCGAACGAAGTGTGATCGATCTGAACTTTGTAGGTGCATTTACTCTCGCAGGACATTGCCTGTTAATTTTCCAAGAGCACTTTTTCGAATGTTTCTAGAGCTATCTCGGCGAAGGTTCGCATGTTGGCTTCTCGGTCTGTAACACCTGTTTCGAGAGTGATTGCGACTTCAGCATTGGTGCTTGATATGGCAATGCAGGTGTGCCCAGCGTCATCACCGTAGCGGTTGCCGGTGGGTCCTGCGGCTCCGGTTTCGCTGATGCCCCAAGTTGTTTCGAGTTTTTCTCTGGTGGTTTTGGCGAGTAGAGCTGCGTAGGGTTCGCTTGCAGATCGCATGCCGGGGTAGTCGTTGAAGTCGATACCTAAAAATAGTTCCAGCGCAGGAGCGGTGTAGACGACTGATCCGCCAATGAAGTAGGCAGAGGCGCCGGGAACGGCAAGCAGAGCTGCGGAGATGAGTCCGCCAGTGGACGATTCGGCGACGGCGATTGTTTCACCTCGCTTTTTGAGAAGTGCCCCGACGATGTTGGCGCGGGTTTGTAGTTCTGTTGTCATTTTTAGGATTTCTTCGATGGTTATTTGCAATTTTGACAATGAGCGAAGTGTAGCTGATTTGGGTGCTCCCCCTAACCAAAATACTTTCCATTGGAGAGAGGACTGCCTTGTGTGCCATATCGTGTTGCCGGTGATGATGTGAACGGGCATACTCGGGGCATGGTGAAATCATCTTCTAAGACACAGTTTGAATGTAATGCTTGTGGTCGTGTGACTGCGAAGTGGGTTGGCAAGTGCTCGCAGTGTGGCGAATGGAACACGGTTGCGGAGGCACGTGTGCCTGCTAAGGCACGTTCTCGGATGGTCACAGATCGTACCGGTATTGGCACTCGAGCTATTGGCGATAATTCAAGGACTGTTACAGCGGTTGAATTGAATCAGATTCCTACTGACGGGACTGCTCACATGCCAACCGGGTTGCAGGAGTTGGATAGGGTTTTGGGCGGTGGGTTTGTGGCGGGGTCGACGACTTTGCTGGCCGGTGATCCGGGCATTGGGAAGTCGACGCTTTTACTTCAGGCCGCTGCTGCGATCGCTGAGACTGGGCGGACGGTTCTTTATGCCACAGGCGAGGAAGCGCTTGAACAAATTCGAATTCGCGCTTCTCGTTTAGGTGTGAAGGGTGATCGGGTGTTCATGGCGGGAACAGGTGATGTGCTCGACATTGCCGGTCATATTACAGCTATCGAACCGGCAGTGGTGATTGTCGATTCGATTCAGACCGCAACTCATCCTGATCTTGATTCACCCTCAGGAACGGTTTCGCAGATTCGCGAGTGCGCAGCGTTCTTATCAGAAATTGCACGTGCGAGTCACACAGCATTAATGCTTAGCGGCCATGTGACGAAGGACGGCAACATTGCGGGGCCGAGGGTTTTGGAGCATCAGGTCGATGCTGTACTGCAGATGGGTGGCGACCCTAGCGGAACACTTCGATTGCTGCACGGCGTGAAGAATCGTTTTGGTCCAACCGATGAGGTTGGCGTATTTGAGATGAGGGAAGAAGGATTGATTGGAATTTCCGATCCTTCACAAGTTTTCATTCAACAGCGCGCCAAAGCTGTATCTGGATCGGCGATAGCACTGGTTGTTGAGGGGACGAGATCGCTGGCGGTCGAAATTCAGGCATTGGCTACACCTTCGTCACTGGCTTCGCCAAGGCGGGTTGCGAACGGTGTCGAAATGTCGCGGGTGCACCTTATTACGGCAGTGTTAGCGAAGCACATGCGGCTGCCGGTTTCGAGTCACGATTTGGTGATTAGCGTTACCGGGGGGCTGGATATTAGAGAACCGGCGGCTGATTTGGCGATTGCGCTGGCAATTGCGAGTTCGATGATGGATCGTCCTGTAAACGATACGATTGCGGTCGCTGGAGAGATAGGTCTTTCAGGTGAGTTACGATCGATTCCCAGGGCAGATCGCCGGGCTGCGGAGGCAGGCCGACTTGGGTTCGCTACGTGCATGATTCCGGATGCTGCCGGAGATGCTGGCAAGTCGAAATCGGTGAGAGTGGTTCGTCCTACGAACATCGCTGAGGCTGTAAGATTCGCTTTACAGCCTAGTTCGGGCTCGGCTGTTTCAGAACCCGTATCGGAAGCGCACCGCTTTTAGGCAAGTCAGCATGGTCGAACAAATCAAGCCAGTGACCGGAATTTCATTGAATGAAAAAGACACCAAACTACGGTCGCTGATCGCTGGTTATGGTGCTCTGATCGTCGCTTATTCGGGTGGGGTGGATTCGACATTCCTTGCTGGCGTAGCGCATGAGGTGCTTGGCGATAACGCACTTGCTGTGACTTCTCGATCACCGAGCGTTGCTCCTGAGGAGCTTGTGGCAGCCGCCGAATTGGCGATCGAACGTGGTTGGCGGCATTTGATCGTCGATACCAACGAGATAGACGATCCTCGGTATCTGGCCAACGATGGTCGACGATGTTTCTTCTGCAAGACTGAGCTGTACACGCACCTTGAAAAGGTTGCTGGTGATGAAGGAATTCGTAAGGTCGCTAACGGTGCGAATACTGACGATTTGGGTGACTACCGTCCGGGATTGGAAGCAGCCAAGAACTTTGAAGTTGTTTCACCGCTTGTCGAAGCCGGAATGACCAAACAGAACATTCGTGATCTTTCGCTGAAGATGAATTTGCCGACATGGGACAAGCCCGCACAGCCATGCCTATCGTCTCGTATTCCATATGGAACGGTCGTCTCTGTTGAAGCACTCGGTATGATCGGTAAGGCTGAGAAGGGTTTGCGGGATCTGGGCTTCAAGATTGTTCGCGTGCGTCATTACGGAGACATTGGGCGGGTCGAAATTCCAATTGAGGATTTTATGCGGTTCGAGGTGGTTCGCACTGAAGCCTCTGCTGTGGTTCTGGGTGCTGGCTATGCATTTATGGAACTTGAACCAAAAGGGTTCAAATCGGGCGGACTCAATGCTGTATTAGGGCCTTTAGGTAGTCGGACAAAATAGAGTGCGGGTCGGGTCGGTCGATTCGAGGTTGCGTATGAACGAACGATCCTGATTAATTCTTGATGACAGTGGGCTGCTGGCTATTTATTCTGATGTTACGAATTTGCTCTCTTTAGCTCCGGGCGACATTATCGTGACTCGGTCACGCTTCACAATCTACCCATCCACTTACCCCTTCCATCCAGAAGGAAGGGGAACCGAAAAGGCCTCGCATCATTGTCTGAAACAACCGCATATATCGACATGATTGGTGGTGCCAGCGGCGACATGTTGCTCGGCGCCATGGTGGCTGTTGGGCTGGATCTAGACGATCTGCGGGTTGAGCTAGATAAGTTTCCAGATCGCGGGTATCGACTTGAGAAGAAGCTAGTTAGCCGAGGTGGTTTGGAGGCGACGCTCGTCGATGTTGTGCTGGACGGGGATGGAGAGCGCAAACGGACTTGGGACGATTTTTATACGTCGATTGCTGATTCCACATTAGAAGATTCCGACAAGCGTTCGATCAAGAAGATTTTCGATGTGTTAGCCGAGGCTGAGGCATCGGCACATGGGGGCACGGCGGGATCGACGCACCTTCACGAACTGGGAACGGTCGATACGCTGGTCGACATTTCAGCGACCGTCCTTGGTATGCGATTGCTAGGCGTGGACAAGATTCATGCTTCGGCGTTCCCGGTTGGGACAGGTTCGTCGGGTAGTAGCCACGGCGTTATGGGGGCGACTTCGATTGCTACCGCTGCGATATACAAGGCGTCGGGCGCACCGGTGCGCGCTGGGGGCAAGCAGCCGGTTGGAGAAGCTGTGACTCCGACGGGAGCTGCGATCGTTTCGACCTTGGCACAGTTTGAACCTGTCGAATTTAGTGCCGATCGGATCGGATATGGCGCAGGGCAGCGTGATCCCGATGGGCATGCCAACGTTGTCGGTTTGTGGCTTGGCAAGGGACGCTCGCGATGGGGGCGTGGTGGCCCGGGCAGGCAGCGTCCGGAGTTGATGCTTTTGGAGACGAATATTGATGATTCGCCGGGCGAGGTACTGGGTTATGTGCATGAGCAGTTGATGGAACTGGGCTGTTTGGACGTCTGGTTTACACCGATACAGATGAAAAAGAACCGACCGGCAACGATGCTTTCGGCATTAGTGAAGCGAGATTTGGTTGATGCTGCGGCAGAGTTGATTTTGAAAGAGACGTCGACGCTGGGTGTGCGTCGTAGGCCGGTGAGTAGATACGAGGCTGAGCGCCAGATTGTGAATGTGGATACTTCGTTAGGTAAAGTGGCGGTGAAGTTGAAGCGGATTGGCGACACAATTGCGCAGGCTGCTCCGGAGTACGAGGCGTGTCGGGAGATTGCGCGTGAGACGGGGTTGGCGTTGGCGGAGGTGATGCGGATTGTCGTTAACGAGGCGACTATGCGTGGCTCGCCGTGGAGTGAGTAGCCGGGTTTTCTGGTGACCCAGATACTATTTTTTGAGAGATCGGGCATCATGTTCCGAGTTGAGGTGATGATGCCTTGGTGCGACGAGAGTTGACCAGTCGAGGAGAAGTTACTCCTAGAAATTACATTGGTGTGATGTTGGTATAGGTGCCGTCCTTTAATGACCTTCTAGAGGCGTTAGGACGGCATTTTTGGTGCTGAATTAGTTGGATTGGTACGGTTTTTTGGAAAACCGAACCTCTATCTACACCAAAGCGGCTTTCTCGTTGACTGTTTCCACACCTTGATACCCCGTGAGCCCTCAAGGAAATGTTTACGCTACTTGCGCTTGAGGGTTGGGTGCCATCTATCGTGGATGGGCTTGAACCACGGTAGAGGAACATTTTATGAGTAATTTCACAGGTTCGAGCGCGTTTGCGTTCGTTTCGTCTTTGATCAGAAGTTTGGCAAGTACTAAGGTCGCAACGGCGTTAGTCGCAGTGGCTTTTGCAGCCACTATGTTGACTGTTTCCGTTGCGCAGGCATCGGGTGCCCCCACCATGTACTGGGCCGACTGGCTGTCCGGAACCCCCGTGTCGCCAAATGTGGCGTTCACGGGCACGGGCACGATAACGACCGGAACGGGAACTATTGTCAATGTGACTTACGACAACCCACAGGGGATCTACCAGTTCGACACTGGTGGCAGTGTTGCTTATGACCAATGGTCGGCCCTCGGGACTCACATACGTGATGCAGCGACATCTGCTTACACGAGCGATGAGGTCGCAAATATTCCGACTGATACGGACATGGTTATGTTGAGGTATGAGGGGCCGCAGACGCTGACATTCAGGGATGCGGGTAACGCTCTTGTGGACGTTGCTAACCCGGTATTCGCGTTCATTAGTCTCAACGGCAATGGGTATGGTTTCGACCAAGATTTCGACATCTTAAGCACGGGTGGTAACGAAGGTAATACCTGTGGTTTCCACGGTTGTGGTACTTCTTCGAAGCAGATCATCGATAACGGTGGTGGAGACATTGAGTACAAACTGGTTGGTACGGGTGAGCCACACGGAACTATTCGGTTCCGTGGATCTTTCAGCACGCTGAACTGGAGAAGCGAAAGCTTTGAAGAGTGGAATGGTTTCACTGTCGGAATTGCGGGCTTGGCTTCTGAGCTTCCCGACGTCGACGGTGATGGTTTAAGCAACGACGTTGATAACTGTCCTGCTATTGCTAATGCGGATCAACTCGATTCCGATGGCGACGGTGTAGGGGACAGTTGTGACGCATTCCCGAACGATGCGGATAATGACATCGATGGGGATGGTTTTGGTGCCGACGTTGACAATTGTCCTACAATTGCCAACCCAACTCAGGCCGACACCGATGGCGACGGCGTGGGTGACGTGTGCGACTCCAGCACGGATCTTGACGCCCGTCTGCACTCACGTGGATACTCGGCAGTCCCAGCGACCAATGTGTTGACACCGGGTGCCTTGTTGAACGGTGTTCAGTACCGCATGGTTATTGACGGGAACTTCAGCCACTGGCCTCAGTCCTGGCTCGAAGATCCTGCCTCATGTGGGATAAAGGACGCCATCAAGTACCCATCTCCGAGCGTGCCTGGCGGTACCCTGGCGGGCGCTGATCCAGCGTACCGGTACTGGGCTGGAAACTGCGGGATCAACACGGACCCCCAGATTGATGTCAGCCTAGACGCTGGCGCCAGTTTTACTACTCCCGCCACGACTGACGCCTACAACACGGCACACACGTACGAGTACTTGATTACCGGAGCCGGGCAGCAGGCAGCCTTCAGGACCGTCGGTACCCGTGGCGACGACCACGGTGTGATGAAGATCACGTTGACGCCTGATTCCGACGGTGACGGTGTGTTCGACGATGTCGACACGGCACCGGCGAATCCATGTATCCCGGATCCCAACTCCCTCGCTTGCGACAGTGACGGCGATGGAGTTGCGAACGGCGTCGACAACTGCCCAGTAACGGCCAATGCAGATCAGCTCGATTTCGATGGCGATGGTGTTGGGAACGTTTGTGACGCATTCCCGAACGATGCGGATAATGACATCGATGGGGATGGTCTTGGTGCCGACGTTGACAACTGCCCAGTAACGGCCAATGCAGATCAGCTCGATTTCGATGGCGATGGTGTTGGGAACGTTTGTGACGCATTCCCGAACGATGCGGATAATGACATCGATGGGGATGGTCTTGGTGCCGACGTTGACAACTGTCCTATTGTTGCCAACCCTGACCAACTTGATTTCGATGGCGACGGCATGGGCGATGCCTGTGACGTTGACGACGATAACGATGGACTGAGCGACGTCGACGAGGCCATTGCTGGCACTGACCCGCTCGACCCCGACAGCGACAATGATGGCGTGTTCGATGGTGCGGATGCATTCCCGCTATCGATCGGAGTGGATGGCACGGTTGTGGTTGCTGGTTGCGACAGCGGAGTTGCTAACTACCTCTTCGCCAATGGTGCCACATTCAACGACCTGATCGCCGCAACGGTTGCTTCGGCTAACCACGGCGAGTATGTGGAAGCGGTTTCTAAGCTTGCTAAAACCTGGAAGAAGGCTCACCTGATTTCGGGTCGTGACAAGGGTGCTATCACTTCGTGTGCAGCCCGCAGCGAAGAAGGCAAAGACGACCATGACGATGATGACCATGGCAACGACGATGATCATGACGATGACCATGGCGAGAACAACGGTGACAATGGTGACGACCATGGCAAGAAGAAGGGGCGAGACTAGCCACTTCTAACGGATCCCCCGGTCATCCGGTGTTGATCTTCGGAATATCAGAGAGGCCCCACCCATTCGGGTGGGGCCTCTCTCGCGTCTACATCCCATATCGACTAGAGGCGAGCGATACCGGTTGGTGTTCTGTCAGAACTCAGGTCACTTGGCATCGAGAGACCGACTTGATGTAGGATTCTGCGCCTTGGTTACGCAGGCAACTCGGCCATTAGAGCCGTTCATTTGCTGCTGAATATCTGCCATCGGCCCGCTGATGTAATCAGCTTGTCTTCTGATCCATTACTCTCAAGCAGTTTCGTAACTCGTCGAATGCTGTACAAATCCAACTTGCCGAATCGAACTGGTTGAACCCAAGCATCGGATAGTAACGCTGCTTGATATGCCGGTGATCCCTCGGCGGTCAGCTTGAGGACGTTGACGATGGTGGAATTGACAATTGGTGGTAATCGCTATTATTGCGTTAGGGTTTTGCTTGGCGCGTTTTCTTCCCGAGCACGCTGAGTCCCTCAGCTCCTTGATAGCACAGGAGACACGTCACTCGGGACGCGTGAGGTATCTAGGTTTTGGCTGATAATTCGGATTTGGGCCAGAGGATATTGGTTGCGGGGCAAGGCGGTAAATCGACATTGGCGCGGGCGATTGCTGCTCGGTTGAACCTCCCATACGTAGAGCTTGACGCAATCAAGCACATGCCGAATTGGGTAGAGCGTGATCGGGACGATTTCCGTGTTCAGGTCAGGAGGGTGCTGGACGAAAATCCTGATGGCTGGGTAATCGACGGAAATTACGGTACTGATTTACAGGGGATGGTTGCCAAAGAGGCCGACACGGTTGTGTATGTAAATATCGGCTTTTGGTTGATGTTCTGGCGCATTACTTGGCGGTCGTTTGCGCGTGCTCGAGACAAGAAGATTATTTGTGGTGAGAACGTAGAGACGTGGCGGAAGTCGTTTTTTTCCAGGGATTCCGTGCTGTGGTTCCTCCTTACGCATCGGAAGAGCATTAGTAAGGACCGAGGGCCTAAGTTGCGTGAGTGGGCGAACGGCGCTCGGATGATCGAGCTGGATGGTCGACTGGCACTGAATGATTTTTATGAGGAGCGCGGATTGCTGCGGGGGTAGGGGGTATTGGCTCGCGTGCCATCCTCCGAGAACCTCATGGTGACATTTGAGATGGTGTTTTGGATTGCGGGGAGTTGAGTCGGTTATAGAGATCGGTTTCCACTCTGATTACCACGGGGTCAGCGTAGTTTAGATCTGGCTAAGGTAGTACGTCTCGTAACACAGTAAGAGGTGGGCGTTATGGCTGCGGCGCGCCCGGGTACAGTATTGATAGCGGAGGGCGGCTAGCAGGCGAGTTGGGTTTTGGGGTTTGTATATCTATTGACCTGTTCAGGTGTTGATGGCTACTGTTAACAATGGTTGTTTTTCAACTGTCGGAGCCCTTGTGGCGCAGTGGCTAGCGCAACTGATTTGTAATCAGTAGGTCAC